>ERZ777305.2320-NODE-2320-length-16817-cov-4.386529_pt1 | contig 16817 bp, 14 predicted proteins | sample MGYA00374965_ERZ777305 | MGnify/ENA primary metagenome ERZ777305 (study PRJEB29328, sample SAMD00013331) | mouse gut metagenome | study: EMG produced TPA metagenomics assembly of the Metagenome analysis of fecal microbiota from mouse which was promoted... | reverse complement strand
ACGAGCAGGTCATCAAGGGGAACATCGCCATCATCAAGCACACCGACAACGGCGAGACCCAGATTGAAACACCCGAAACGGGAGCAGTTTTTGAAGTCTACCTCAAATCCGCAGGCAGCTATGAAGCCGCAAGGGAAACCGAGCGTGACATCCTCACCTGCGATGAGAACGGCTTCGCCCAGACCAAGGACATGCCCTACGGCATCTACACCGTGGAGCAGACCTCTGGGTGGGAGGGGCGTGAGCTGATGAAACCCTTTGACGTATTTATCAGCAAAAACAGCAACACCTACCGCTACCTTATCAACAACGCCAACTTTGAGAGCTATATCAAGGTGGTGAAGAAAGATGCGGAGACGGGCAACACCATCCCCTATGCAGGCGTGGGTTTCCAGATTTACGACCCCAACGGTGAGCTTGTCACCATGACATTCACCTACCCCGAAGTGACCACCATCGACACCTTTTACACCACGGCGGACGGAGACCTCATCACGCCCCAGACTTTGGAATACGGCACGGGCTATTCCCTTGTGGAAGTGCAGGCTCCGTATGGCTATGTCCTAAACTCCGAGCCAGTCTATTTTGACGTGGTGCAGGAGAACTCCGAGGAAGAAAGCGGCATCACCGTCATCGAGGTGGTACGCTCCAACACCGCACAGAAAGGCACAATCACCATAGGGAAGTCTGGCGAGGTATTCAGCACCGTCTCTGGCACAAAGGGGCTGTACCAGCCGATTTTCTCCGTGGCAGGTCTGGAGGGTGCGGTCTATGAGATTACCGCCGCCGAGGACATTTACACTTTGGACGGCACTCTCCGAGCGTCCAAGGGCGAAGTGGTTGACACCGTTACCACAGGTGCGGACGGCACGGCGAAGTCCAAGGAGATTTACCTTGGGAAATACGAAGTAAAGGAAGTCACCGCCCCGTTTGGCATGGTATTGAATAGCGAGGTACACTCCGTTGAGCTTGTCTACGCAGGGCAGGAAATCGCCGTCACCGAAACTGCCACGGACTTCTACAACGAGCGTCAGCGTGTGGAGATTGACCTTGTAAAGAGCCTTGAGACAGATGAATCCTACGGCGTGGGGATGAACGGTGAAATCCGAGACGTGAGCTTCGGTCTCTACACGGCGGAGGAGCTGACCGCCGCAGACGGCACGGAAATCCCCGCCGACAGCCTGCTTGAAGTGCTTTCCCTTGACGGGAACGGTCACGGGAAGTCGGTTATCGACCTGCCCCTTGGCAACTACTATGTGCAGGAAATCAGCACCAACGCCGCCTATCTTACAAGCAATACCAAGTACCCCGTTGTCTTTGCGTATGCAGGGCAGGATACGGCACTCGTCCACATCTCCGCAAACGAGGGCAACGCCATTGAGAACAAGCTCATCTACGGCTCTGTCAGTGGGAAGAAATCGGACGAGGACGGAAAGGCTCTGGGCGGTGCAACCATCGGCATCTTCAAGACTGGCACAATCGAATTTACCAAGGAGACAGCCATTACGACTACCGTATCCGCAGAGGACGGTAGTTTTTCTTTTGCAAAAGTCCCTTACGGCACATGGGTAATCCGTGAAATCGAAAGCCCGAAAGGATATGTACTCTCCGAGGAAGAAATCGCCGTCACAATCAGCGAAGTGGACGAGATTGTAGAAATCTCCCTTGTGAACTACTTCATCTGTGGCAGCATCTCCCTCACAAAAGTGGATAAGGACTACCCCGACAACAAGCTCACGGGGGCGGTGTTCGAGGTCTACTCCGATACCAACGGTGACGGCAAACTGGATAAGGACGATGCGCTGCTCGGCACAATGACCGAGATGGAGGGCGGCGTCTACCAGATGAAAGAACTCCGCTACGGCAAGTACCTTGTCCGTGAAAAGACCGCCCCGACTGGATATATCCTTGATGAAAATGTCTACCCCGTATCCATTGAGGAAAACGGAAAGACCTACACCGTGGAGAACGAAGCAGGCAAGGGATTCTGGAACGAAGCCCAGAAAGGAAACCTCAAAATCGTCAAGACATCCTCGGACGGCAAGGTGGAGGGCTTCTCGTTCCGCATCACGGGCGTGAACTACGACCAGACCTTTAAGACCGACAGGAACGGCGAAATCTCCATCGAGGGCTTGCGGATTGGCGAATACACCGTTTCCGAGGTGAGCGACAAGGCATCCGCAGGCTATATCCTGCCCGCCGACAAGCAGGCTACTGTACAGACAGGGGCGACCACCATCGTCCAGATGCACAACGAGCTGCGGGACACCCCGAAAACGGGCGATGACTTCAACCCCGCCCTCTGGGTGAGCCTTGCGGCGGCATTCGCCATCGGTGCGGGCGTTCTGGGATTCCTTGGGATTAAGGGGAAGAAGAAAAAAGAGGACTGATGACCGAATCATGGGCAGAATGAAGCCCCTGCGGTCAGAAATCGGAAAGGAGGTCTTATGAGAATGGACGCAAAGACCATTATCGCCATCGTGCTTGTGGCATTTATCGGCGGCGGTGCCTTGTGGCTGAACATCCGCCACAGGAAGAATAGGTAATCCAAGTTTGTAGGGACGGGGCGGCTGAAAATGCCGCCCCTTACCCTTTATGGAGGTACACAATGAAGAATCTCAAGACCATAGAAAACAAGGTGAGAACCATTCTGAAAAAGAATGAGGATGCCCGAAACGATGACATGGTGCTGTACCTTGCCCTCTGCAACCTCTGTCTGGAGGACGCAGGGGCGATGCCGCTTGCGGAGATAATGACGCAGCACAAGTCCCTCGGTCTGCCGAGCTTCGAGAGCGTCAGCAGGACACGGCGCAGATTGCAGGAGAAGCATCCCGAACTTGCGGGAAGCCGCCCCGTGCAGAAGCTCCGAGCCAGAGGGGAAAAGGCATACCGCAGATATGCAAAAAGCGACTGAACGGAGGTCTGATTATGGAGGAAGAAAAACGCTCCAACCAAGGATATGAAATCATCAAGAGCTGTACCATCGGGAGTACAGAGCTTGTCATCGGGCTTAACCCCAAAGCCCCCAACCCCTATGTGTGCTGGTACTGCAAGGGCGGGGACAATTATTTCTGGGGGCATTACTGTAACGAGCTGTCGGCGGCACGGGAAAAGCTGAATGAGCGATACCAGTCCGAAAGCCGTATGCCCTACAACAATCCCCCTGCCCCGAAACAGAGGAACGGCGATGACCGTGGGCGATAAAAAGGCTGCGGAAAGCAGCCCCAAAAAATACGACTGTACGACCTGCCCTTATCCCCGATATAAGGACAAATACACCATCTTCTGCGATGTCTGTATCCGAAAGATTTTAGACGAGCAGCGAGAAAAGAAACAGAGAAAGGAGAATCCCGATGGAGAATGAGGAAAAAAGGATGATAAGCTCTTACGAGGTCACGCAGAGCATCCACATCGGCAGAAAGGAAGTGGTGTTCGGCGTGGATGAAAAAGCGGAATATCCCTTTTTAGTCTGCCACTGCACCTACGACAACCCGCTGTCCGCAGAATGGGTGACGGATGCTGTCGGCTCGGATGACTATCTGGAAGCCATGCAGATTTTCACGGAGCGTGTGCAGGAACAGATAGGGCTTGTGAGAGCCGAGCAGGAGCAGTTCAAGTTTGATTTGAAGCCGTTTACCATAGACGACTGCATCCCCGACAACAAAAGCGGCAGCATCGTGGGAAAAGTTGTCGTCATCAATGCCGAGGTCAACCGCTACGAATACCGCCACTCCGCCTATCAGCTTGTGCTTGCGGACGGCGGAAACGGTGCGACTGGCGGCAGGGGGCAGGCGGTGTTTGGGACTTGCCTTGCCACGGGCGAGCATCGCAGGTGGGAAAGGTACGATGTCCTTGGGGAAATCAAGCCCGACCACATGCCCCAATGGGCAAAGGAAGCCCTCGCCAGAACCAAGGCGCAGGAGAAAGAGAAAAAATCAAAGAGCAGGGAGGGACGCTGATGGAGGTACGAGCTTTGACACAGCCCGAACAGAAATACACCTATTCCCAGAGTACGCAGATTGCAGGGCAGACGGGCTGCATCGGACACCTGCGTGGGGATTTTGACAGCTCTGGGAATGGCTTCTTTACCACATGGGACGACCACTGGGACAGGTGGAAAACGGACGAGTTCAAGGCGGAGCTTGACGAGGTTATCAATACGCTCCGTGAGGGCAAGGGGCTTCTGCACAACCGCCGTGACATGGCGGCGTTTGCAAGGGCGAATCCCGATGCCGCCTTTATGGGAAACTACTGCACCGAATACGGCTTCCGTGTGGATACGGACAAACACGCTTTCCTGCTCCGCTGCAACCCCACAAAGGGGGACTACAACTTTTACTGCTACTGCTACGTCAAGGACTGGCTTGACGGTCACATCCAGAAAGCCCAGCAGGGCATCCGCTTCATCGACCCCCATTATAATGAAAGGTTCCGCATCCCAGACGGCGGCAGAATCATCATCAGCTATGCGTGGGGAGAAAAGACGGAAAAGACCTGCCGCTTCATTGACGAGTACCACACCGAGGTGGGGAGCAGCCTTTACCACATCTGCGAATTTGCGGAGAAGATGAAGATGAACGGACACAGCTATGAGCCGAAGCCCGAAGAGCCGCCGTCTCCCAGGAAAGCACCGAAGCACAAAGACCATGAACGATAAGGAGGAATTATGATTGGCAGTAAACCAGAAAGCAGTCAAGGTCTTGAATAAGATTCTGGACGCAGGCTTTACCGAGGAAAAAGCCATCGCCGCCATGACGATGGACGACATCCTCTCCATGCAGGGCATCACGGTGGCGGACATCACCCTCATCAACGACCTGCAAAAGAGCATCAGGGCGAACAAAGTCATCTCCTTTTTGGGCGGTGGCACGGAATGAGGAACAAGAAGAAACAGAAAAATTCACCATAAGGAGGTGTGAGAATGGCTGCAAAGTACCAGCTCATCACGGAGCTGTATCAGCGGACGGGCGTCACCGTCACGAGGAACCCGCAGGCATGGCAGGGCTTCCTGTCCTCTGCCTGCCGCAACTACAAGTGCCGCTTTGACGAGCAGCTCCTCATTTACGCCCAGAGACCCGATGCCACCGCAGTCACCACCATAGAGGTCTGGAACAAGCTCTTTAAGCGGTGGGTGAACAAGGACAGCAAGGGCATCGCCGTATTCGACACCAAGGGGCGCAGGAACACCCTCAAATACTACTTTGACGTGTCGGACACCCATGAGGGCTACTACGGGAGCAGAGCCGTCCCCATATGGCAGATGGATGGGCGGTACGAGCAGGCAGTCACGGAACGGCTCTCCGACAGGTTTGGCGAGGTGGAGAGCGACAGCCTTGCCGGGGTGCTGATGGAGACGGCAAGGAACGCCGTGGAGGACAATCTACAGGACTACACGGCACAGCTAAAGGACTATATTGAGGGGAGCTTCTTAGAGGGGCTTGACGATTATAATATAGAAGTGATGTACCGTGAGCTTGCCACAAACAGTGTGGCATATATGCTGATGACCCGCTGCGGCATAGATGCCGCAGAGTATTTTGACCGTGAGGACTTCGGGGCAATCGTCAACTTCAACACGCCCCAGACCCTTAACGCCATCGGCATCGCCGCCAGCGACATTGCGGAGATGGCTCTGCGTGAAATCTCCCAGACGATAATAAATGTGCAAATGGCGGAGAGAGACCAGAAACGCACCTTTGCACGGCAGTACCAGATTCGCTATGATAGTGGCAGGACACAACCCGAAAGGAGCGAGAACAATGAGCGAAATCACTTACACGAAGCAGGACGATTACCTTATACCCGACCTCACATTACCGACAGAGCCAGAGCTTCCGCTTGGCAGGTACGCTTTGATGCACAGGGACTATCTGGAGAAGCACAAGAGGGTGACGTTCCTCAACCTGCTGACATCGGGCAGGCTGAACGCACACCTGCACCAGACCGAGCAGGCGGCACTCTCCAGACTGGAGCTGCTGACAAAGCAGCTCTCCAAGGAGCAGGGCGTGACGGAGGAACTGAAAGAGAAAGCGCCGATGCAGTGGGTGCAGGCGATGAACGCCATCCGCAGCCAGGCGGAGGAAATGATTCTGGACGAGCTGATTTACCAGTAGAATCCGAGCCTGCCGATGGAGGGCAGCGTAGCACCGCCACCGAGAATGAAGTGAGGGCGAATCTCCCCACCGTGGACGAACAGATTGAGATGATGGTTGAAGCAGAGGATATGCGGAATGAATCCGCAGGCAAGTCCTCTGCTTCTCCGTCTTTAGGGGGCGACTATTCGCAGGAGGACATTGACAGCATCCTCACCAAAGGCAGTGGCTTCCAAGACAGCAAATACCGCATCTACCGCCAGCTCCAGAAGCAGGCAGACAGCAAGAGCAACATCGACTTTCTCAAACGGGAGTACGGCACGGGAAGCGGCAATTATCATTTTTCAGACGGGAGAAGCGGTCACTTTGAGTTTGGCAGCAAGGGCTTCTCCATAGACCGTGAGACGGTTTTAACTTGGTCTAAGGCAGAAAAACGCCTGCGGGAGCTGATAAAGAACAACCGCTATTTCAGCCCGAAAGAGAAAGACCGCTACGCCGATTATCTGGAGGGCATCTCTGCCCCGCAGTACGAAATCGACAGCCAGAGGAAAGCGGCAAGGCAGCGTTTCATAGACGCCCACCGTGACCTGCCCCCTGCCGACAAGCGGGACACGCTCTCCCTCCGGCTCTCCGACTTTATCCGTGACTTGGACGGCTACGAAAAAAATCTGCTTGAAAACGTGGGGCGTACCGACTTTGGCGGCATGACAACCGAGCAGATGGAGCAGGCTCTCTCCGACCCTGCCGCCGTGCAGCAGCTCATAGACTTTCTGGCTCTGGTGCAGAGAAAGACCTCAAGCGTCTACAGCCGCAGCAATGCGTGGCGTTTCACGCAGGAGCTTACGGAGCTTTACCCTCTCTGTTACCTCTACCATGAGGGCGACGTGGTGTATATCGGTGCGGACAAATATGAGATTTCCGACTTAGGCGAAGATGCCGTATCCCTGCGGAATCCAGAGTTCCCTTTGTTTGGCACGGAAATGAGCCGTGCCGACTTTGAGGAAAAGCTCCGTGAGAATCCCATGAACGACCATCTGAAAACGGTCATCACCGAGAAGCAGGAAGCAGGGACACCTACCGAGGGAAAGGAAAACACCGAGAAAAAGGAAACAGAAGCACCCGCCGAGGAAAAGCCCGACAGCATCACATTCTCCATCGGCTTCTCCGAGCATCCCGCCTTTTACGACAGACAGCTCAATGACCGCTTCACGGATTTGAGCTTTGCCCTTGGGAATAAGCTCCTTGGCGTTCTGGACGAAAAGCAGCACCGTGAAAGGCTGGATAAGAGCAAGGGCGTGGGGTGGTATAAAAAGACCGACTTTGAGATTACCGCCGTTATAGGCGGCGAGGAATTCCACTATGAGGGACGCTTCGACATCGGGGACGGCGAGGGCGACTTGATTGCCCACATCAAAAACTTTTACGACTACTATCTCTCCCCCGACTGCCCCTTTATCCCAGAGTGGAAAAGACAGGGCGAGGACTACTACCGTGAAAAGATAGAAAACCTACGCTTCGGGCATGACACGCTGCTCCCATTCCTTATGCAGAATACCGAGCTGACCCCAGAGGATGAAAAGCTCCTAACGGAGATAATGGCTACCGAAGCCGACTGGAACAGGAAAGCGGAGGACAAGGCACAGCCCGAAGAAACAAAAGCCGCTGAAGAAACCCCCGTTAAAGAAACTCCCACTGAACAAGCTCCTGCCGATGCAGAATCCGCTGTCGATGAAATGCTTGCCTTTGCGGAGAGGATTGCGGCACAGTACGAGACCGAGCCGCCAGAGGAACGCTTTGAGGTCATCATGACTTCCGATGCGTTCCCAGACCCCGAAGATGCCTTTGCCATCTGGGACAACATCCGAGAGGAATACTATGCGGACACGGACGGCAGGGTGCTGACCTACCCCACCGAGGAAGCAGCCACGGCAGGGCTTCTGAAAGTGCGGAAAGCCGTATCCGACAAGGAAGCCGAGGAATGGCTCTATGCGGAGCGTGTCAAGCAAGGTGTAACACCTGCCCCATCCGAGCCTGCAAAGCAGGATGATTCAGACCTTATCGGAACGGAACTCACCATCGACAACCGTCGCTACCTCATTGAGAGAATCGGTGAAATCAGCGGCGACGTCTCCCTGCGTGACATCACGTTCCAGAACGGCGTGGGCTTCCCCGTCAGCCGGGTGGAGAAAATCGGCTATGTCCGCAGGCTCTTGGAGCAGGGGCAGAAAGAATTACCACCCGAAAAAGGAAATACCGAAGCCCCCGCACCGACCACGGCGAAAGCCCCTGCCCTTTCCGCAGACCGCCACAACTACCGCATCACGGATGATGCCCTTGGCGTAGGCGGTGCAAAAGAGAAGTTCCGAAACAACATGGCGGCGGTCAGTCTCCTGCACGAACTGGAGATTGAGAGCCGCCTTGCCACGCCCGAAGAACAGGAAACCCTTGCCAAGTATGTGGGATGGGGCGGTCTGTCTATGGCGTTTGACAGCAATAATGCGGCATGGGCGAATGAGTACAGGGAGCTGAAATCCGTCCTCTCCGATGAGGAATACCGTGCGGCGATGGAATCCACCTTGACGGCGTTCTATACCCCGCCCGTTGTCATCAAGGCAATGTACGAAGCCCTTGACCGCCTTGGCTTCTCCAAAGGAAACATCTTGGAGCCGTCCTGCGGCGTGGGCAACTTCTTGGGCTTGCTTCCCGACAGCATGGCGGACAGCCGGCTCTACGGCGTGGAGATTGACCCTCTCTCTGGGAAGATAGCAAGGCAGCTCTACCAGAGGGCGAACATCGCCATCGAGGGCTTTGAGGATACCAAACTCCCAGACAGCCACTTTGACGTGGTGCTTGGCAACGTGCCGTTCGGGGACTTTAAGGTGGACGACAGCCGCTACAATACCCAGAAGTTCCTAATCCATGACTATTTTTTCGCAAAGGCTCTGGATAAGGTACGCACGGGCGGCGTGGTGATGTTCATCACTTCCAAGGGGACGATGGATAAGGCAAGCCCAGAGGTGCGGAAGTATATCGCCCAGAGAGCCGAGCTTTTAGGCGCAATAAGGCTTCCAGACAACACGTTCCGAGCCAACGCAGGCACGGAGGTCACAAGCGACATCCTCATTTTGCAGAAGCGTGACCGAGTGATTGATACAGAGCCAGACTGGATTTACCTTGATACGGACGAGAACGGCATCACCATGAACAGCTATTTTGTGCAGCACCCCGAAATGGTACTTGGCACGATGCAGATGGAAAGCACACGCTTCGGCATGGACACCGCCTGCAAAGCGGATAAGGAAAGACCCGTCTCCGAGCTGCTGCAGGAAGCCGTGGGACGGATAAGCGGCGAGATACCAGAATACGAAAGCGAAATCGACCAGATTTCCGATGAGCAGGACAAGTCCATCCCCGCCGACCCCAATGTGCGGAACTTCTCCTATGCCCTTGTGGACGGGAAGATTTATTTTCGGGAGAATGACCGCATGACCCCCGCCAGCGCATCCATGACGGCAGAGAACCGTATCAAGGGCTTGCTTGGCATACGGGACAGCGTACGCAGCCTTATCGAGTACCAGACCAATGACTACCCCGAAGAAATGATAAAAATCGAGCAGGAGAACCTTAACCGCCTCTATGATGCGTTCACCGAGAAATACGGGCTAATCAACAATCGGGGGAACTACCTTGCCTTTGCCGCCGATGAAAGCTACTTCCTCTTATGCTCCCTTGAGGTGCTTGACGATGAGGGGAAATTCAAGCGCAAGGCGGATATGTTCACCAAGCGGACGATAAAGCCCCACCGTGAGGTCACGTCCGTGGAGACCGCAAGCGAAGCCCTGGCGCTCTCCATCGGGGAGAAAGCCCGTGTTGACCTCTCCTATATGGCAAAGCTCACGGGCAAAACGCAGGAGGAAATCGTCACGGAATTGCAGGGCGTAATCTTCCGTGTGCCGAATACGGAGCCTGCACGGTATGTCACCGCAGACGAATACCTCTCTGGAAACGTAAGGGAAAAGCTGAAAGTTGCGGAGATTGCGGTGAAGCAGGATGCAGGGCTTTCCGTCAACGTGGATGCGTTAAGGCAGGTCATCCCCAAGGATTTAAGTGCCGCCGAAATCGCCGTCCGTTTAGGCACCACATGGATACCAGAATCGGATATACAGCAGTTCGTGATGGAGCTTTTAACCCCGTCAAGCCACGCCGCAGGCAGGCTAAAGGTGCGCTACACCCCCTATAACGGCGACTGGTTCATCGAGAACAAGACTTCCGACTTCGGGAACGTCAAGGCGGACAGCACCTACGGCACGAAACGGGCGAGTGCCTACCGCATCATCGAGGATACCCTAAACCTAAAGGACACCCGCATTTTCGATTATGTTTATGACGAGAATGGCAACAAAAAGGCGGTGTTCAACGCCAAGGAAACCACGGCGGCGCAGGCAAAGCAGGAAGTCATCAAGCAGGCGTTCCAAGACTGGATATGGAAAGACCCAGAGCGCAGGAACCGCCTTGTCCGTTACTACAACGATACCTTTAACTCCGTGCGCCCCCGTGAATATGATGGGCGGCACATCACCTTTGGCGGCATCAGCCCAGAAATCAGGCTGCGCCCCCACCAAGTAAACGCCATCGCCCACATCCTCTACGGCGGCAACACGCTCCTTGCCCACAAGGTAGGGGCAGGCAAGACCTTTGAGATGGTAGCCGCCGCACAGGAAAGCAAGCGGTTAGGCTTGTGCCAGAAATCCATGTTTGTCGTCCCCAACCACCTTGTCGGGCAGTGGGCTTCCGAGTACCTGCGGCTCTATCCGAGTGCCAACATCCTCGTCACCACCAAGCAGGATTTTGAGACCGCCAAGCGCAAGAAGTTCTGCGGCAGGATTGCCACGGGGGATTATGATGCCGTGATTATCGGACATTCTCAATTCGAGAAAATCCAGATGAGCGAGGAACGCCAGAGGGAGCAGCTCCAACAGCAGCTCAACGATATAGAGATGGGCATTGACGAGATACAGAAGTCCCACGGCGAGCAGTTCACGGTCAAGCAGCTCATGAAAACGAGGAAAGGCATTGAAGCCAAGCTAAAGAAGCTCAACGACACGAAAAGAAAGGACACGGTGATAGATTTTGAGCAGTTGGGCGTAGACAGGCTCTTTATAGATGAGAGCCATTTTTACAAAAATTTGTACCTCTACACCAAGATGCGGAACGTGGGCGGCATCGCCCAGACCGAAGCCCAGAAGTCAAGCGACCTCTTTATGAAATGCCGCTATCTGGACGAGATAACGGGAAACCGTGGCACGGTTTTCGCCACGGGGACACCCATCTCGAACTCAATGGTAGAGATGTACTCCGTCCAGAGGTACTTGCAGTATGACACCCTCGCACGGAACGGCTTGCAACATTTTGACGCATGGGCTTCCACCTTTGGCGAGACCGTCACGGCTCTGGAGCTTGCCCCAGAGGGTACGAACTACCGAGCCAAGACGAGGTTTGCGAAATTCTACAACCTGCCAGAGCTGATGCAGATGTTCCGAGAGGTGGCGGACATCCAGACCGCCGACATGTTAAAGCTCCCCGTACCGAAAGTAAACTACCACAACATCAAGACCAAGCCCAGCGAGATACAGACGGAAATGGTGGCGGGGCTTGCCAAACGAGCCGAGAAAGTAAGGGCAAGACAAGTCGAGCCGAACATCGACAACATGCTCAAAATCACCAATGACGGGCGCAAGCTGGCACTCGACCAGAGGATGATAGACCCCATGCTGCCAGACGACCCCGACAGCAAGGTCAACGCCTGCGTGGATAATGTGTACCGCATCTGGGAGGGACACGCCGACACCAAGGCGACGCAGCTCTTGTTCTGCGACCTCAGCACACCGAAAAATGACGGCACTTTCAACGTGTACGATGACATCCGAGAGAAGCTGATTGCCCGTGGCATCCCCGCCGAGCAGGTGCGTTTCATCCATGAAGCGTCTACCGATGCACAGAAAAAGGAGCTGTTCGGCAAGGTCAGAAGCGGCGAAGTGAGGGTGCTGCTCGGCTCTACCCAGAAGATGGGCGCAGGGACAAACGTGCAGGACAGGCTTGTGGCGATTCATAACCTCGACTGCCCGTGGAGACCCTCGGACTTGGAACAGCGCCAGGGGAGGGTTGAAAGGCAGGGCAACATGTTCCCAGAGGTGGAAGTCTACCGCTATGTGACGGAGCAGACCTTTGATGCGTACCTCTACCAGCTCGTGGAATCCAAGCAGAAATTCATCTCCCAGATAATGACGAGCAAAAGCCCCGTGCGCTCCGCCGAGGACGTGGACGAGGTGGCTCTCTCCTTTGCGGAGGTAAAAATGCTTGCCACGGGCGATGAACGTTTCAAGGAAAAGATGGACTTGGATATACAGGTCTCCAAGCTCCGCACCCTAAAGCAGAGCTACCTCTCCGAGCATTACGACCTTGAGGACAGGATACTGAAACACTTTCCAAGGGAGATAAAGGAGCTTGAGGAACGCATTGCAAGCTACGGCAGCGATGCCGCCCTTGCCGAACAGCACAAGCCGCAGGGCGAGGATAAGTTCTGCCCCATGACCCTATGCGGCAAGACCTACGCAGAAAAATCGGATGCAGGCGAGATGCTCCTTGCCGCCTGCAAGGAGAACACTTCCCCGCAGCCCGTACCAATCGGTAGCTATCGGGGCTTCCAGATGGAGGTCTGGTACGACAGCTTCTACACCCACTACTGCCTAAACTTGTGCGGCACGGGAAAATACAAGGTGGAGTTAGGCTCCGATGCTTTAGGAAATATCACCAGAATTGAGAACGAGCTTGGGAAGCTCCCCGCCAGACTGGAATCCGCCAAGACCAGAAAAACGGAAACCTTGGAGCAGCTTGCCAACGCAAAGACCGAGGTGCAGAAGCCCTTTGCCTACGAGGAAGAACTGAAAGAAAAAACCGACAGACTCAATCTCCTTAACATCGAGCTGAATCTGGACGAGAAAGATACCCCCGTCATGGATACCGAGCCAGAGCAGGAAACCGAACCGCCCGAAAAGAAAACGCCGAACCGTGAGCGGTAAATTTGCCGTTTGCACATTTGTATTGCAGGATTCTGGGCAGTATAATAGGTGGCGATAAGAAAAATCGGAGGTGAGGAAAATGTCTGATACGTTCAGATTTGAGACTTTTGTAGACGTCCACGGCAGCATCTTCAACGAATATCTAAGCTCTGTCACCGCCAAGCTGTCACGGGAGGATAAGGAATACCAAGCCCTGCAAGCCAAGATTGAGGGAATCTATGAGAAATATCCCAAGGTCTTAGGCGTGTTTGACAGCGAGACGGAAAGCGAGCTGACCGAGGAAGAATGTGCGGCTCTCATCGAAGTGATGGAGTTGAAGAACCAGCTCACGGACATGGAGATGCAGGCGGTTTATTTCCGTGGCTGCTATGACAGCGTAGGGTATCTGAAAAAAGCAGGGATTTTATGACGGACTGAACCAAAGAAAGGACGGCGTTGGCGTGGAGCTGATGCCGTCTTTTACATAGCCGAGGGGTAGAAAAAATCATGTGGCTATAGTATAATTGAGATTGATGATTTAGATATTAAGCAAAATGGACGAGGTGAGATATATGAATTTTATAGATTGGTTTGTTTCAAATTGGTATTCAAATTTCTTTACACTTATAACTGTTGTGCTTTCTGGGATAATATCATTGGTTATTTCGGCACTATATTATCACAAGGGGAATAGGAACAATCTTAAAATGGCTGTTATCCATCCGATTGTTAGACTATTAGCTGATGGATATTCAAGAAAAAATTACGATACACTATGTGCGATTTCCAAAGAATATAGCACGAGATATATGAGCAAGAATGAAACAAAGAAGTTAGTCTCTCTCTTGTCAGCATATGAGGAAGTCAGTTTATACAATGATACTTGCGTTAATGCGGATATTTTGTTTTCATATTTTGAGTATAAGTTAAAAGAACATAACATTGATGTAAAACCTGTTCCGATGGAGTATGAGGGCGAAATTGTGTATTATGATTATCCGCCAGACTTACACTATTTATCCTATGACTTAGAGCGGATACTTAAAAAGAATGACACTGAAATTGAGCCAGACGAAAGTAAATCCGCTATAATTGCCCTTTATGCTCATTACTGCAAAAAATATTATACTTCTGAACACATTGAATATTTTGATGATTATTCGCTTCGGGAAGTATTATCAAAGTCTAAAATTCGTGAAGCATGGGATAAAAAATTTGATACGGCAAAAGAAGCAAAGGAGCAGTTCTTAAATTTGAAAATTGCGAAAGAACTTCTGGGCAAATAATCGTAGGAGGCTGATGTTGATATGCTAATAGATTGGAATTTCTGGTTTTCTGTAATAACCGCTATTGTCGCTGTCATTGCTCTAATACAGACAAAACAGCAGATTAAGTTGAGCAACAAGCAGCACTTATTTGATAAACGTGTTGAGCATTATCTCATAGCAAAAGGTCTGATGCAGCTACATGAAACCAATCAGATTCTTTTGATAAATAAAAAGGATGAGCCTCTACTTGCGATGGACTTTATCTTTGCACAGATGACGAATAATACCTATTTAGAGAAAATCACTGATGTAATAGCCCATCCGTTAGAGCAACCTTATCATAAAGAATTCTTAGTTAAAATGGAAATGGTTAAAGATGCTTCCACTAAAATCAAATACATATATAATGGTAAAGCTGCTATTCTTCTTGGAGATTATGTTTTACGTTATCAAGAGCTATTGTTTAAGATGTACCAATATCAAATTCTATTAAAGAATATGGATAAAGCATCTCAAGATTTCAGACTAACGCTTGAAGAAGCACAAAAAACGGTGGATGAAAAGCACCATCGAGAAGAATTACAGAAAGCCATTGATAATTTGAAGCAGGCTTATGATGCACTGAAAAAAGAAAAAGTCGAAGAAAAGATTGAAAAGCAGATTAAATTGAAGTGAATTATGGAAGTTGAATCTACATAGCCGAGAGGTTTATCCAACGATAAGCCCCTCGGCTAAATCTATTTCTGGAGGTGATTTTATTTGAATGGGAAGTAACCGCTATGTGCAGTTTGACCCCGCCGTGATTGAGCAGGCACGGCAAATCGACCTGCTCTCCTATCTCCAACGGTATGAGCCTGGCAACCTAAAGCGTGTAGCAGGCAACGTCTACTGCACAAGGGAACACGACAGCTTGAAGATTTCCAACGGCAAATGGTACTGGTGGTCACGGGGCTTCGGCGGCTTCTCTGCCCTCGACTATCTGATGAAAGTACGGGAACTTGGCTTCGTGGAAGCCGTGCAGACCCTCACGGGGGACATGGGCGACTGGAAACCGCCGCCCCCTTCCGTGAAAAAGGACGAGTCGAAAGTGCTGCTCCTGCCACCAAAAAACAAGGACAGCGACAGGGTTTTACAGTACCTTTTCGGGCGTGGCATCGACTACGCCATCGTGCAGGACTGCATCGCAGACGGCACAATCTACGAGAGTGCCGACTACCACAACGCCGTTTTTATCGGAAAGGATGAAAGCGGTACGCCCAAATACGCCGCCTGCCGTGGCACGATGGGGAGCTTCAAGCGTGACGCATCGGGCAGCGACAAACGGTATTCGTTCCGGCTTCTGGCAAGGGAGCCGACCAATACCGTCCATCTTTTTGAAGCCGCCATTGATGTGCTGTCCTATGCCACCTACCTCAAATGCGAGGGAAAGGACTATAAGGCGGCAAACCTGCTCTCTCTGTCGGGCGTGTACCAGCCCAAAAGGGAGCTTGCGGAGAGCAGAATCCCCATCGCACTCACCACATTCCTCAACGCCCATCCCCAGATAAAGACCGTTATCCTGCACTTGGATAACGACAAGACAGGCAGGCTTTGTACCGCCGCCTTAAAAGAACTGTTGCAGAAAGACTATAAAATCGTTGACGCACCGCCGCCAGTCGGCAAGGATGTCAACGATTTTTTAATGTCCTATCTGGGGATTGCAAGGCAGAAGCCGAGCCGTGAAAGGAGGGATGCCCGTTGATTGTGTGAGAGATTTGTCCCTTTACAGTACAGAAACCACCGTAAAATTTAAGACCGAAAGTGAGGAAAGATTGATTGAAAAAGTATGATGTGACCCTTACCGCCCGCTATGAAAAGACCATTTCCGTCTATGCCGAAAGCCCCGAAGAAGCAAGGGAGAAGTTAAAGACCGTGCTTTTTGACACCGACCTTGTGAGCTTTTCCGATGCGGATTTTGTCTGCGGCGAAGCCGACATTACCGACCCTTTGAAGGACGGAAGCGAAGAAACGGACATTGAGGACGAGTGTCTGGAGCATGAGGAATGTTCGGGCTGTCCCTACTACTGCCATGTGTGCGGAGAATGTATGTATAAGGACGGGGACTAAGTAATGTCTTACCAAGCACTGAATTTGGCTAACCAAATTCGCTTGTTAGGGGATGCCCCCTAATACCCCATAAAAAGGATGCCGCCAAGGAAGCGGTCAGAAGAAAGGAGCTATAAGAATGAGCGAGTTTTTATTCTTTGTCATCGGCGTGACCCTCGGCGGTCTGGCGGGCGTCATGCTGATGTGCTGTTTGCAGATTAACAGGCTCTCCGACAGGGAGGTGAAGAAAAGTGAGAAACCGAAAGGTACAGATACTTTTCCGTTTGACTGATGACGAAGCCGAGCAGCTCCAT
>ERZ777305.2319-NODE-2319-length-16831-cov-74.090367_pt1 | contig 16831 bp, 5 predicted proteins | sample MGYA00374965_ERZ777305 | MGnify/ENA primary metagenome ERZ777305 (study PRJEB29328, sample SAMD00013331) | mouse gut metagenome | study: EMG produced TPA metagenomics assembly of the Metagenome analysis of fecal microbiota from mouse which was promoted... | reverse complement strand
GACCTCCGAGATTGTAGGAGTATGTGACCTTCTCCTCGTCGGGATAGATCATCTCCACAAGTCGGTTGTGGCTGTCATAGGTCCACTGGGTGACATAGGTTGCGATAGCCTGATTCGGGACAATGAGGGTGCGGCGTGTCCTCGTCACCTCGCCCATCTTGCCGTAGAAGTATTCTATCGCGCCCGTTCCGTCCTCGCGGAGCATCAGGCGACCGATGCGATTGTGGGATGCGTTGCGGCCACCGTAGTAATACTTGACATTGTTCTCCGGATGGTCGGGATAGTTGATACCTGTAAGACGATGGTAGTCGTAGGTGTAGGTTATCATCTTCCCTTCCTCCGCCATGTTTGCAGTCTGCTTGGTCAGCACGTTGCCGAGAGCGTCGTAGGTGAACGACGTGATTCCGCTTGCCGGATGGTTAACCTCCGTGCGGCGGTCTCCCATGTCATAAACCGACGTGGTGACAGGAATCCTCCCGACACCATTAATTACGGCAATATGGTATGCAAAACGTCGTCCCATGCGAAAAGTTAACAAATTTATTTCAGATTGACACAAATAGAGGTGCATGAGGCAGGAATGATGATTTAAGGGACAACTACGGTGTAGAAAACCCGTCACAGGCAATCTTCAATCTGTTTATTCAAGGGTCCAAGCACTATGATAAATTTACATCAAGCATTGGCGAACTTATGCGGTTGGAACAGTATTTCATGAACCGCGGAGTCGGTGGCCGAGTAAACAACATACTCGACCTAAACCGTGTCTATGTCGAGAACATTGGAAATATCTTTATCAAGTCAATGAATTTTGAAAACACATAGATTGCGGGTTATTACTACATCAGCCTAAATATAATGAGTACATATTAGATTATCACGTATGATATGTCGCATTTCGTAACAACATATCGATGAATGTTTTAGAGTATTCCTTACTCAAATCATCAATATTTAATATGTATTCATTCTGCGTTCTGGCTCGAACACTATAAATTCGGTTAAATAGTGCGCCCTCTTCCTTAGTATGGATTTCTTTTTGAGAATCTTCAGTAATTTGTTTCAATTGTTTGCGCCATTCACCATAATAGGCGTATAAACCTTCAGCTGGCAAGACAATACTTGATAGCTTACAGTTATCACTAAAGTCAATATCATGTAACGAGGCTTCTTCGAAAGACACTTTCCTCATTTCATTGCAAATTGATTTACCAAATTCTTTTTCTTGAGAACTTGTTGGGAAATGGCCTCTAAACCATACATTACGAAGAGGACCAGAAAATGAGACCTGATTAAATGATGATGCGTTAAAATCAACACCATCTAAATCACAATCTTCAAAGACGCAATTTTCAAAGATTGCCTTTATAAAACGGCCAAATTTGACTTTTCTAAATATACAATTTGTATATTTAGAATTATCATACCCTAAAATAGAATATCGAAAATTTACCCTTTCAAACACACACATATCAAAGTTATTTCCATGATCGGCCATGTCCTTAAAATCACACCTATCGAAGGTGCAATTTCTAAATGTTTTATTCTTTAGCCAATATATGTTATTTGAATCAAACATCACAACGGACATGAATTTACAGTCTATGTATATGTCTGCCAAAGAAATGCAATTAATCGTGGTCCGAGCTATAATAACCCGACCATCGACAAGTTCTAACCCATGAGGCCGTTCAGGGGAAAGAATCTTTTTTGATAAGAAACTGAAAATGCTCATAGTAAAATTGATAACATCATCTGAGTACCGAGAGTTTACCCCGGCACTCAGATGATTAATAAGAATTATCGTTTAGGAGCCGTGTTCAATAAAGTACCATTGGGTCCATATTTATCCACGTGTCTTTGCCATTGCTGAGGTGTAGTCATATCCCACCATCTATTTCCACGAGTAAAATCTGGGCCATTTCTGTAGTTACTATTAATTTTGAACGGTCTAAGCAACTTATCCGCTTTGACTTTATCACGGGTCATGACATCAATACGATTACCCCTAAATGCAGGAAGTAAATTCGGGTGTTTTATTGATGCTTTTATTTGAGGCGTGGTTAAAGCTTCTATACCTAACCTATCAACTTCTTTCACAGATTTGTTGACATGATGCCTAAGTCGCATAGTAATAAAATCATCCGCAAGAGAGTTTGTTGCATTCTGAACAGCTGGCAATGCCTTTTTGTTAAACATTGACCCGCCTCCAAACATTGACGCACCAAAATCTACGCTGGATGCAATATTCGTTGCGGTTTCAGGAGACGCTCCAAGGGCAACAGAAGATTGCTCAGTTATAGAATATATCACTGTTTGGGATGTTTCCCCTGTCCACATCTGCTTTGCTCCAGCAACGGCATTATCAATTCCATTAACCAGAACAAAATAACCAGCAGCAGCTCCAACTCCTGTTTCAGCGGTAACAACACCACCTACTCCACCAATAACTGCGGCAGCTGCTCCACCAAGCATTTGAACTCCACCAACTATCCTATTTCCAACTTTATTTTTTTCCCACCATTCGGCAAAACCTTCTTCACCGTTTGGGTCAAAAAATATAATTGGCCTATTATATACATAGCAATAAGTTGTATACCCTGGGTATTTCTCTTGTTGAGGATCTGCTGAAATCCAAATACTAATGCGTGGCTCGTAGTAGCGGGCACCGTAATAGTACATACCTGTCTCTTCATCAAACTCTTTCGCGTTAAAGAGATAAGGTGTGTTCCACACGTTGTTGCGCTCCTCGATGAAGACTTCGCCGAAGGGGACATACTCGATGTGCTGAACTACTTCACCGTCAAGGTTGGTAATGAAGCTGGAACTTCCGAGGTGGTCGGGGTGATAGAAGAACTGCAAGTTCTCGTAGTTGTCGGGATCTTTGAAAGACCGCGAAACCGCGCGGGTCTGAGCCTTCCGAGCCTGCGCAACAGCCGCCTCCATTGAACCGTCATTGCAGCAGAATCCTTCGCCGTCAGCATAGTTGTCGTTGTCAGTGCCGTTGTACGGTACATCGAAGAACTTGTAGTTGTCCTTGATAACCTGCTGCTGCGCTGCATACTTTGACTTGTAGTCAACCGAAAGGCCGTCGGTGTTGGCACCGGCATATTCTATGCGGCGCGGGTCTGAGCCGTAGGAGGCGAAATCGCCGACCTTGGACACAATTCTCTGCGAACCAGCGTAGATATGTTTGGTGTAACGACCTCCCTGATTAGCCACGAGGTACGGGCTGACATAGAGGGAGAATTTCGCGGTGTTGGTCGAGCCACCGGAGAAGACTCCGTTGACATAGACCTGATCGCTTTCTCCGGATGTCTTGACAGTGCGCTCTCCGTCGGCGTCGTACCAGTAGTTGGACACGAAGCCGTTGTCGTCAACAGCAAGCAGACGATTCTCCTCATCCCAGATAAGCTTGCGCTCTCCGACACTGTTATCTCTATGGCCATCCGTCATTACGCGATTGGTGTTGACGTAAATAAGGTTGCCGTTTTTGTCGTACTGGTAGATGTGACCGTTCTCCACTTGTTGACCTTCGGGAGTCTCCTCAGTGCGGTAATTAACATCCTTTACACTTTCGAGTTGGAATTTCTTTCCTTCTTCCGAACTGTAGGCGTAAGTGAGGTCGTAACCGACATTGAGGGTGCCGTTGAACTGAACGTTGTCCTGAGTGAGATGCTGGCTCTTCGACTTGATGCGGTGCATATTGTCATAGCCCATAGCGAGGGTATAGGATGCGGACTTGTTGTCTGCTCCGGTGTATGTACCTTTGGCGGTGGCGAGACGATAGAGACCGTCATAAGTATAGGTGTGCGACATCTGGCCGCCGGCATTGCCGTTGGCAGGGAGAGAAGCATTATTTGCCACCGAAAGTACATTGCTGACCGCATCAAACGTATAGGCGTTGTCCATAATGGATGTGCCTCCGCTGTTGACAGCGAGATTGCTCAGGCGGCGACGGTTGTCGTAGGTGTAGAATGTCTCCGCGCCGTTGCAGTACTTCAGGTAGCTGCGCTGCTCGAACTTGTCGTAGCCTAACTTGGTGATGTAGTCATAGCCGTATGACTTCTCGCCGCGAACCTTTTCAAGGAGACCTCCGAGGTTGTAGGAATAAGTAACCTTCTCCTCGTCGGGATAGATCATCTCGATGAGTCGGTTGTGGCTGTCGTAAGTCCACTGGGTGACGTAGGTTGCAATCGCCTGATTGGGCACGATGAGAGTGCGGCGTGTCTTGGTGACCTCGCCCATCTTGCCGTAGAAGTATTCTATCGCGCCAGTTCCATCCTCGCGCATCATCAGACGACCGATGCGGTTGTAGGAGGCGTTGCGACCGCCATAGTAATACTTGACATTGTTTTCGGGGTGGTCGGGATAGCTGATACCTGTCAGACGGTGGTAGTCGTAGGTGTAGGTTATCATCTTTCCTTCCTCCGCCATGTTTGCAGTCTGCTTGGTCAGGACATTGCCGAGCGGGTCATAAGTAAATGACGTGATGCCGCTTGCCGGGTGGTTGACCTCCGTGCGGCGGTCTCCCATGTCGTAAACCGACGTGGTGACATTCTCATCTGCGTCAGTAACCTTGACGAGACGCTGGATGCCGTCATATTCAAACGTTGTTACAATATCACCGTCAGGACCGCTGAGCTGAACGGACTTGACCGTCTTGCCGCTACCGTTGGTATGCGTTGCCTGCTTGTTGCCGAGCGCGTCGGTAACTGTCGTTACAAGGGCATTGGCACCATTGTCAAGAGAATATTCGGTAGTCGTCTCCGAATCGTCGGGAAGTTTCACGCTCAATGCACGGTCGAGAACGTCATAAGCCGTGATTGTCGGATTGACATTATCAAACGTGGTGCTGAACGAAGTCTTGCCACCCATACCCTCGGTTGTAGGATAGTAAGCCTTAGCGACACGACCGAAAGCGTCATAGACATTGCGCCCGCTGACAATCATCACATTCTGGTCGGATGCGCCCGAACCCTTGGATGCTGTCGTGACAACGCCGTCTTTCTTCACCTGTACGGGTCTGCCGAAACCGTCAACGAATGTCACGGTCTCAAGGTCGTCACCGGGATGCTGGATGTCGTAATGCTTGGTGACAGCGTATGCCGGAGCGGATATGCCGGACTCGCCAAACTCTGCCTTTGGCTTGTACTCAAACGCGATAATGTAATCAACGCCTGTCGCCAGCTCGTTGGGACCGCGAACCTTGGTGACACGACCCATGTTGTCAATTTCAGTCTCGTAGTAGAAATTGTTGAGGTCGCGGCGTTCAAGGGCGATGCCGTAGCGGTAATCGAAATTACCGGCCTCGCTGCGGTAACCCCATGCGTCGTCTATGCGCTCGACATACATATTCATCTCAGGCTCGTAGCGGTACTTGTACCACATACGCTGACCTGTACCGTTTGCCGGGAGGGTCTTTTGGGAAATGTTGCCGTAGCGGTCATACTTGTAGTCGGTGACTGCAACGCCCGAACCGAGCTGCTGCGACACCTGCGTCAGATGATTGGGATATTTGGTGTCGTAAGTTGCCGACACATTGTGATACATCGAGCCGTCACCTCCGACAACCGTCACATTGGTGGGGAGACCGAAAATGTGCTTGCTGTCGTTGGATGTGTACTGGATGTTGGTTGCGTAGTCATAACCACCTGCACCGTTACTGCCAAGGTTGCCCTTGTCACTGTAACGGTAGGATTTCAGTTCTCCGTGGTAGCCGTTGAGATAATACTCGTTCCAAGCCTCGGAAATAACCATGCCCTGCGATGCACCCTCATACTGCTTGTTGGCAGTGTAACGGAGGGGAACAAACGCCGATGCACGGTCACTGTAAATGACATCCTTCTGAGCGAAAGAGTAGCTATCCTTATTGGCTGTCACGCTGTATGTGTCATACTCGTTGACTGTCTCGGTGAACTTGTTGCCCGATGCGTCGGTGACGTAGGAGGCCACAAGGTTGCCAGAAGCATAATAGTTATCAACCGCAAATTCCTGAACGGCCTGGCGATATACGCTGTTGCCGCTGTTGGTGTCAAGGCTCTTTGTAATAACCTTGCCGAAACCGAGGAAGTCGCGCTCATGGCGGTCACGGAAACCGTCGGAGTATTCAAACGCCGACTTCATCAACGGACCGTCGTCATGGATACCGTCGTCAATAGTCAGTGCCGACATTACCCACTTGCCGCCGGGATGCCCGTAGGTAGGAGTTGAATGGGCATAGTCCACCTCAAAGCGACCGCCAATAGAGTTGGTGACCGATCTGAGCATATTGGTACGACCGATAGCCGAGCGGGTAACCTTCAGCTCGCTCTCGCTGTCAGACTCAACTATATCCAGATAGCCGTCACCGTCAACATCCTGCAAGGAATATTTAACACGGTTGATACTATGACCTGTGCTGAAACCGGGATTGGTTGAAATCTTGATGCTTATAACCGGGATATTGATTGAAACAGTAAACGCGGCGTTAACTGATTCCGAAGTTGATGCAGACTCATTGATCTTTGATGCGCCTTTCCACAAGAAAGGTGTATCAAATCCGGCCCCGGTGTTAAGAGAAATCATCACTCCGTTATCGCCCTTCCAAACTTTGTCAGGGAGACCGTCGGAATTGACATCCATAAGGTTGTATTCCGACTCCATTTCAGAGGTAACAATTCCAAAACCTGCGGAAAAACTGGAAGAAGCTTTATCAACATTAGAATTCTTGAACTTACCCATGCTGATGTCGCCACTGCCGCCTCCTGCTCCTGCGCTATACGAAAGGCTCTTACCACCCTGTATTCTTTCCAAATCCCATGCAATGGGTTCTGAGAACGAATAACCGAGATTCAAACGTACTGTCTTATCAGATAAAACTTTGTCAGGAAGACCGTCGCCGTTTACATCAACGAAATCTTCAACGGCCTCATCCGTATTCTTGGGGATACCTCCCGATATAGAGACTTTCGCCAATATGTTGGTCAGTTTGTTTCCTTCGGAGGCTTTTGAACCTTTTGCAAGGCTCACAATATTAGAGACGGATGCAACAGGACTACCGCCGTAACCCCAACTTTGAGATTCATTATCTGAACTTGTGGTGCCAATACCTGCGTATTTTTCACCGCTCAATCCACCCATTGAATTGGTATATTGGATTGTGCCGCCGGCGATGATATCAGGATAGCCGTCACCGTTCATATCCATCATCGTCACCTCGGTTTTGCCGGAGCCGTTTGCATCACTGTAAGTAATGCCCATTGCTCCGCTTTGCATGACGGTACTCTTGCTGGAAGAAACCTGTGTAACCGCAGCCGCACCTGTGCCTTGCAGGTGTTCACCGGATATTCCGGCTATATCAACATTGCTTTCAAGGGGGTTGGTCAATATCACATCCTGTTCGGCCAGACGTGCTGATGCCATTTCTTCAGCAGTCAGATAGATGCCGCTATGTTGGCCGACCCAGCGGTCAAGGTTTATTTGGTCAGTGCCTATGGGAGTGAACGGAAGGGTAAGTGGATCCGGCTTTGCGTTCTCGTCTTCAGGCAATTTCAGCAAAGCCTCGTCAATAGGCTTTGAATATCTGCCTTCGGATGAATTATACACAAATCCACCCCAGCCACGATAAAGCATACCGAATCCCTCGTCTTGTCCGTAGGAGTAGAATCCGGCGGAAACAGTCTCCGGGAGAATTGCATTGCCACGCCTTACCGAGACGGATGAAGCCGTCACCGCACTTGACAATGTACCGGGATAAGCATATTCAAACCATACTTTATCCGGGCCAACATTCTCAATCGTCAGTGAATCAAGTGCGATTACGCTATTTGCAACAGCAAACGATTTTTTGGCGATGAGTTTGTCCTGTGTCTTGGCAAGGAGTGTCACCGTACCGTTTACATCGGCAGAGCCGAAGGTAACAGTCGGTTTGACATGAATAACCGTATCTTGTGCAAGGAAGGTCTTGGAAGAGCCTTCGGCATCCATTTTGGCATAAGTCAGATAGTGGGGACCCACATTGATACTCTGGGATGTGCCTGTCGAGTCATTGTAGGTCACTTCGGGAGTCCACTTGATTGACGGCCAATCCACGTTGGATGAGGATGCGATAACAAAGCTGACGTTGGGCAATTTTTCCGTATTGGCAATATCCGCACTTATATCGGTATCTACAACATCCTGCCAGCCATATTCAGCGCGATAGACTTCTTTCTCTACGAAATTAGGATTGGCGTTACCGTTGTTATCATAGCGTTCATTGGAGGCTATGACCTTGATAATGACATCATCCGTAGTCTGAGGCTTAGAGAAATGACCTGCGATTGAGAACGGATTTCCTTCATCGACATTGACAATGGTATTGACATCATAGATAGCCCCGTCTTGCGGCTTATATGCCACGTTTGACAGGCCGTTGGGCATAATCTCCTCGGTACCTGCATAGGTAATTTCAGGCGACCATTTCACATTGTCAAACGCGCCGTTGCTTGTCTCCTCGTTGCCGGACTGCACACGGAAATATATGCGGTCACCTTTGTTTACCGATACGGCAGTTGCCGTGGCATTTTGAGCGGAGGCATCCCCCTTCGCAATAGACTGGCTCCATAATTCTGAACCACCCTTCTGAATTGCAACCCTAACACCGTCGGCCTTTTCGTATTCCTGAGCGTCATAGTCCCCTGTTGGAACAACCAAAGACACAGTACCGGAAATGTTGACAATTCCGGATTTAGGAGCAACCCATACACGAACCATATCCTCCATAGGAGAGGATGCAATCATTTCCTCTTGTTCCGCAGGGTCTATCGTGATAACGGAGGTGTCAATCTTTCCGCTATATATTATCGGACTCGGTGTGTCAGCACTGCTGAGTGTGAACGTCGGAACCGCATTGCCTTGGGCATCAAATTCGATGTGGTTGAAATAGACCTTGCCGTTTGATACGAGGTCAACAAGACCGTCACCGTTTATATCGCTGAAATATTCAGTCGTTTTGGTTTTGGTTTTTGACCCGTCAGCACCGAATTGGGCGGTAAATATGTTCCAGCCCACGACGGCCTTACCACCGCCTGAATTGGTGGAACTCTTCGTCGTGGCGAAACTTGATATACCTACAACCTTTATAGCGTCTCCATAAAGCACCTCGCCGGATTCCGACGTGCGAATCTGCGGACGATAGTACAACGCTCCGTCTTTACGATACACTTTATCGGGGAGGCCGTCGCCGTTCAAGTCCACGAAAGTTGAAAGACCCTTACTGTTGTCGCTTGAGTAATTATATGAACCGCCGACAGTATTGCTCTTCCACGGACTGAAATCTGACGGACCAACACCGACGTAGAAAGAACCGCTTGTCGATGAACTTGTTGTGCCGCCGAGAGCGGTAGGCTTATCGCTGAAACGACCTCCGGCAGCCTGCAACGGGTTGATAAAACCAGCGTCGAGGCCGTCATTGTGAGTGTTCCATGTCTCTGACTCGGACCTGAAAGGCACATAGCCGTTGCCTGACTGAACATCATCGTAATAGTCGAACTTCTGGAAAGCGAACTCGTTGCCTCTGTCGTCAAACTGGCGGACGCTCTCAAGCATATCCTTGTGGAACGCGCCGTCAACATACGAGAACGAATAGCTGCGCAGCTTATCGCCCATGAAGTCAATCTGCACGTTTTCGAGCAGACGGTTGGAGGATGTCAGGTAGCCGTAACGGGCATTGTTGGCCTTCTGACGCTTTGTCATGTTGCCCGTCAGAGTGACAACCGTGTGCGGTCCGTCGCTCTCGGCATTGCCCGCGCTGACCTTGGAAAGATAGATTGCCTTCGCAACCAATCCGCCGCGCACAGGCTCGTCAACAGCCGTGTACTCATACTCGATCCAGTCGCCGTGGGTCTCGACAACACGTTTGAGTTTCCATTCTGAAATCACCTCGCGGGTATTGCCGGAAAGGTCGGTAATGGTGCCTTTAAGCACCGCGCCCTCGCCGCCGTAGGTATATACCACGCCCTGCTTGTCGGTCACTTCCCAATAGTAATCGGCCGGGCTGCCGCCCTTGCGGATTATGCGGGAGAAATCGCCGCCCTGACGGGTATAGAACTGACGGTCTGACTTACGGGCAATCCTGTCACCACGGTGGGCGACGCTCATCGCACCGTTGTCATCCATTGTCGAAAGCATCGAGCCGGAGAGCGAATATGTCTCGGTCTCATCGGTCAGGTCGTAGCGCGGAACACCCCAGCGGGTATCAAGCGTTATCGAGGGGACAGAAAGGTCCCAGCCCTGTCCGAGCCAGCCGTTGCCGCCGTCACTGTTGTAACTGATAGCCAGTGAGGGTGCCATGCCGTTGCGGGCAGGAGGCATCTCGAAGGCGTATTGCAGGTTGGCGGAACCACGGTTGTTAGCCGTAGGAGGTGTGATGATATTGAGTTTCGCCGTCGGGTCCGCAGCCTTGATGTCGTTCATCATAGTGGGAGCGAAACCCTCTGTCTCAGGAGATTCGGGTGCCTGAATGACACCGTTGATCATGTCGGTGAAGTGGGTAGTCCTTGACTCCACATAGGCCAGCTCCTTATTGACAGCTATGCGGTCGAGTGCCACCCAGTGCTCCTGTTCGGTATCATAGTAGAACGTGCGTATGTCGTCTTCCGTGTAACCGCTCGGAATCCTTGTGCGGTCGTAGCCGAGCCTTACGGTCGCGCCTTTTTCAGAGAAGTGGGTGCCGTGAGGCAGGAACCGGTATCCCTCGCCCTGTGCCGTGACATTCGTCATGGCAAAATCAAGTTCGGGCATGTCATCCTCGCCAAGCACCGACACTGACAGTTCAGTGTCGCGCAGCAGCGTACCACCTGAGAAGGAGATGGCACCGCCGGCCACCGCGAGACTGTCCGCCTGTCCCTTGCGGAACGACCCTTTTACCGACTCGCCGTCAGGTATGCGGGAATATTTGTCCGCATCGTGTTTCGTGGTAGGAGCCTTTGCCGACTGTGCGGCCGGTACGCCCGTATCGCTTACTTTTTCCTGCTGTTGCGGAGAGGAATTGCCGCTTTCGCCGACCGTTGTCCCCGGAGACGAGGCGGGGCTGTCAGCCTCTATGTTTATGCCGCTGCTTCCCGGCGAATTGTTCGCCCCGGCGGAATGTCCCGAAAGGAACCATGCGCCCGACAAACCCACCGCAGAGAGTATAGCTGTGGCAACGGCTATGCTGTATATCCGTTTCATAATCGGTTTATTATGTTGTTACTGTGTTGTTTCCGGTTATTTCGCAAGAATCTTTTGGGTATGTTCGCCCTCGGCTGTGATTGCCTTGACGATATACACACCGTTCATCGGAACTGTGAAACGCTTGGTCTTGATGTCTGAACCCTCCATCTCTCCCTCGAACACGAGGCGGCCTGATGCGTCGAATACCATCAGAGTGGCCGGGCCGGACTGTTCGCGGTCAAGAATGGCGTTGAAGATATGGGCCGTGCCATCCTCGGCATCAACCGAAAGGCTGCTGTTGCGTGTGTTGCCGGGATAGTCGCCGGGAGGATCGGACTGGCCGATTACCACAGGCTGCTTAGGCTCTATGCCGTTGGGCATCGACGGGTCACATCCGTTGCCGACATGGACAGTGTAGGTCACGGTATTTGTCTTGGGGGTCTCAATCTGGACATTGCCGTAAATCTCAAAGTCCTCGACAGGCGTACCGTTGATTGTCATACCGGTGATATGGGTGTCGCCTCGACCGTACTTGATACACATCCTCCAGAGGCGCAGAGTCCACGCGCTCTTTTTGAGTACCTCCTCGCCATTGTGGAACCATCGTACATATATGCCGCTGATTCTGAGACCGAGGGTGTCGCCGGGCTTAATGGGGACTCCCTGTGTCAGACTTGTGTAGCCGTCAAGGATGAAATAGGCCTTGTCGCCGCGCACGTCATATCCCCATTGGGTTATGTCCTCTTTTACAGAAGGCTCCGCGCCGATGCGGTACCACGAGCCGGTCTCCGTCACGGTCCACTCCACGTCGCCGCCTGTAAACCTGCGGTCAGTGTGGGAATATGTCGTGTAGAGAAGGTTGCCCTTGCCGTGGATGTCGTTTCCACCGCCCTGTGTCACCGTAAGAGTATATGTTCCCGTGGCGAGATTCTCAATCCTGTGGGTCTTGCCCATGAAACTTCCGCTTGCCACGAGGTCGTCTTTCTTCATGCCGGCCACGCTGTCAACGGTAAGCGAATACCTGTATATAGGAGTGCCTATGTTGATGCCTATGTCGATTGCGCCGTCTTTCTGGGGAACCCCGTCAACACAGGTTGTCGGTTCCACATCCACATCGGCATCAATGCCATCGAAATAGGCGAAAGTGAACACGTCTGAACCGCTCCCGTCTGCATCCCACAATATATTGTGGAACATGGTCTTGCCTCGGGATATATCCGGGGGTGAGCAACGCACCATCACAGTGTTGTCTGTATCAAAACGGCCCTCGCCGGTCGGGTCAATGAGCATGACAGTACGGCTGCGGCTGTAATGGTAGAACTCCTTGTCGGGAGTAAGGTTGTGTGCCAGCTCTGCAAAATATCCGGTTTCCACCGCCCCGTTGGAACGCACGGAGGTCAGATACAGCGGAGTGGCGGAGGCTTCCGCGCTTATGACACCTCTATATACCGAATTCCTCGCATCTTCGGGTATGGTTACGGTATATGCCGCACCTCCCTCTCCGTCAACGCGAAGATACACAACGCCGTCGGAAAGCATGACCGACACATCGGCACCGCTGACATCCGCGGCTATGCCGGTTCCACCTGCCTCGCCGTTGGCTATCGCCCTGACGCTGCCGTCACTGCCAATGCGGAATCCGTATGTGCATCCGCTGTCGCCTGATTTGGAAAATCCGACATCAAACGCAGGATGCGTTGACGGACACGGGAACTCTATCAGTCCGGTGCCGTCAGTCAGTTCGGGTGTCACCACTGATCCGGGAGTGTTCTCCTCCAGACTTATCACGTCAAGAAAGCCTTCAGGCGTTACGGTCATGCCGGTGGCAGTCCAGCGCGTCGCGGTAGTGTCGGCGACTGTCGGCATATTCGGCTTGACCAGCCATGTGCGGTTCATGATGTGCCAAAGTGTGTCGTTGGGAGAGGTGTAGGTCTCCAACGCGCCGCCGTCGTCGCCCCAGAAAAGAGACATTTTGTCAGGCATCGGGTTTCCATGCTCACGGCCCATGACAAGGAGATGAGCCTCTGACGGAAGACCGTATGAGTTTGATTTGTGATAGCTGTCGTTCTCGGGGAGCGACGTGTATAACGGGCCCTCCTCATAAGAGGTGGCCGACATGGGCTGGAGAAAATCACCGGCCTTGTTCCTTGAAATCGCCGTGACGCGGTTGTGATATACCCCGGCGTCGTCACGGTCCCACACAAGGTTGCCGTCTCCGTCAAGATATGAGTCATTGAGGGTGACACCGTATTTCATCGCGAGATAGCTCTCCGCCTTCCTTCTTTCGCCGGGAGTCAGGATGCGGTTATACACCAACAGTTCAGGCGAATACCCTTCAAACCCCTTATTGTCGAAATTGGAAGTGTCGAACGGGCCATTGAAATGCTCGTCTGTGGGTGAATACGCGCCGCCGATTGTCAACGTGCCGCCGGGACCGCCCCATACCGATGTGTTCGGATTGGCCGCGCGGTAATAGGTCAGCACCTTTGTGGCGTGTTCCTTGAATGTGTTTTCAGGTATGGAGTCTTTTCCCGTGTAGAGCAGATCCTCGCCGTGGGTCTCCCCGTAGTCAAGAGGCTCTATGTTTCCGGGTCTTACAATCCGGTCGCTGGTGACGAGACTGCCGCCTCCGTCACCGCTTGCGACCCCATAGACAACTCCCTCGGTTTTGAACGTGTAAGGCGCGAACACCCCGATAATCGTGCCTTGGATGAGTGACGAGCGATGCAGCTCGCTCCACTTCGGGGTGTCACCTTTCGAGAAGTCGAGTGCCGGGTTGAAATTTAGCGACTTGACCAGAGCCCTGTCCTGTGTGAACACATAGGTGCCGGAGACTCTGTTCTGAGCATACTGCACCACCGAATCGCCCGAAAAATCGAGCCATTGGTAGCGGCCCTGCAGGTTGCCTGAGACCGGAGCAGCCTTAAACCAGGCGTCAACTCCCTCGACACCGCCCGGAGAACTGGCAAGCAGCAGGAGCGCAGACAAACCACACAGGCCTGAAAAGAGTAGTACCTTTTTCATACGCAAGTGATGTTTTGGGGTTTAACATAAATATGTGATTATAACTGGTTTGTCTGCATTATATCAGGCTTGGCGAGCTTAGCGGGATCGGTGACCGAGTCAAGGTTGCCCGCCCTTAGCTTACCTTTTAAGCCTGAACCATATTGCAAAGATAATCGAAAAAAGATAACGCACATAATGTATTCGACTAAAATCTATTGTTTTAACTATTTTTAACGGTTAGTCGACTGCGATTCTCAACTATGCGTTTAAATTAAATAAATAATAAGGCTATATCGCGAAGTAATAAATCTAAATCAATCCTGTTGAAATGATACATATTGTACACCCACTTAGGATGTGTGTACGGTCAGATTGCATCTTTTACCATATTAAATTTACTATTACAATACGCTCATATTGTATTGTCTGAATATGAAAATGGGATCCGACTTTCGCCAGACCCCATTTTTAGTTATTTTTTAATTATAGTTTGGGATGGCACATCCCAAAAATTGGAACTCTGGCACGATACCTTGAAAATGGTTCTGCAACCATTGACTCCTTATTGCCATTAGATTTAGCTTCAGCAACAGAGACATTTTGTGAATCCTTTTCCTGCTTGTTTTCCTCGCCGTTCTGTTCCTCTTTATTTGGTGTGAGTTCAGCGGTAATCCTGCGATCAAGGGCTGCAAGTTCGGATTTTAAACCTTTCAGTTCTTCCTCCTTGCCCCACGGCTTGGCGACGATAGCTTCGAACTGGGGAACGTCGGCTTTGAGTCTGGCGGTGCGTTCCTCATACTGCTCGATGATGCCGGGTATCTTCTCCAATGCGTTGACGAAGTTCATACAGGCGGCATGGGTGTCGGACATTGCTATGAAGCCGTTGTTGAACTTGTATTTGTAGTTGCCTTCGACCACAAAGCGGTTCTGAACGGTCTCCTTGCCGTCAACAAAATTACGCTCGGAGATAATGCTGATGGGGAAGCCATAGATTTCTCCGATACGCTTGTACTGTCCGTGGGTGTCGGTTTTCATCGCCAGACCTTGAAGGTGGATACCCATGTTCTGCTCGTCACGGAGGTTGCAAGTGTCGATAGTGAGATTGTTGACGGGGTTGCCGTCTTTATCTCGCTGGACAACCGACGCATATCGGGCTGCATCCTCCTTCATACGACTTATTGCCGCCTCGTTGTTGGCAATGTCGTGGCTGATGGTCTGGAGCCTAAACTTGGAATCGGAGATACCCTTGTTGTGGGCTTTGCGTTCAGACTCCAGTGCCGCTATCCGCTTTTCAAGTTTAGCCTTTTCGAGAAGGTCGGTGTTGCCGCTGAGAATAGCCATATATTCCGAGAAGTTCATGCCGTTCTGCTCGTCCATCGCGCCCTCGTCGATTGTTCTTGTTCCAAGCGCGCCACGTTTGAGCTGGCTGATGAATGTTGCCTTGCAGTGAAGAAGGTTGAACTTGTAGGAGTCCAGAGTTTTCTCCACGGCATATATCAGAATGTCAACATTATTCCCTGCGTACAGTTTTGCGACATCGTTGCCGTGTCGCTGACCTCTGCCGTCTCTTTGTTCAAGGTCTTTCGGCACCCAAGGTATATCAAGATGGTGAATACAGACAACCCGCTTTTGAGCGTTTACTCCCGTACCAAGCGTCTGTGTCGAACCGAAAAGCACGCGTACATCGCCATCGTTCATCGCCTGAAACAGTGTTTTCCGGCTACGGTCGGTCTTACATTCCTGAATAAAACGAATCTCATGTGCCGGGATACCGTAATCCTCTATCAGCTTTCGTTTGATTTCGGAATAGACATTCCATTCCCCGGGCTTGTATGTTGACAAATCACTGAATACAAACTGTGTGCCTTTATGTTCATCATACTTCCGATAATATTCCGCTATCATCCGGGCGCAGTGGCTGGCCTTGTTGCCGGGATCATCGTCATACGAAGGGTCTATAAGACGCATATCCATTGACATTTTGCGGGCATAGTCTGTGGCAATAAGCATCTTCGCCTTTTCTTCGGTCTGTGACAGCGGTTCTCGCCCCAGTATGGTGGCATCGCCACTCTCGGCAAATTTCATCAGTTTCTCGATGAAGTCCTCCTGTTGCGGCGTCGGAGGAATATTATGCAGTATCTCGTTCTTTGCAGGACGGTCAACGCCTACATCCTCCGCCGTGCGGTAATCCGTTATCTCGTTGTAGAATGCCGCAAGCTCCGGCACTTTGATAAAGTAACGGAAACGCTCTTTCTGCACAATTCTATTGGTGACATTAAACTCGAAGTCGGTTGTTTTCTTTGCGAAAATCGCCAGCCAAGCGTCGATGCACCGTATATCCTGCCTTTCAAGCTCTTTCGGGCGTAGATACTTGAACAGCAGGTACAATTCGGTGAGCGAGTTGCTGATTGTCGTACCGCTGAGAAAAGTAGCACCGAGGTCTTTGCCCGTCCGCTCCTGAATGGTGCGTATGGCGTAGAGAAGATTCAGCGCACGCTGTGAGCCTTCCGAGTTGCCTAATCCCGCCACACGGTCGTGTCGGGTATTGAACATCAGGTTCTTGAACTGGTGGCTCAAATCCAAAATTCCGGATTTGAGCCATTATCAGAACTTTTATGAGTTTCCTATTAAATCACTCAATTATTTAGTA
>ERZ777305.2318-NODE-2318-length-16846-cov-2.781311_pt1 | contig 16846 bp, 15 predicted proteins | sample MGYA00374965_ERZ777305 | MGnify/ENA primary metagenome ERZ777305 (study PRJEB29328, sample SAMD00013331) | mouse gut metagenome | study: EMG produced TPA metagenomics assembly of the Metagenome analysis of fecal microbiota from mouse which was promoted... | reverse complement strand
CGACGAGAATATCTTTTTCCAGAAGTTCTTTAGAGTCCTGGATTTTGTGCATTTTCTGCTGCGGACAGCCTGTCGCAGTCAGGATGCCGCCGTTAATGATTGAGTTACCGCCGGCCGTAGGCATTTTTTCTAAAACGACAACATTGGCCCCGGCTTTCTTAGCCTCGATAGCGGCAGCCAGTCCGGCAAAACCGGAACCGATCACGATCACATCAACTGTTTCATCCCATGTCTTCGGCTGCTGAGCGACGGCAGCGGATGCGAAAGAACCGGATGCGACGGCAACAGCGCCGGCCACCGAACCTTTGATGAAAGAGCGGCGAGAAGTATTCTCCATTAATTTCTCCTTGTTTAAGACCTATCAAAAGATAGTGAAATCATTTTAGGATTCCCCTCTCATACGAAAAATAGTTCTATAGGCAAGTGTTTATGGCGCCGCAATCAATATATCCAGTTGATTTATCAGTAATTAATTTATTAGTTAAGCAATACTACCTACGACGTTAGTTGTACTTTACAAAGATAAAAATCGGGATTTTATCCGAAATGTTTTGATCACTATTTAATTATTTACTCTATTAATTTTTAATTTATAAATAATTGGGTTATTTATATTTAAATCAAAGTGCAGGAAGAGTTTGATTGGAATTTAGATAAAGAAAAACACCGCCGGGTTCACTGATTCTTGCGACGGTGTTCTGCAGAGAATTAAGAGCCGAAGAAAAGAATTAATTCATTCTGTGCGGCGTATCGATTACGTCCGGGATTTCTTCCAGACCTTTGCACTCGATCTCAATACCGAGCTTTTTGAATCCTTCTTTCAGGCTTTCAGTAATAACCTTCTGCAGCACTTCAGGCGGAACGTCCTCTGAAAGAGAAAATCCGCCGATAGGAAGAGGCATTGCCTGGCTGCCAAGCTGAGCTTCTGCTTCGGCTGCTTCTTCTTCCTTTTTGATTTTTTCAACGGCGTCTCGCAGCAGAAAGGCGCATATACACTGCTCGAGCCAGCTTTTGCGGTCCATCTGCAGCTCGTCAAGAGAGTCGAGCAAACGCTTCTTCAGCTCGTCTTCAATATCAAAAACAATCTTTGCCATTTCTAAATCTGTCTATGCGAAGGTGGATGAGTCTAACAACAAAGGCGCTCCAACAGTGAGCATTTTGTTAACGATAGTAGTTACTCTCTTTATTCTAAAGAACAAGCCTAAGAATTTAGACTTGTCGACCGCTGATTGCCTGTTCAGGAAAGATGCTGCGCCTATCACTTTTAATTTCTTGATCGAGCCCACAGTCTCTTAAAGCGCTTCCAGCTCATCCGCATCCAGCTCGTTGCACAAAAGCAACTTTGCAGGCTAAAAATTAAAAAATATTCTCTAACGACGATTAACCTTTTTACGTGATTATCCAAGAAATTAAAGAGCTACCTCAAGAATTGTCTATTTATTTACCCTGCCTTCAAATCAGCGCGCCAAGCCTAGAATAAATCTAACTCTATGATTAAAAATGGAGTATTCAAGGAGAACCTATGAAATCTACCACACTTGCAATTTCCATTAGTGCTGCTATTTGTTCGACTGCGGCTTTTGCCTACACACCCGGAACCTACACCGCTTCCATCGCCGGACAGAACGGCCCGGTCACCGTCGAAGTCCAGACTTCCGCGGATAAAATCCTTTCCGTTAAGGTGCTCAAGCAGCAGGAAACCGAAGGTATCGGCTCTAAAGCTGTCGCACAGCTTCCGAAGGAAATCATGACCGCACAGTCTGCCGAAGTACAGGCTGTTGCCGGCGCCTCTGTCACATCTGCCGCCATTAAGAAGGCTGTTCAGGAATGCCTTGACAAAGCCAGCGGCAAACAAGCCGCTCCGGTCTCGTTAAAGAACGGCGTCTTCGAAGGCCAAGTATACGGCAACAACGGCTGGCTCAATGTTGAAGTGACCATCAAAGACAACAAGATCACCGATATCAAGACACCCGGACAGCGTGAAACACGCTTCCTTGGCGACACTGCGATTAAGACCATCGGTAAAGATGTTATCGAATACCAGACTCTGAACGTGGACAATGTCGCAGGCGCAACCGTCACCAGCACCGCATTCAAGACAGCCATCGGACAGGCAATTGAAAAGGCAGACGGCAATATCGCCAACTTCCAGAAACCGGTTCCTGAAAAAATTAAAAAAGTCGCAGGCTCCATTAAAGACCATGCCGACCTGATTATTGTCGGTGCGGGCGGCGCAGGTTTATCCGCAGCGGTAACCGCGAAAGATCTCGGCGTTAAGAATGTTCTCGTAATCGAGAAGATGCCGGTTGTCGGCGGCAACACGCTCCGCTGCGCATCCGCTTTCAACGCGGCTGATCCGGAACGTCAGAAAACGCTTCCGATGACGGATACACTCAAAGACGCCGTTGTAAAAGCGATCAGCGAAAAACCGGTCAGCGAAGAACACAAACAGTTAATGGCTGACGTTAAAGCCAAGTACGAAGCCTACTTAAAGAGCGGTTCCAAAACACTCTTTGACTGTCCGGAATGGCATGCGCTTCAGACCTATAACGGCGGCGACAAAGTCGGCAAGATTCCTCTGATTCGCGAGTACGCCAACAACGTTCTCGACACGCTGCACTGGATGCAGTCCAAAGGCGCTCCTGTTATGGATCGCGTCAGCCAAGGCGCGGGCGCGCTTTGGCAGCGTACGCATCAGCTTGATGCTTCGGCGGGGCTCGGCTTAATTTCTCCGCTGTATGACAACGCTGTCAAGCAGAATGTCCGCTTTAAACTCGGCCTGAGAGTCAATGACGTCATCATCAATGACAAAGGCCGCGTCATTGGCGTCACCGCCACTGATAAAGTCGGCAACAAGTACGAAATCACCTCCAAGGACGGTGTCATTCTTGCAACCGGCGGCTACTCTCAGAATAAAGAGATGCGCCAGAAGTCTGCTCCGCACCTTACACCTGATATGGTCTCCACCAATCAGCCGGGTGCAACCGGCGACGGCATTATCATCGCGACCAAACACGGCGCAGATACAACCGGCATGAATTATGTTCAGGTCTATCCGCTTGCCACACCGGGTACCGGCGCTCTTCAGGGCCGCGCCCGCAAGATGAGCGGTCTTGATGATGTCATTGACGTCAATAAGAACGGTGAGCGCTTCGTTAAGGAAGACGCCAGACGAGATGAGTTCGTTGCCGCCATTAAGAAGCAGCCTGACGCGATCTGCTACGACATCAATGACTCTTCCATTGTTAAGCCGCTCAACAGCTTCAATGAAGACGTTGAAACTCTCGTCAAGATCGGCCGCATTTATAAAGCCGATACACTTGCGGATCTGGCAAAGCAGCTGGGTATGCCTGCTGACAAACTGGAAGCGGCTGTTGCGGAATTCAACAAGATGGTCGAAGCCAAGAACGATCCGAAGTTCGGCCGCAAGCTGTTTGACCGACAGATTATTAAACCGCCGTTCTACGCGACACCGCGCGCTCCTTCCATCCACCACACGATGGGCGGTCTGATGATTTCTCCGAACGCTCAGGTTTTGGATAAGAACGGCAAACCGATCCCCGGACTCTTTGCTGCCGGCGAAGTTACGGGCGGCATCCACGGTTCTAACCGTCTCGGCGGAAACGCCACTGCGGACGTCTTAACCTTTGGGCGCATTGCCGCTAAAAGCGCTGTTTCGCAGAAGTAGAAGTTAGTTGACGAAGGCCCGCTTTCACGCGGGCCTCTTATTTGGCTGTATGGCTCTCAGAGTTAATACAATAATTTCAGCGCTGCCGTCCACGAAGTCTATGAAGCTCAGCTCGTGTACTTTTGATCTTTCAAGCTTTCATTAGAGATCGCAGGACATTAGCTAAAGTCTGAGTTTTTGCTGGTCCAAATCCAGCTGTTCCGAAAGGTTTTTTAGATCGATAAGCATGTCGTTGACGCTCATAAGCGTACTCTCAGGCACATCTGTCACTTCAGAAATCAATTCGATAGGCATCTTCGACTCATGCTGCAGCAGCTTTACTGTCTCCTCCATTCGGTACTTGACTAACCGCTTTTGCGCTTCCGCCCATCCTTCTATCCAGCCCATTATCCAGCCTTTCATCCAACCTTCCAGCCACGCCCTTTCATAAATATCCAACTCAATACCTGAACATTTTCTGCGGACGTCTTCTATGCTGTCACAGGAATTCTCTATTTCGCGCAGAACTTCGCTTTTCATTCTTGGAACCTCCTAAACAGGAGACCTTTCACGAACAAGAAAGATTTTTCTTAATTTCTCGGAGCTGCTCTATAGACAATCCGCTCACTTCAGCAATCGCTTCAAGTGACATCTGTCCGAGCCGAAACAACTTTGCAGCCACCTCCGTTTGAGCTTGTGCCCACCCTTCGGCCCAAGCTTCTTCAGCTATCTCCTGTTCAACACCTGAAAGTTCGCGGCCGCTTATTCCTGTTTCTTTAAATAAACGCATGCGTTCTGCCAGAGTATCTTTTTGCATTCTTTGAACCTTTTAATCCGAAAGGCGTCTAGGTCGGATGTGAAAGATTTTTCTTAATTTCTCGGAGTCGCTCTATGGGCAAGTCGACTACTTCAGCAATCGCTTCAAGCGGCATCTGCCCGAGTCGAATCAACTTTGCAGCCATCTCCGCTCGAACTTGTGCCCAACCTTCGGCCCAAGCTTCTTCAGCCATCTCCAGTTCAATACCCGAAAGTTCGCGCTGGCCCATTTTTGTCTCTTTAAAGAAGCGCATGCGTTCTGCCAAAGTTTCGTTTTTCATCTCGTCAGCTCCTTTACAAGAAAAATCATGCATTAGTTTGCCGATAGGATCTTCACCGCGATATTCACCATTTACAAAAATTATATGCGTTCCATCTCTGAAATGAGTATTGTCCTGAACGCAGATCCTCTCAATTTGATACGCGGGCAATCCTTTTCTTTTGAAGTCTTTCTCTGTAATAAATATCACGTAACACTCATTCAGAGATGAAAAATCACTGTTCTTTTCCAAACTGTTCGTATCAAGCAGCGCAGAATAGTAACGTGCGCGCCTTTCCAAATTACTCGAAACGACGCGTTGAACCTCGATGTTGATGTGATTCCCTTGTTCATCCACGGCCAATGCATCGAGCCTCACTGTTCTTTTATCCAGTGCATTAAGGTTTTTCTGAACCTCGACTTTCTTGACTTTAACCAGCGGATACCCTAACTGCTTGAAAATTTCGTGAATCACAACCTCTATACATTGCGGTTGATCTTTGAAAAAAACTTCAAAAAAGATATCGTCCATCAGACGAACGTTTTCGATATATCTCCGGGCTGATTTTTTTCATTTTTTATCCTTTTCGTTATGTCTTAATTTTATCAGCCGAGGCAGAAGAAAGGAAGGGTAAATTATTTTTAATAAGACCAATAAGATAGGACTTTAATAAAACTTACCCTCTGCTCCGGTAAGACAAAAAACGTCAAAACAGCATTTGTTTGTTCGCAGAGAAACAATCTCAGGACAAACCCAAGTGGACTGCTGAAACAGTCATAAAGTGGACTGCTCTTCAAAAAGATTGTTTTGGAAAATGAAGTCAATCTTAAGGAGACAAAAATGAAAACAGCAAAAATACCCAGCTTGCTTTTATTAAGCCTCAGTTTGTTTTCGCTTTCTGCTGTCGCCGCGGACACCCTGCCTGCAAAAGACCCGGTTAACACAAACCAGTGCTTCGGATGTCATGCCTCAGCAATTAAAACGCTTTCAACAAGAGGCGCCCACAAGAACGTCAACTGCGTCGCCTGCCATGACATTCCTAAGGGGCATATGAGCGCTCCAAGTAAAGAGAATCGGCCGACGACTCACTTTGAATACGCAGCATGCGGACAGTGCCACACTGAGCAGCACAAAGACATCATGGACCCGAAATATCACTATGAGTGGGCCCTGAAGAACACGCCGCCTACTTATGCTCAATTCCGAGATCTCACCGGCGACAACTCATTCCGTGATGTTCAGTTCAGGCTGCCGAGATTCCATTCCAGCATCGTGACCGACCTTGCCAACGTCCGCTCTGACGGAAGATATCAGTACAAAAAGTACACCGATCTTTCCAAGCCCGGCGCTCCGCTCTGGGAAGCACTCACTGACACCCGCCCCGAGGAAGGTGACAAGATCAAACCCTCCAAGACGCTTTCACTCACATGGCGTCCGCAAAAGGGCCGCGAAATCATGGGCCGCTCGGACTGCTTAAAGTGCAAGACGAATGACAACATGCTCGATTACGCATACCTCGGAAAGAGAGATCCGAAAGCGCCCTTAGCTTTCGACGATCCGGACCACAAGGTACTTAAGACTGTCAACAACAGCTTTAACTGTATTACCTGCCACGATCCTCACTCAGCTGAACCGCGCATTGTGTTCGATCATCTGATCGAGGCTATGTCTCATAAAGACTTTAAGGATTCCAACTATCAGAAAAACGTCGGCAAAACCGGTTACCCGAAGATTGAAGTCATCGAAATGGGTGTACGCGGATACCCGAGAAAGATTGCGATTCTTGATAAGGCAAACTCTAATTACATGTGCGGACAGTGCCATCAGGGCCACAACCGTTCGGAAACTTTCTACAAGGACAGCGACGGCTCTTTAGCGCATGAAAAGAACGCGATCGACAGAAACGGATGGTCCGTCGGTACGTATTTTGCCGGCAATCCGCTGGAGCGCTGGAATCTGGTTCGCGGCCTCGGTCTTTATAATGGAATCGATAAAGCGACCGGAGTTAAGACTGTTTCCACCGACCACTACCATATGGAAACTGTTGTTGCATCCAAGCACGGCCAAGCAGGCGTCGGATGTACAGACTGCCATTTCGCTAAGAAAGAAAACGGCACTCTCGAGCATCAGCCGAGTCTTCCGACCCTGAAGTATAAGAACACCTGCGCTCGTTCCGACTGCCATGGCAATCCGAACGGAGATAACTGGAGTGAAGGACAGGCCGCTTATATGGTCGCCACAATTCAGCAGCGCTACCGCATCCATAAGGAAAGATTAGAGCGCTACGGTTTGGCAGCTCGCGACCTCCTTATCAAGGCTAAAGTCGGTGAAGTTAAAATTCCGGACGACCAGTACAAGAAACTTCAGGACGCTTACAGTCTCTATCTGCACACCACCGGTTTCTACTTCTCTGATTACTCCAAAGGCGTACACGATCCTTCGGGATTTGAAGAAACATCTTCATACGTCATCAAGAACCTGAGAACGGCAACTGCAGAAGCTCAAAAAGCCGTAAAGTAAATCGATAACTCGTGTCGAGACCGGACGTTTGTCCGGTCTCATGCTTTTACAATTTCGATATGGCAAACAAAGTGCACCCGAGACTCGCTTCTCTGTCTTTAGACAGAAGCGAGAATTCAGAACCTCTGTCCGAGCAGCTTTACAAAGCGATATGCTCGCTCATTGAGTCCGGCAATCTGCTTGCAAATGATCCGCTGCCCTCCAGCAGGCAGCTTAGCGATCTGCTCGACGTATCCCGAAGCACGGTTTCGCATGTATACAAGCAGCTTACTGAAGAAGGTTTGATCAATTCGCGCAAAGGAAGCGGCACTTTTGTTTCCGAAACAGCAGACGCGCTCACCGAACTCTCTACTGACAGCGCAAATGCACACTCCCCTCTTCGTTTGGCCGAACTTCCAGCTTCTGCCAGAGTCGCTTCCGACGCAAGAAGTTTCAGCGTTCAGAAAAATCTGCCTTTTGCAGTTATCGCACCCGACCACGAAAGTCTGCCCGGAAAAAATTGGACCACTATTGTCAGCCGCATATCCAGAAGTCCCTGGCTGCACAACGGCTATTGTGAACCGGGCGGTTTCATGCCTTATAAGGAAGCCGTCGCAGACTATCTCCGCAGATTTCGCGGCATCTCCTGCAGCGCGGATCAGGTCATTGCGACAACCGGCATTCAGCAGGCGCTCGATTTATGCGCCTCTGTCCTCTTCAAAGCTTCGGACTTAGTGGCAGTCGAAGATCCTTACTTCCAGCCGCATGTGAACCTGCTTGAATTCCGCGGTTTGAAGCCCGTACCGATTCCCGTCACTCAGGACGGCATAGACACTGACTGCTTGGAAAAACACAGCGACATCAGAGGCGTACTTGTGACGCCGTGCCACCAATACCCGCTCGGTTATGTCTTCTCCTCCCAAACAAGGGAAAAGCTCCTGGACTGGGCCGCCAAAAACTCGGCTTGGATAATAGAAGACGATTACGACAGCGAACTGCGTTACGGCAAGAAACCACACCCGGCGCTCGCGTCTTTGGACCAAAATGAATGCTGTATCTATTTAGGCAGTTTCACAAAAGTCATTTATCCGGGCTTCAACATGGGTTATATGGTCGTGCCAAAGCCACTGATCCGAGTATTTGAAGGCGCGAAATTTTTGACAGACCGACACTCGAGCGAAGTTCATCAATGTATCTTGGCAGAATTCATTGAAAGAGGCTTCTACGATTCGCATGTCAGACGCCTTAAAACAATGTATGAAAAACGCAGACAGGCTCTGGTCCGATCAATCGGCCGGCTCCTTGGCCGCTATGGCAGTATTGAAGGGGAAAATGAAGGTACGCATGTGACTTTCCTTTTTAACCACCCCGTCAACGACATTGAAATCTGCAGATTTCTTGACGAAAAGTATCGAATCGAAGCTCGTCCTCTTTCTGAGTGCTATCGACTGGCAAATTCTCGAAGCGGTCTTATCCTTGGCTATGCGCACTTCACTGAAGAAGAGCTTCGAGAAGCGGTTTCAAGACTGCGGGACGGCTTGGAAGTGTTTTTTAATCCGTAAGAGAGGGAGAGATAATGCGAAAGGAATTAGTGAGAACCAAACAGGCTCTGTCAGAAGAGAAAACTCAGGAAATACTCAGGGACGGCGTTTACGGAGTGCTTGCGCTGAACGGAGACGACGGATACCTCTACAGTGTGCCTCTGTCCTACATCCTTTATGACGGGAGCATTTATTTCCACGGATCGCCGCGCGGCTACAAGCATGACTGCTTTGCCAGAACAAAGAAAACGAGCTTTTCAGTTGTGGGACAAAGCGAAGTAGTCCCTAAGCTTCGCGCAAACAATTACAAAAGCGTAACGGTATGGGGAACGCTCAAACCGGTCACGGATCTAAATGAAAAACTGGAAGCCCTGCTCGCAATGGCGGACAAATACAGCAAAGGAGTCGAAGATAATGAGGAAGAGATTCAGCATTCGCTTCAATATGTCTTCATGATGAAACTTGTACCCGAATGCATCACCGGAAAAGAAGCTGATGAAGAGGTCCGCAAAGCCGGCAAACTAGGCTAAGTACAAAAGCGCTGTTTCATAAATAGCAAAGGCTCCGAAGCTTATCATCGCTGCGAAGCCTTCGCATTCCGCCGCCAGAACCCGTGGATGCGGCGGATTTGCGGAAAATTAGATGTCTCGACTGTTAAGGTTTAGTCAACAACGTCCAGTGTATAAACATCGACTGTATCAGGCTGAGCCATATCGGGTCTGACTTCACCCTGAATCTTTACCGGAGTGTTGGAGTTGACAACCTGACCGACAAAAACTTCATTGGGAATGTTGACGACGACTTCACCGGTCTTATCCTGGAAGACATATGTTTCACCGGCGATTCCTCTGACCAAGTTCCCGTCAAGTTCGACTAACTGGAACGGTGTTGCGTCTTCTTTGATTTCGCTGACCGTATGATCGACAGGACCGCTTCCGTTGAACCAGCCGTTGTACTCATCATTTTCCATATTGTTAGCCTGTGCAGCTCCGCAGCTTAATGCAAAAGCGCCGGCGAGAGCACATAGTAATTTGTTCATCTTCATAATCGTCTCCTTTATCAAGACGACTTGAATTCTAATGGTTAACACTTACTAAAACAGATAAATAGTAACCTAATTTAGTTATAGTTACAATTGATACTTTAATTTACAGATGCTTGTATTAATCATTTAAGTACCCCTAATTAGTCCTCTTTTCTCTTTTTTCGCTAAAGAATTTCCTACGAATCTCCTTCAGCCGCAGGACTGGAGATATTACTAATTTAAATTTTGAGGCATCAGCGTTAACTTTCTCCTAAGACTTTTATAACCATCATCCCTAAGGAAAAAAATGAAAAAAAATACTCTTTCCAATCCTCGCAGCTTTATTACTCACCGGCTGTGCAAGCCCACTGATGGATCCGATCAAAACCCCGGACAACACGATTCCCAAAGATAAAGCTGTCATAACCTTCTTCAGAACATCTTCCTTTGGTGGCGCAATTCAAGCGCCTGTCGCCAGAGAAAAAAATGAAGACGATGTCGATTTCGTCGGCGTATCTTCAACCGGGACACAGATTCGCGATGTCGTCGATCCCGGAGAATACAACTACGTCGTCAGCGGTGAAAACGCAGACGTGCTCAAAGCTAATGTAGAAGCCAACAAAGCCTACTATGTCCGAGTAGAACCTCGCATGGGATTTTGGAAAGCTCGATTCGTCCTCTACAAACTCACAGATGATGAATTAAAGGATGCAAAGCAACAACAGAAAATCAAAGACTGTCAAGTAGTTGAATTGAACGAAGGCGGAAAGCAGTGGTTTGACCTCTACCAAGGGGAAATGAGATCAAAGCTCTTAATTGGCAAAGAAAAATATAAAAAGCTTGAGGGCGATCAATTAATGATCCGCACCATCAAGCCTGAAGAAGGTCTCGATGAGTTAATCCATTAAGATAGTGAAAAGCCCGCCAATGCGGGCTTTTCACTTAGGAAACAGCAAATCAGCTGTTTTAAATAAACTGCCTCCTTGCTTCCGACATCTAAATTCGTCTGAAGATCAGAGAAGTATTTACGCCACCGAATGCAAAGTTATTTGACATGATGTATTCCGTCTCAAGTGATCTGGGCGTAAACATAATGTAGTCCAAGTCTCCGCAGGCCGGATCAGGGTTTGACAGATTAATCGTCGGCGTAAACCAGCCTTCATTCATCATCTGAATAGATAGCCATGCTTCTATTGAAGCACAGGCGCCCAACGTATGGCCGAAATAACTCTTCAGCGAGGAAATCGGCACCGAAGAACCAAATAAATTAAAGGTGGCAGTACTCTCAGCGATGTCACCGCGCTTTGTTGCCGTTCCGTGAGCATTCACATAACCGATCGCGGAAGCGGGGAGATCGGCAATGCGAAGCGCCTGCTCCATACAGATCTGCATCGTGTCTTTATTGGGCTGAGTAATATGCGCCGCGTCACAGTTGGTGCCGAACCCGACAATTTCTGCGAGAATGTTGGCGCCGCGGGCTTTCGCATGCTCGTACTCTTCAAGTATCAGGGCTGCAGAACCTTCACCGATAACCAAACCGTCACGATCCTTGTCAAACGGCTTTGGCGTCAGCTCGGGCGTATCGTTCTGCACGCTCGTCGCAAACAAGGCGTCAAAAACCGCGACTTCTGACGGACAAAGCTCTTCAGCACCACCTGCGATCATGATGTCCTGATAACCGTGTTTGATCGCCTCATACGAATACCCGATCGCTTGGCTGCCCGAGGTACATGCCGAAGAGGTCGTGTATACGCGTCCTTTCACACCAAGGAAAAGCCCGGCATTCACCGCAGTAGTATGCGGCATCATCTGTACATAGGTCGTACCGGAAATCTGACACGTATCGTTATTAATCAGCATCTCGCCAAAATCAATCACCGCGTCTGTACTCCCCGTGCAGGAACCGAAAGCGATGCCGGTTGTACCGTTGCTGATCTCTTCAGAGCCTAGGAGTCCGGCGTTTTCCAGCGCAAGCTCTGACGCTCTGGTAGCAAGCAGTGAAACTCGACCCATCGAGCGAATGCGCTTTCTTGTGTAATGTTCTGGAAGCGTAAAGTCCGTAACCGGCGCCGCAAGCCTTGCATTCAGGCCTTTGTATTTTTTCCATTCATCAACGCAAACCACGGCGTTCTTCAGCGCGAGCAGCTTCTCTCTGATCTGCTGCCAATCCGATCCGAAGGCAGTTACGCCGCCCGCTCCGGTAACAACGACTCTTCTGATTGTCATACCATTCCACCATTGATCGAAATAACCTGCCTTGTGATATAGGATGCCTCCGGACTCATCAGAAATGCAGCCAGATCAGCGACTTCCTTGGGCTGTCCCATCCGCTTCATCGGAATCATCGCCATCGCGGCAGAAAGCGCCATTTCATTCATCTCTAAAATATCCGTTTCGATCAGACCAGGCGCGATGCAGTTGACCGTAATTTTTCTCTTGGCCAATTCCACGGCGAGCGCCTTTGCCGCTCCGATAAGACCGGCTTTAGCCGCGCTGTAGTTAACCTGACCGCGGTTGCCGGTAATGCCGGAAACAGAAGTAATCGAAATGATGCGTCCTCCGTCTCTTAAACCAATCATCGGCATAACACACGGCTGAACAACATTGAAAAATCCGTTCAGATCTACGTCAACAACTCTTCTCCAATCATCGGTCGATAAAGCCGGAAACGCCGCATCTCGAGTAATGCCGGCGTTAGAGACCACACCCCAATAGGCGCCGTGCTCCGCAATAGCCCCTTCAATCGCAGACTTCGCGGCTTCAGCGTCCGCAACGTCAAAAATTAATGCGTCACATAAAGCCTGGCGATTCTTCAGTTCTTCACAGACTTCTTTGAAGGCTTCCGATTCTCGGGAAGCACACGGAGTAATCATGTACCCCTTGTCAGCTAAAACCATAGCAATGGCGCGTCCTATTCCTCGGCTCGCACCGGTAATCAATACTCGTTTAGTCATTTTTCTTAGGAAAAAAAGTCGATAGTTCGTTTACTTTTGGTTGGAATACCGTCACGCGGGCTGTAGCGAGTTCTTCGCCTTTGCAATGAACCGAGCCCTCAAAGGTCGCAACCTGCCCGTCTCTAAAAAGTTTGTGCATCGTGGCGCAAAGAAGAGAGTTCGGTGCAATTCGGCCGGCTCGAAGCTTCCCGCTCCGGATGCTCAGAAGCATTCCGATATCGGCGAGTTTTTCTTCCTGTGCGCCTCCGTCTTCTTCATTTTTACGGTTCTCAATTTCGCGGAAGTAACCCGCCCATACGCCGATGGTCTGGGCGAGAAATTCATACATGAAGTAGTTATCAAGCGTACCGTCATCATTGAGCGCGAGATCAAACGGGCCGCCAACTGCGGTATCCGATTCGCAGCTCACCGAATCCTCGTCAATATTCACTACTTGCCCGACAAACATCATCGGCGGCCGATGCGGCAGATATGCGCCGGGTTCTAAGAACTTACTCATTGGGTTTGCCAAAAATTAAAGTTGCGTTATTGCCGCCAAAGGCAAAGTTATTCGTCATCATTGCACCTGGAACCACCGAGAAACTTTCCGTTCTCAGTCCCATCTCCAAGACCTCTTTGTCATACTTATCCTCGCTGAGACCCTGTCCGGGAAGACGATGCTCTTTGTCAGCCCGTAAAAGAGCGCAAAGCAGACCACTTTCCACTGCACCGGCTGCGCCAAGCGTATGACCGATTAAGTTCTTAGTAGAAGTGCAGTTCACCTTATTTTTAAAGACTCTTCTTACCGCAGCGGTTTCTGAAGCATCATTGAGTTCTGTGCCGGTTCCGTGAAGGTTCAAATACGCGATATGATCCGGACTTAATTTCGCGCGCTCAAGCGCATCTGTCATGGCCTTGGCGGCAAGCTCTCCGTCTTTACGGGGCGCTGTCATATGGAATCCGTCCGAAGTTTCTCCATAACCAAGCAGAGCGATGTCGCTCCGGTCTTTGGACACAAAAAATAAACCGGCGCCCTCTCCGATCGTAATGCCTTTTCGATCCGAAGCAAATGGACGGCAGACTTCGTGAGACAGCGCTTCAAGTGAGTTAAATCCGTTAATCGGCATACGCGCAAGTGTGTCTACACCTCCGACAAAAGCAGCGTCAATAACACCCGCTTCAATCAGTTTAGTAGCCGAAATAAAAGCGCGGGTACTCGAAGTACAGGCCGTACAGATCGAATACGACGGACCTTTAATGTCGAGATACTTTGCGAGAAACCTTGCCGGATCGCCTAGTTCCTGGCAATACCCTGTGAAATTCGTTTCACGCTGCGAAAGTCGATCACCAATATACTGATCCGCCTCATCTGAACCGGAAGTTGTTGTGCCGAGAAATATCCCGACTCTCTCTTTGTCATACTTTGATAAAAGAGCTTGAAACTCAGACTCACGCTGCTTATAAGTATGAAGAAGAAGGCGATTGTTGCGGCTGTCATGCTTTGAATGCCTCTCCGCTATATCCTGAAGTTCAGCGACGCAATGCCCAAAGAACGCCCGCACGCCTCCCACGAGCCAGTCTGTGCTTTCTCTAAGTCCTGGTGCCTGGTTTGCTAAAAAGTTCCTCAGTGTTTGCTCCGTATTCTGTCCCAAGGCACAGCAAAGTGAAAAATCATGGATATAAATCATCTGTCAGTCCAAGGATTTAATTGAGATCTTGTAATCAAAAACCGGATTATTTATTTGCATTAATTTTAGGCCATCTAAGTATACGATCTCTTCAACAATATCACCCTCAGAGTTAACGATTAACCTTTTGTTCCCCTCCTGTCTGATTCGATATCCATTGGGCATAACAGAAGTGAGATCACCCACAACAAAAGATGAAAGTGCCATATCGGAAAGAATTTGATTAGGATTGACGGAACTAACAAAAGGGAGATTGGTTTCAGAAGTGACTTTGTCTCCTTCTTTATTTAGCGTGAACACTCGGGTTCCAGTGGGAAGAAGGCCGAGAACGGTCAGCCGGCCTTTATCACAGGAAGTCAGGACAATGAGATTAAGCTGTTTCCCATCCGCATGAAACGTGAGAAGTTGCTGCTTTTCCGTAAGCTTTTCGCAGTGAAAAGACGGAAGCGAATATTTCTGAGTTTTATCAAGCCACGCCAAATTATCAGACGGCGTCTGCGCACAGCCGGCTAAAACCAATAACAAGGGGAATAATAACTTTCTAATCTTTTGCATATTACTTATTTCTGCCGATAGGCGCTGTAAGAAACGCGGTGAGCACGCCGACACTCAGCACAAGTCCGAAATTAGATACCGCCGATGTCGAGCAGAACACCAAAATACCGAGCGATAAAATCGTCGAAACCGCCGCCACAAACAGCGCAAAATACGACTCTTTCCGATACGCAGACAACTGTCGGAAGAAAACCTGATAGTCAATCCCGATGCCTAAAATCAGAATCAGCGCAAGCAGGGAAAAAATATTCAGACTCATATTCGCAAAGCCAAGCGCGGCGATTCCTGCGGCTGCCGACAACATCAGGCTAACGCCTGCGCCAATCACCGCAGCCAAGCCGAACTTAAATGCGAATGTCAGGACAATGAGTGCGAACGTGAAAAGAAGAATATATAAGAGATCTTCTCGGTATACCTGCAGGACGGTTTCCATATCCTTTCGTCTGTCAAACTTACTGTAATCGATATTTAGTTCTTTCAGCTTCTCTTCAAACGCTTTGTCCTTTGGCATCGGAAGAACAAAATAGGAGTACCCGTCCTTGCGGAGATAAAGGTCTTTATAGCCGCTGCCGACCGCTGACGAAAGGAAACCTTTAAGCGTGAGCTTTTCGTAATGAGGCTTCTCCACGCCCTTTAAACCCACCTCCTGATAAAACGCCTCAAGTTTCGGGTAGAGCGCCTGAGCAAGAGCCTCCGTCTCATTCTGGCGGCTCACCGAATTCAGCGGCGGAAGCATACTGCGAAGCTCAGCGGCGCCGCTCTCATTTGCCGTCTGCGCTCTCAGTTTCTCTAATTGAACGAGAAGCGCCTCATCATCTTTTGCCTTCACTAAAAGCCTCGGAGATGAGAAATCCTGACCGCTTATTTTCTCTACTTCCTTTTGCGTTTTTAAAAGTTCCGTATTCAGCGACTGAAGATTTGTCAGCGAGTCATCCGCCTTTACCTGATACAGACCAACGGCACAAAAAACAATCAGAACAGCTAAAAGAATCAGAGCGGTTTTGGAGGATTTCTCAAATAAACCGAAGTACTTGGCTGTGATCGTCTCTACGAAAGATGGTCTGCCCCGGAAGTTCTGCAGGAAAAACGGCTGCCAAACAAAAACCGTAATGCAGGAACAGATCAGGCCGCAAACGGCAAACACCGCGAGCTGACGCAGTACAGGGAGAGGAGAAATCAAAATGCAGCCGTACGTGATGCTCGTTGTCAAAAGCGCATGCAGAAGCGAGGGCCGCAGCTGCGCGAGCGTATTCCAGGCAGACTCTCCAACCGGCGCCCTCATACGGGCGGCAGCGTAGTAAGTGGTGTAGTCCGTCGCAATGCCGATAAGGCTCAAACACATGACCAACGTGACGGCGTGAAGCTCACTAAATACAAGCAGTGACACGCTGAGACCGCCCGCAACCCCGCACGCGACGGAAATAAGGCAAAGAAAGAGCGGCTTTAAGCTTCTAAAGGCTATAAACAAAAAAACTATCAGAGCCGCAACAGAGATTGACCCGAGAAAGGCAATATCCTTTCTGGTGCTGTCGGCTGCTGAAGCACTGAAGAGCGGAATGCCGGTCATCAGCACACGCATTCCAGGATTGGCCGCTTCAGATGCTTGGCAAAGCGAGGTCAGCGTTTTAACGGCGTCTGACAATTCGTCATAGGAGAGCGGACTTTTAAGTTCAGCACTCACCAGACGATATTCGACTCCCTCATGGCGGATAACGATCCAGCCGTCATGAAAAGAAGGTAAATCGCCGGCATTTCCAACTGCGGAACGGCGCGCAAGCAGAAGCGGATCTCGTTTCATTTCGTCGGCTCGCGGCGCTCCATAGGGCGAGTAAAGCATCGACTGAATCGATCGAACATATCGAT
>ERZ777305.2314-NODE-2314-length-16886-cov-2.979918_pt1 | contig 16886 bp, 10 predicted proteins | sample MGYA00374965_ERZ777305 | MGnify/ENA primary metagenome ERZ777305 (study PRJEB29328, sample SAMD00013331) | mouse gut metagenome | study: EMG produced TPA metagenomics assembly of the Metagenome analysis of fecal microbiota from mouse which was promoted... | reverse complement strand
GATTCCGGTAACGGAACTCCGAAGCCAGATCTACCTCCACGGGAATCCCCGCCAGATCTTCAAAAATGTATTTGGCCGCCATTCCCACATGATAGGCGCTGCCGCAGGCAACCATGTAAAGCCGGGAAATTTTGCGGATGTCCTCGTCGGTGAGGCCCACGCTTCCCAGATCAATCCCTCCATCCTTTACATAGGAATGAATGGTATCGTGAACCGCCCTGGGCTGCTCCTGGATCTCCTTCATCATGAAATGCTCGTAGCCGCCTTTCTCCGCCGCCTCGGCATCCCATTTAATCTCTACCGGATCTTTTTTCAGTTCTTCCTTGTCAATATTATAGAAACGGATTTCCCCGCCATCCAGCCGTGCAATTTCCAGGTTATCGATATAGTACACGCTGCGGGTGTATTTTAGAAGAGCCGGAACATCGGAAGCAATAAAGCTGCCCTCCCCGCTTTGGCCCACAATCAGCGGACTGTCTTTGCGGACGGAATAAATCACTCCCGGCTCCTCTTTCAGCATAATCCCCAGGGCATAGGACCCCCGCACCCGGAGCATAACCTTTACGATAGCGTCCAGGGTATTCCCCTGGCATTTCTGATAATAGTAATCCAGAAGCTTGGTGACAACCTCTGTATCCGTCTGGGAGTAGAAGGTGTAACCGCCCTTCAGCAGCTTCTCTTTCAATTCCAGATAATTTTCAATGATCCCATTATGCACCAAGATCACGCTCTGCCCCTCACTGAAATGGGGATGGGCATTCTGCATGGATGGCTCCCCGTGGGTGGCCCACCTGGTATGGCCGATGCCGCAGCACCCGGACACTGCCCGGCCGCCGTCCGTCTTTTCCGCCAGCTGCTTTAAGCGTCCTTTCACCTTCACAATTTCCACCTTATCCGAACCGTCCCTTTTCACCGCGATTCCGGCTGAATCGTATCCCCGGTACTCCAGCCGCTCCAAACCGTCCAAGAGAATCGGCGCCGCCTGGGCATTTCCCGTAAAACCAACAATTCCGCACATAAAATAAACTCCTTTTCCTTCTGTCTCAAATTTCCGTCTGTACTTTCTTTACTATTTATTTTAGAAGGGATGGATGGGAATGTCAATGCTGCGGGGGAAATCTTAAAAAAGCTCTAATAAATGGGAGCATAAAATTTGCTTCTTGGACAGGAAGTCCGGATTCTCTATGTCCTGCCCAACGATTCCACACGCATTGCCGATGAAAACACACTGCTGATTACCGATATTGTGGTCGAACTGGAGGACTCCACCCTGGCAAATCTGGAGGTCCAAAAAATCGGCTATCTCTTTACCGGACAGCGGAGCGCCTGCTACTCCTCCGACATGCTCCTGCGCCAGTACAAGAGAGTCCGCAGTCAGAAGAAAAAGAAGTTCAGCTACAAGGACATCAAAAGCGTCTATACCATCATTCTCTACGAAAAAAGCCCTAAACAATTTCATGAATTTCCTCACACTTATCTCCACTATTTTCAGCAGAAATCCGATACGGGCCTGGATCTGGAGCTTTTGCAAAAATATCTCTTTATCCCACTTGACATCTTCCGGAAAATCCAGCACAATAAAACCATAAACACCCGGCTGGAGGCTTGGCTTACCTTTTTCAGCACGGACGATCCAGATCGGATCGTCCAGTTGATTGAAACCTGGCCGGATTTCAGGCAAATGTACCAGGAGGCATACCAGTTATGCCGGAAAACGGAGGCTGTTATGGGATTTTTTTCGGAAGAACTGCAGGAGCTGGACCGGAATACGGTGCAGTTGATGATTGATGAGATGCAGACAGAATTAGAACGGCTGAGAGAAGAACAAAAAGAAGTAACATTAGAGATACAACAATATCAAAAAGAAAGACAACAATACCAGGAAGAAAGACAGCAATACCAGGAAGAAAGACAATTATATCAAAAACGAGAACAGCAGTACCAGAAAGCCCTCCAGCGCATAGCCGAACTGGAACAGGAGCTCTCTTCTTCCTCCCATTAATCCACAGTAATAGCTGAAAACAAAAAAGAAGGTGCCGCTCCATCATCTGATTTGATGGTTTTGCGACACCTTCTTTTCTCCCTTTATCGTTTTGACAAATGGTTATTTCTCTTTTCTTTTTGCCCTAGCCATGCAGATGATGAAAATCAGAAGCAGAAGGGCTGCAAGCGCCGATATAGAATAGAAGAAAATCGGTGCATTGTCTCCGGTATTCACACCGGACGTCTTGGTTGTGGAACCGTTCTTGTTGGTGGTAGTATTTGCGTTATTATTGTTCTTGTCAGTGGAATTATTATTTTTGTCTGTACTATTTGTTCCACTGTTGGTTCCATTGTTATTCCCGCTGTTGGTTCCATTATTGTTACCGCCGTTGGTTCCATTATTGTTACCGCCGTTGGTTCCATTATTGTTACCGCCGTTGGGGTTATCAGGGTTATTCGGATTGTCAGGGTTGTCGGGGTTATTGGGATCGTCCGGATTGCTGCTGGTGGGTGCCCAGGCAACCGCAACCGGCGACAGTCCCGTCACCTTAATGACAAGTCCTTCATCCGTCTTCTCAATCTTATAAAACTCTTCTCCGTTGGGTTCCTTTCCCCCGCTGCCCGAATATTTCTCCAAGCTTGTAGGCTGAGGCGCTCCGGTAATCTCCGAAGAAATCATATGAATCGCCACAAAGTTATGGGTACTCTTTGAGGTTCCCTCCGGATAGGGGATGGTCACCATCAGCCCGCCCTTCTGGAAGATATCCTCAACGGTTTCTCCGCTGTCCGTAATAATCTTAACATCATAAAGCTTATACTCGCTGTCGGACTTATAACCAAGCTTGTTATTCCGAAGCGTCTTAACCTCCGACGTCATCCGGGTGGTAATTCCGGCCACCGTCTGATTCGCCTTTTTCAGTGCTTCGGAAAGGTGGGTAATGCTACCTTCCGACACGCTCAGCCTGTAAATGGTTTCATCAATGGGAATAGTATTGCTCCTGGGCGGATTGTAGTTGGAGGCATATTTGGCCTCTTCATTTCCATAGATATCAATTACCTTCGGATTGGTCACCTCCAGGGATTTCCCGTCTTCGCTGATCACGAGGTTATCATAGGTGACACCTACATAACCGTTATCTTTGTCTTCCAACCCCCGCAATGTCAGACCGCCGTATACCTTATACCGGTTATCCTGTTCTGCAACAATGAGGTTCTGGGTATTCCAGTTCAGATCCTTGGGAACAATCTGGAACTGGTAATTAGGGCTTGCAAGCACAATCTCATAATTCTTATTTAAGTTTGTATTGATGGTGCCGGTATTGATAAGATAGGATCCGACCTTATCGTACTTATCCTCTCCCTGGTTTCCGGCAGAATCTACATTTTCCCTGTCTCTGGCACGGCCAAGCTGTCCGTTCAGGACATCATCGCCTACAAGGCCCTCTGCTTCATATTCAATGGGTTCATCCGGGCTCCCGTATACCTTGGAGGGACCGGGATCCATGCTGATTCTTAAGGTTGCCAGTTTGGTGTTTACATGGATTCTCTGGTAAATCTCGCCCGGGGCCGAATACGTACTGTATTTGCTGTCGTCATAGTCATCCCCAAGCATCACCCGCAAAACGTAATCCCCGGCCACTACGCCTTCATAATCCCCGTTATTTTCCAGCCACTCCTTGGTGGGGAATTCCGTTCCTACGAAATGCTCCGCTTTCTTGGTTTTAAGGGCTAGAGCTCCATCCTTATCACCACTACCCCAAAGCGTCCGTACCTCTTCTTTAATGGCGTCGTTCTCTTTCTTTACCTGATCCAGATCGTCCGTCTTATACCACTCGCACTCCAAAGGCGCATTTCCGTAATAATTTCGGATAATTGCGGTTACTGCATCAATATCCGGATTCTGGATCTCGTCGCCGTAGGTATAATCCTTGGAGTACCTGCTGATGTCAATCTCGGGAAAGGTTCTGAGAACATAGAGTTCATTTGCATCCGCGGGATGCAGGATTGTTGATACTTCTGTTTTCACAGCAGAACTTACTTCAAATTCCTCACTGTCAACCTTTATCTTATCTACACTGTCCAAGGCCGGTTCATCATATTGAATCACTACTTCATATACGCCTGCCTTAATAGGAGCACCATTAAAAAGCGTGGAAATCTTGATGGTTTCCGTAGAAATCCCCAGATTGTCAAAGGATAAGGTATACGCCGCGTTATCTAATTGTTTCCTCCCTGTATCTGTCAAAAACTTGCTGGGATCGTCTTTTTCTCTCACCGTAACCTTCAAAGAGTCTCCCTGAGTGCCCTGCATGCCGATTCTCGTCTCAATGGCAAGATTGACCCGGATTTCCATGTTTTCACCAAGGGAATATCCCTTTCTTACTTCTTCCTCCTCCGGATCCCACTGAAAGACGGTCTGATAATCCGGATGATCTTTGGGAATCTCCTTTCCTGTCCCGTTTACATCAACCGTCAGCGTAGCCGGATACATATGGAAGCTCTGGTATGCAGGCTCCTTTCTCCGGTTTATATTTTTGTAAACCACATAATAGTTTCCGTTGGCATCGCCTTTACTGGAAAAGCGAATGGACTTATTGACAGAATCTTCGCCCCGGGAATTGTTGTAAAGATCCACACCCCATCCCTGCGCCGGCGTCACCTGGAAGGTAATGCCTTCATATTCCGGCAGATCCCATGTAGCACTGGGATCCTCGGGATCCGGCTCCTCGTTGTACAATTTCTTATAAGCGCACTTCTGGAACAAAGCATTATACTGATTTTCTCCGTTGTAGGCAATGTCATCCATAGGAAGCACCATTCCGGAGGTGATATCCGTCAGATAAAATTCTCCGCTTTCCTCCCCGGTTGTTGCATCCGCCCCTTTCTGCAGCTTAATATTGTCGCCCAGACAGCTGGGAACAGAGCCCACCGCTTCCACACTGGCAAGGCTTAGCTCTCCTGTATTAATCAGTTTACAGCCGGACATTGTGGATGTCAGAAGTCCGCCTTCTCCAATCTCAATTCTTCCGTTGTTCCTTACCGCTTTTCCAACCAACAATGTGCCGCCGTCTGCCGCCGTAGGCTGTATTACCCCGGAAACCGGCAGCGTCCAGTTAGAAACCACTACTTTCCCAGCATTGGTAAAGTTGCCGGCTACCTCCACATTGCCCTGCTTGTCGATCCTCATATCCTGACTGTTATTGGTCATAGAACCGCTCACAATCAGGTTTCCTTTTCCCGGATCCAAGGTTCCGCCGGGAACATCCGAATCGGCGCCGATTCTTAATTTTCCGTTATTTTCGAAATCCCCTCCGCCGACCGTTTCCACGCGGACACTTCTGGGAACATTCATATCACCTTCATTGGTAAAAGCGCCTGTTTTCAGGGTACTCTTTTCTCCCAGCTCTAACTTGGCGTTTCCGAAATTCACAAAGGTTCCGCTTCCGTCCAGCAGTCCTTCCTCCTCCAGAATCAGCTCTCCTTCATTGGTAATGCTTCCCAGCGCTTTCATCTTTTCTTTGGAGGCAACAACAAAGCTGCCCTTATTTTCGATTTTTCCTTTGACCTCCAAGTCAGCCGCCATCCCCTGAACTGTAAGGGTTCCCTGGTTGCGTATATTTCCGTCAAGTTCAAATGACTTGCCGCTCCCGCCCCGGATCCGCACGGTTGAACCTTTGGGCACATCCACGGCCGGCACTTCTTTGCTGCAGGTAAATACCGTGTTCTCGGCGACTACCAGCTCTACTTCGCAGAAACCCGTCACCTTGATAACAGGCTTATTTATGAGACCGAACTTTTTCGCCGGGGTAATCAGAACGCCGCTGGGATCACCGAAATAAACGGTAAACTTGGGAAGATTACTGGGATCGCTGGGCGCCTTCGTGGCTCCCACGATGGTAATCATCGGATCCGAATTGGGGGCAATCTCATTCCCGTTCTTATCCGTCACCTCTTCCCATTGTCCCAGAACCGTAAAGCTGCCGCCGTTTTTAAGTTTAAAGCAGCTTCTTGCTTTCAAAAACTCTACATTGTCATCCATTTCATCCTGGGTTTCCGTAGCGATCGTCAGTCCGTGGGCCTCTGCCGACTCCACCACCGTCGGCGGCTGATCCGGATTTGTGCCTGCATCCGGATCAGCCGGATCTGCCAGAGGCACCGCACCCTCGCCCACCAGCACGGTAATATAGGGCAGATCTGACTGGCTCCAATGCAGAGCATTCCCGTCTCTGTCTTTATCAGAGAGTACCGGGGTATAGAAATATACATTGCCGTCCTTGGAGGAATTGAAGTTAGAACCGGTACATCCCTCTATGGAGGTATCAATCTTCCACCGCAGTACATCTACCGTAATGTCCCGCAGTTCCGTAGAAGTATAAGTCTGGGTTAGATCGGATACAATCCGCAGCACCGTAACACCAGTGGAGTCTGCCGGCACCCCCTGTTCCACCACTGCCTTTACCTGCAGCTCGGTGGGAAAATTAATATCCGACTCCGGGGCATTAACCGCAACCTGCTGATAACTCCAGTCTCCCTGCGCGTCCAGACCCCGGACTGTGGTTTTTCCTGTCCCGCTGTCTTCCTTCTGCGTATCCGGCGTCTGTCCCTGGGACGACGCCTGTACGGACATCCCCGCAGAACTTCCCAGCAGGATCACGCTCAGCATAGCGACTGCCGTTCGTTTTACGCTTCTCTCCCAATGTCTCATGATGCTCTTTCACTCCTTCTTTACGCTGTGCTTCTATCTGCCAATTTTCCGCATACAGAACCATCCACAGGACTCTGCCGCAGCCTGCATAAATACAATTTATGTAAACCAGGCAAAATAATCCTCTATTATATTCTTCGTCTGTTTTTCATAGAAACTAAGTTTATTTTATCAAAAATTCAGGGAAATGTGAAGTCCTGAAAAGGGTATTTCTTTTTCCAGATCAAAAAATGCAGCCGGAACCTTTCCCGGCTGCATTTTTTCCTTTTTCTGTATATTTTTTACATATCCAGGGGATATTTATCCGTCAGACACTTTACCAGTGCTTTGGCTTTCTCCGTAGCCGCCCCGCCCTCTTGAATCATCATGGCTACCGCTTCAGCCACCGTCTCCATATCTGCTTCTTTCAATCCTCTGGCTGTCACGGCAGGTGTTCCAATCCGCACACCGCTGGTCACAAAGGCAGACTTCGGATCGTTGGGGATGGTGTTTTTGTTCGCTGTAATATTGGCCGCGTCCAGAAGATGTTCCACTTCTTTTCCGGTCAGATCATAAGGCGTCAGATCCACCAGCATCAAATGGTTGTCCGTTCCGCCGGACACAATCTTGATTTTCCGATCCATCAGGTTTTTGCAGAGCGCCTGGGCGTTCTTGACAATCTGCTCCTGGTATGCCTGATATTCCGGCGTCAGGGCTTCCGCAAAGCAGACGGCCTTTGCCGCGATTACGTGCATAAGGGGGCCTCCCTGAATACCGGGAAATACCGCTTTGTTAAAGTTAAACTTTTTGGCCGTCTCCGCATCCGACATAATCATGCCGCCCCGGGGGCCCCGCAGAGTCTTGTGGGTAGTCGTAGTGGTCACGTGGGCGTAGGGAATGGGACTGGGGTGCAGCCCGGCAGCCACCAGGCCCGCAATATGGGCGATATCCACCATCAGATAAGCTCCTGCTTCATCCGCAATCTCCCGGAACTGCTTAAAATCTATGGTTCTTGCATAAGCGCTGGCTCCCGCAATGATCAGCTTCGGCCTGCACGCAAGAGCCAGCCGGCGGATCTCGTCATAATCCAGCACGCCGTCGTCGTTGACACCGTAGGGAACCACCTTAAAATATTTTCCGGAGAAATTGGCGGGGCTCCCGTGGGTCAGATGGCCGCCGTGGGCCAGGTTCTGTCCCATAATGGTATCTCCCGGCTCCAGCATGGCAAATTCCACCGCCATATTGGCCTGGGCCCCCGAATGGGGCTGTACATTCACATACTCGCAGCCAAAGATTTTCTTCGCCCGGGCAATGGCAATATCTTCCACCATGTCCACGCACTCACAGCCGCCGTAATAACGCTTTCCCGAATATCCTTCTGCGTATTTATTGGTCAAAGGGCTGCCCATGGCCGCCATTACCGCCTTGGATACCCAGTTTTCCGATGCAATCAGTTCAATATGGCTGTTCTGCCGCTCCATCTCCGCCTGGATGGCGGCAGCTACCTCACTGTCAACTGCCTTCACTTCTTCCATTGAATACATAGTATGCTCCTCCTCTTCCGGTTCTGCAAGTTTGCTGAATCCGGCTGCTTTACACGCCCTCTTCTCTCCATTTGTCTTTTCACGGCGCACATATGTCTTTTTAACACATGCTCCATTATATGTGAATCATGGCAAAAATGCAAGTACTTTTTTAAATTTCTCCCTTTTCCTTGGCCTCTCTCTTAACTGGTGCTATAATCCTTATATGCCCTTGCCAAGAAAGGGCAAGACCACTTGGGAGGTATTTTCCATGAATGGAGACACACTTATGATTTCCTATCTAACCTTCATCAATCTTCTGGCTTTCCTGCTTATGGGCCTGGACAAGCAGAAAGCCCGGCAGCACAAGTGGCGGATTTCCGAGCGGACCCTCTTCCTCTCTGCCGTTTTGGGCGGCAGCCCCGGATCCGTCCTGGGAATGCAGGTATTCCGTCACAAAACAAAGCACCCCTCCTTCGTTGTAGGGATGCCTTGTATTTTAGTCCTGCAGATCCTGCTGGTTCTCTTTCTCTTCCAAAAGGGGATACTTCCCCGTTAGTCCTGCCCTGCGGCAAAAGTCCTCCGCGGATTCCGCCTTTGCGGCCAGCTTCAGCCATCTGCTCAGCTGTACGGAATCCTTGGTTTTCAAAATCGTTTCTTTCAAAAAATCAGGAACACCGCCCAAATCCTGAAGCAGTTCCAGAACGCTTTCGGCTTTTCCTTCTGCTTTTCCTTCTGCTTTCCCTTCTTCCTTGCTGATTCTCCGCGTCTCCTGTACATCGTATGCCTCAAAGCTGTCAAACAACATATCAAACTCCCTCCGTTCTATCCGATCGGTAAAGTGTTCCACCTCTTCCCTCGGCACATTCAGGCGGTAAAGAAATACCGCAATAATTTTTCCAATCAATTTCAGCAGATATTCCGGTGCATTTCTCTCCAAATTTTCCAAATACTCTGCCGGTATCTGTTTTAATTCCTTAAATTCGGAAGAATTTCTAAGCTTATTAATCAGCATAACCAAAGAAAGTTCATCGTTCTTCTCCATCAGCTCTTGATTGGAATATGCTGTCAGGGGAACCACAATATATTCAAAATCCGGAATATACTTTCCCAGTATGTCTCCCAAGTGAACCCGCTTCCGAAAATTTTGAACTGCCGTCCATGTCTTGGTTCCTTCATAATAAATTATGGGAAGAACCGGCGGGTATCGAAAATCTTTCGTCTTTGTAATCCCGGGCGCTAATTGCTCCTGTTCCTTCTCATAGTCCGTCAGCACCATTACCATATACCGAAGGATTTTAAAAGGCATGTCATACGAAACATTAGACTGATGTTCAATGATTGCAATCAAAAACAAAGGTGCCTCTTTTAACCGGATTTTTTTCACAGAATCCGAATCCCGCCCCTCCTGCCACATGGGGAGAAACCGTTCTGAAATATCTTCGATGTCCTCTGGCTGTACATTTTTCAAAAGCTCGATATCTGTGTAACCACGCAAAAACTGCGCGCACAAAATAGGATCTTCAAAAATAAGCTTTGCTCCGTTATCCCGCGCCCTCCTGTTCCGTACCGCCTCTGCCGGACGGCTGCCTGCCTGTTCTTTTTCCTTTCTGCTCATACGCTCCTCCTGTTCCGTATGCCGTGATAAACACGCTTTTCGAAATATGAGCGCAAAGCTTCTCTTGGCCCTTATTATAACAATCCGCCGTCAAAAACACAATGTAAACTTCACCTGCTTCAGGCAAAGTTTTCTGTCACTCATATTCCAGATACTGTTTGCTGGGAATTTTCTGATTTCCGAACGAAATCCAGATACTTACTCTCATCTCAGATATCTCTATATTACAGGATTTTCTTTGTAAAGTCACCCTGTTTATTTTTTCTTATAGAATTTCAGCATTGTGCACAAAGTCCCGGCCCAGAACAAAACCGTTCCGGGCCGGGACCATAATCTCTTTATTTTTCTCCAAAAGCCGCACCCTGTACTTCACGGACCGGCTTTACTCTTCTTTCGGCAGATCCAGAGCAATATGAACATCCTTAAGCTGCTGTTCTTCCACCGCCGAGGGTGCGCCCATCATCAAATCCTGGGCCGTCTTGTTCATGGGGAAGGGAATGATTTCCCGGATGCTCTCCTCCCCGGCAATGAGCATCACCATACGGTCCACGCCGGGGGCAATGCCTGCATGGGGCGGCGCACCGTAACAGAACGCATTGTACATGGCCGGGAACTTAGCCTTTACATCTTCCTCCCCCAGGCCTGCCAGTTCAAAGGCTTTTACCATAATCTCCGGATCGTGGTTGCGGACTGCGCCGGAGGACAGCTCTACCCCGTTGCAGACCAGATCGTACTGGTAGGCATAAATCTCTAAGGGTTCCTTCTCCAGCAGATCCTTCATGCCGCCCTGGGGCATGGAGAAGGGATTGTGGCAGAACTCCAGCTTTCCGGACTCTTCGCCTATCTCATACATGGGGAAGTCCACAATCCAGCAGAACTCATAGCACTCTTTCTTCATATGTCCCTCTACCGTATTCCCCAGCACTTTGCGGAATACGCCTGCCGTCTTCTGGGCCGTCAGCTTCTTTCCGGCTGCCAGTCCCACGAAATCTCCCGGTTTCAGGGAGAGTGCCTGCGTAACCTCGTCTTTGCGATCCGCCAGGAACTTAGAGATACCGCCCACCAGTTCCCCTTTCTCATCCAAGCGGAACCAATATGCCTTATTTCCGGTCTGCACCTCCACCTCGGCGCACATCTTGTCTATCACCTTCCGGGTAGCTTGAAATCCGGAGAACACCACTGCCTCTACAGTCTGCCCCTCAAAGGGACCGAAACCGCAGCCTTCCATACAAGCCGTAGCCTCCTGAAGAGTCAAATCAATCCGCAGGTCCGGCTTGTCCGAACCATAGCGCTCCATGGCGTCATGGAAGGAAATCCTGGTAAAAGGTGCCTGGGACGCCGTATGATAAGTACCATACTTTGCAAAAACAGGAGGCAGCACCTTCTCCAGAACGGCAAACACATCCTCCTGGGTGGCAAAGGCCATCTCCATGTCAAGCTGATAGAATTCTCCCGGGGAGCGGTCTGCCCGGGCATCCTCGTCCCGGAAGCAGGGTGCAATCTGGAAATACCGGTCAAAACCGGAAGTCATCAAAAGCTGTTTAAACTGCTGGGGTGCCTGGGGCAGGGCATAAAACTTGCCCGGATGGTTCCTGGAGGGAACCAGGTAGTCCCTCGCCCCTTCCGGGGAAGAACAGGTAAGAATGGGGGTAGTAATTTCCAGGAATCCCTCCTCCGTCATGCTTTTGCGAAGCTCTGCCACCACATTGCAGCGCAGGATAATCCGTTCCTTTACCGCCGGATTGCGCAGATCGAGATACCGGTAGCGCAGACGGGTATTCTCGTCTGCCTCTTTGGAGCGGTTGATCTCAAAGGGCAGCTCGCTGTAGCGGCATCTGCCCAGAACCTCTATGGACTCCGGCACCACTTCGATCTCGCCCGTAGGAAGGGACGGGTTCTTGCTGGAGCGCTCCCGGACGGTTCCCGTCACGGACAAAGTGGATTCCGTATTTACCCCGGAAAGTTTTTCCATCATTTCTTCGGTCTCAATGACCAGCTGGGTAGTTCCGTAGAAGTCCCGCAAGATAAGAAAACCCAGATTTTTGCTGACTCTGCGCAGGTTCTCGTACCATCCGGTAAGAGTTACGGTCCGGCCTGCGTGCTCAATGCGAAGCTCATTGCAATTATGCGTTCTCGATTGAAACATGATAAACCTCCATTCCAGTTCCGCATCCGCCCTTCCAGCGCTCTTTCCTTAGAAACATTTCCAGCCACGGAACGTGTCTGTAATTGTTTCTGGCGCTTCCTGGGCTTCTGCTGTTTTATTTCCAGTTCCGCATCCGCCCTTCCAGCGCAGATGCTGTTTTTATTTAAATAATTCCGGCAGCTCCGATAATTTCACTTCCGTCTGCTCTCCCGTAGCCATGTCCTTTACATTGGCCGATCCCTTCTCCAGCTCGTCCCCTCCGATGATTACAACCTTCTTTGCCCCGATTTTGTTGGCGTACTTCATCTGGGCCTTTACGCTGCGGTCCAGGAAATCCGTCTCCACAATCAGCCCGCGGCCCCGGATCTCGTTGACCAGGCCATAGGCTTTTGCCCTGGCCTCCCGGCCCAGAATTCCCACATAGAGGTCCGGCGTGTCCATAGTGGGAAGCTCTACGCCTTCCTTCTCCAGGAAATACAGGATCCGCTCAATTCCCATGCCGAATCCCACCGACGGGATGTCCTGCTTTTCGTCAATCTCATGGATAAGCCCGTCATAGCGGCCGCCTCCGCAGAGGGTAAAGCCGTCGGAGTTCACAAACTCAAAAACCGTCTTTGTATAGTAATCCAGCCCCCGGACTATCCCTGTATCCACCTCGAAGGGGATGGAAAGCTCCGTGAGCAGGCTTTTTAACTCCTCGAAGTGCTCCCGGCACTCTGCATCCAGATATTCCACCGTCCGGGGCGCGTCTTTCACAATCTCTTTGCACTCCGGGTTTTTGCAGTCGATTACCCGCAGGGGATTTTTCTGCATCCGCTCCCGGCAGGTATCGCAAAGATGCTCCTCATGCTTTCTCAAATAGGAAAGAAGGGCGTCGTTGTAATCCTTTTTGCAGTGGGGACAGCCGATGCTGTTAATATGAAGCTTTGCATCCTTTAAGCCAAGCTTTCCGATAAGGGCCGTCACCAGGGAAATCAGCTCCACCTCTGCCAGAGGACTTTTCGCTCCCACAAACTCCACTCCGAACTGGTGGTGCTGGCGCAGCCTGCCGCTCTGGGGCTTCTCATAGCGGAACGCCTGGGAGACATAATACAGCTTGGCCGGAGCCGGATTTGCATACAGATTGTGCTCCAGGTAAGCCCGCATCACTCCCGCTGTCCCCTCCGGCTTCAGGGTAATGCTCCGATCCCCCTTATCCGTAAAGGTGTACATCTCTTTTTGCACCACGTCTGTCGTCTCTCCTACCCCCCGCTGAAAGAGTACCGTATGCTCAAACATGGGGGTGATAATCTCCGTCATGCCGTAGGTGCGGGCCAGCTCCCTGGCGATCCCTTCCACATAGGCCCGCCTGTGCATCCGTTCCCCGTACCAGTCCTCCACACCTCTAGGCGCCTGTGTAATCATATTTTCCCTCCTCTGCAATTCCGACTTTTATATGCTGCTCCGCCCACTTTTCTAAAAAATCTTCCTCGTGGATCACCCGCTGAAAAGCCAGAAACACTTTCATATCAAAATTTTTCACTTCATCGATCATCAGCTCCAGGGCCGTATCCTGATCAAAGGCCTGCCGGTAAGGCCGTTCCGATGTGAGGGCTGCATACACGTCGCAGACCCGTAGAATCCTTCCCCCTATGGGAATGGAATCACCGGCCAGATTCTCAGGGTATCCGGAACCGTCGTAATTCTCATGGTGGTACAAAATGCTCTCTACAATAAAGTCCGAGAAATCATAGCGTATGAGGATCTCATATCCCAGCCTTGGGTGCATGCGCACATATTTCATCTCTTCGATGTTCAGCGTGTCCGCATCCCTGCCGTACAGATAACCGGATACCCGCAGCTTTCCGATGTCATGCACCATCCCCGCCACCGCCAGTTCCCGGCACTGATCCTCGTAGAGTCCCAGCTCCTTGGCCACATAATAGGCCAGGTTGCTGACACAGATTCCGTGATTGACTTCTCCGGTTACGTCTTCCTCAAACATTGCCCAAGCGTCTGTCTCTCTCATTTTGCTCCCCTTACCTGCTACCATAAGTCGCTGGCCTTCAGAAAACTTCTCTTTCGCTCCATCATCTCGTCAATCCGGGCCATATACTGGGCCACGTCCTTGACGTTCTCCACACGCTCTATGCGATCCGGGCGCAGGACAAATTTGGAAGCACCCCCTGCTCCCGCTGCCAGGATGGTCTGCTTTTCCTCCATAATCAGTATATTGTAAATTCCCGCTTTGTCAACCTTTGCGTAGCCTACATTTTCAAAATTTCCCGCTATGTTTTTCTGGCGGTAGAGATAATAGGGGTACACCTGCTGCTCTGCACAATACCGGTAAGTCAGATCCATAATCTCCTGGCTGTTGTGAAGCCCCATCTCCTGGTACTTCTCTTGGAACAGCTTCAGCCTGGCCGCCCGCTTGATGGCCAGGGAATGGACCGTGATGCTGTCCGGATCCAGAACCCGCAGCTCCTCCATGGTGCGGCGTACCTCCTCCAGATCTTCCCCCGGGAGACCCACAATCAAATCCATATTGATGTTGTCAAATCCGGCTTCCCGGGCCATCCAGTAAGCTTCCCGTGTCTGTTCCACCGTATGCTGCCGTCCGATGAGATCCAGCGTTTTCTGATTCATCGTCTGAGGATTGACGGACACCCGGGTCACTCCATGGCGCTTAAGCACCCGGAATTTCTCCGGCGTCACGCTGTCCGGCCGCCCTGCCTCCACCGTCAGCTCCTTTAAATAGCTGTAGTCAAAGTGCTTCTCCAGGCAGTCCAGGAGCCGGTTGAGCTGCTCTGCCGTCAAGGTAGTAGGTGTGCCGCCCCCCACATAAATGGTATTCAGCTTCCGGCCCTGAAAGACCTCCCCCAGGAACTTAAGCTCCCGAAAAAGCGTGCTTAAATACTCCTCCATCCGCTTTTTCCAGCGGTTTACGGGCGAAGATGAAAAGGAGCAGTAGAGACAGATACTGGGGCAGAACGGAATCCCCACATAGAGACTGTAGCCCTCCCGGTAATCAATCTCCTTCAAAACTTCCCGTTCCCGGTTGGCAATGGAAACGGCCAGAGCCGTCTTGGCATCACTGCAGAGGTAGGATTTCCGCATAAAATCCGCAATTTCCACATTGGACTTCCCCTCTTCCAGAAGAGCCATGGGAATCTTAACAGGCCGGATGCCTGTCAGGGTCCCCCAGGGAAGGGTTTTCCCGGTATATTCGGAAAGCACCTGATAGATCAGCCGCTTTAACTGGTTTTTCACCATGCGCCGATCCGGATTCTCCACATAAACATGGCCCTTCTTCTGAAAGGCCCTCTCCTCAAAAAGCTGAAATTGAATCTCTTTGTCCCCCACCGACACATCCATCTGAAGAGGCGCATCCTCCGTAAACTCCCCTTTCTCCCGGACCAGGACCTCCTCCCCCGGATAAAACGCCTTCACCAGGGAATGAATGTCATACTCAAAATTTCCCCCGTTTACTTTTACCTCAATCATCTTACGCTTCCCTCCGCCGTCTTACATGCACATATACGGATTGTACTTCTTCTCATAGCCGATGCTTGTGCTCTCCCCATGTCCCGGATAAACGGTCACATCCTCCGGCAGGACCAGAAGCTTTTCCCGGATAGAGCGCAGCAGCTCCCGGCTGCTTCCCCCCGGAAAATCCGTTCTCCCCACAGAGGCGCAAAAGAGGGTATCCCCGCTGAACAAAATCTTCTCTTCCTCACTGTAATAGCAGCAGCTCCCAGGCGTATGCCCCGGCGTAAGAAGCATCCGCAGGGAAATCCCGGCCGCCTCAAATGTTTCCCCGTCCCGCAAAAGCACATCGGGGCCCACCGTCACCGGACAGCTGAAAAGAGACGCAGAGAGGTTCCGGTCCGGATCGCGAAGAAGGCTCTCCTCATCCGCCGCCGCATACACGGGAATCCCAAAGGTTTTCTTCAGATCGTTCACTGCCAGAATGTGATCCCCGTGGCCGTGGGTCAGAAGGACAGCCTTTAAGCAAAGCCCTTCGTCCAGGGCTTTGCGCCCAATCACGTCTGCCCGGTCTGCCGGATCGATCACAAGGGTCTCCCCCGTGGCCTCCTGAATCAGGAAATAACAGTTGGTTGCCACAGATCCCAGGGTAACGCTCCTTATCTTCATCCGCTCTTCTCTCCTTCTCCCCTTCTCAGCCGGTGGCCCGCTCCACATCCAGCACGCTCTCCACCTGATAGAGTTTTTCCGCAATCCGCTGAAGCTCCTCTTTCCCTCCGATTTCAAAGGTAACGGAAATGGTGGCTGTCCCCTGCTTGCTGGTCCGCACATGGATGCTGGTCATATTGATCTGGCGCTCCGTAAAAATTTTCGAAATATCCACCAGAAGACCCGTCCGGTCATTGGCATAAATCTTGATTTCCGTGGCGTATTTCTCACCGGAAACGGCATGGCCCATATCCTGCCATTCCGCATCAATCAGGCGCATCCGCTCCAGCTCCTGAAGATTGATGATATTGATACAGTCTGTACGATGGACGGAAACCCCCCGGCCTCTGGTGACAAAGCCCACAATCTCATCTCCCGGCACAGGGCTGCAGCACTTGGAAAAACGCACGGACACGTCCGTCAGCCCTTTCACCACAATGCCGCTCTTGGACTTGGCCAGCCGGATCTTATTGTCTTTATTCTCCGTAACCGCCTCCAGCACCTTCTCGTCGGTGATGGCTTTGCGGTTCTGCTTCTCGTACTCCTCTGTCATCTTATTGATGACCTGGCCTTCTTTGAGGCCTCCGTGCCCGATGGCCGCCAGCACGCTCTCCCAGTCCCGGAACCCGTATTTGCGCATGACCACGCTTTGGAATTCCGGCTTCATAATATCAGACAGGACGATGCCCTTCACCTTACAGTACTGGGCCAGCATCTCCTTGCCTTTTAAAATATTCTCTTCTTTAAATTCATTCTTAA
>ERZ777305.2312-NODE-2312-length-16890-cov-9.460885_pt1 | contig 16890 bp, 15 predicted proteins | sample MGYA00374965_ERZ777305 | MGnify/ENA primary metagenome ERZ777305 (study PRJEB29328, sample SAMD00013331) | mouse gut metagenome | study: EMG produced TPA metagenomics assembly of the Metagenome analysis of fecal microbiota from mouse which was promoted... | reverse complement strand
ATTTTGAAGAGGATCTTCAAAAAACGGATATAATTGGTTATACAGTAGCGCAGAGTGACACTTCGCTTACCACAGAAGTAAACCTTGCCCTTGCGCTTCGGAATTATGACGGTGTGGAATCTGTTGATTTTGAAACCGTCTGGGGCCAGAAGCATGTCAAGGCAGAACGCACAGGAGACAGCACCACGAATTTCATTGCGTGGGTCAATGAGTGTATGAAGTAACTTTCCTTATATACCAGCGCTTTGGGAGCAACGGACACATTACTCCATTGCTCCCAAATTATACCAGCCGCCGGCATGTACCATCTTATACAGGCATCCTATTCTTTATTTAGCTCCTGTCCACCCGTCTGATATAACTGCAGATCATGTCTGCTACAGCCTCCTCGCCCACCGATGCGTCAATGCATAGTTCATAGCCGTGTGGATTGCCCCACTCCTGCCCTGAAATGCTTTTATAATATGCACTCCTTGCGGCATCCGATCTTGCAATGCTCTTTTTCGCAGCCTCCGGACTGTCCCCGTACCTCTCCATTACTTTTTTCTCCCGGTAGCTTTTCGGAGCATAGATAAAAATGCGGATCACATTCGGATAATGACGCAGCACATAGTCCGCCGAGCGCCCTATGATGACGCAGGAACCGGCATCCGCAATATGGCGGATGGCCTTTTCCTGCGCCGCAACAGCTCGCTTTACCGGATCGGTTGTGAGGTACAGTTCCCTCATAACGGCATTTTCATCGGAATTGATGCCGGAAATAAATTCCTGCGCCAGTCCGCTTTCCTGAGCCGCAACTGCCACCAGTTCTTTATAATAGCAGGGAATATCTAGTTTTTCTGCCACGATCTGTCCAACCCGCTTCCCGGCGGAGCCATGCTCTCTGGCAATCGTGATCACCGTTCCCTGGCGGGAAGGCCGGATTGCAGCCGCAGCGGGCTCCTGCGTTTTCTTCTCCTGACCTAATTCCTTCCATACCTGAACCATAACTGCCGCTGTAACTAAAATGGCAAGCACATCCGCAACCGGAGCTGCCCAGAAAATGCCGGTTACACCCATGAAAACAGGGATTAAAAGGGAAAAAACAATCAGCAGCACATCCCGCAGGACGGACAACGGCGCAGCTGCCTTTGCCTTGCCGATGGACTGCAGGAAGATGGCACAGACCTTCTGTGCACATGTCACAAGGATAAGGGAAAGGTATATCCGCAGGCAGAGTACGGCAAAATCAAAATAAACAGGGTCACTTGCCGAGCCGAACATCCGAATGAATACACCAGGGACAGCTTCAAACAGAACGATGCAGACCAGTCCGACAATAGCCGTCCACTTAACCATCAATTTCAGCAGCTCGCGTACCCGTCCATAGTTCTTTGCACCATAATTATACCCCACAATTGGCTGCGCACCCGCAGCGATTCCTATGGCGATATTCAGCACAATCTGAAAAAGCTTCATAATGACCACAAATGCTGCCAGCGGAATATCCGCGCCATAAGCGGAACGCGCGCCATACTTCACCAACAGAACATTGTTGACAACCGTAATGATCACGATGGAAAGCTGCGTCAGGAGACTGGAAGTCCCCAGCGCCATTACCGGCTTTAGAAGCACCATACTCGGCCTGAAACTATCGGCGCCCACCTGGAAAGTCTTAGGATGCCTTAAATAAGCCGCACAGATTAAGAAGCTAACAAACTGCCCCAAAATGGTAGCCCATGCCGCACCCTTGATTCCCATGTCAAGTGCAAAAATGGCTACGGGATCGCCGATGATATTGATGACTGCGCCGGTAAGCATGGCAACCATGGCGTATTTTGGACTGCCATCCGCCCTGATGATGGAAGCAAGCGTATTCTGTGTCATGGCAAGGGGCATCATGGCAAAAATGATCATGCCATACTCGTGCGCCATTTGTATGTTTGCATCCGTCGCGCCAATCATGCGCAGCAGGCCGTCCCCCCACAGGTAGGCAATGACAATCACCACCACACCGGAGAAAAACGATCCAAGAACCGCACTGCCAACACTCCTGTGAATGTCCTTTGTTTCCCCGCGCCCCAGAGAAACGCTCAGCGCGGCGGCGGCTCCGTCACCAAAGAACAGGCTTAACCCCCACCCTACTACCGTGATCGGAAAGATCACGCCGGTAGCGGCATTGCCCAGATAGCCCACGCCGTTGCCCACAAATATCTGGTCTACAATATTGTAGAGGCATGAAATGATAAGGGAACAGATGCAGGGAATTGCAAACTTCTGCAGCAGTTTCCCCACTTTTTCCGTACCAAGATAGTTACTGTTTTCCATAATAGTCCTCCTTTTTTTGCACAAAAAAACGACACCTGCAGCACCCGTACCGTAATCAGATTTACGCGCGGTGCGCCACATGTGTCGTTGATTTTGCATGATTTAATTTCCAAATGATATTATACTTTTTTTGCCTTTCAAACGCAAAGGACATTTTCCACAAAAAACAGCTGCCCGTTATCGGTCAGAAATATACAAAGTTTCCACACGGCAGTCCTGTGCTGTCAACCAGTCCCTTATGTCGCAAATCCGGCATACTGGGTCATGTAAAGTTCATAATATCTGCCTTTTTTCGCAAGCAGCTCCTCATGGCTGCCGCTCTCCGCGATCTCGCCGCGCTCCATGACCACAATCAGATCGGAATCCCTTATGGTGGAAAGGCGGTGGGCGATCACGATACTGGTGCGTCCCTGCATAATGCTGTGCATAGCGTCCTGTATGGCCTTCTCCGTGCGCGTATCCACATTGGACGTGGCTTCATCCAGGATCAGGATTTTGGGATCCGCCACAAAAGCGCGGGCGATGGCTAAAAGCTGGCGCTGCCCCTGGCTGATATTCGCGCCGGATTCAGTCAGCACCGTGTCATACCCCTGTGGGAGAAGCCCGATCATATCCCGGCACTGGCTCATCTCCACCGCGGCCGTAAGCTGTTCTTCCGCAGCGCTGTCGTTTCCGTATTTCAGATTATTCCGGACCGTATCGGAAAACAGGACAGTGTCCTGCAAGACAATCGCAATGTTCTGTCGCAGGCTCTCCCTGGACACATCGCTTATGTCCTGCCCGTTTATGCGGATTTCCCCGCTTTCTATGTCATAGAACCGCATGAGCAGGTTGACGATGGTGGTCTTCCCGCTTCCGGTAGCGCCCACCAGCGCGACTTTTCTGCCATTCGGGACAGTCAGTGTAAAATTCCGGATCACGGGAGTTCCCGCTTCATAGGAGAAGCATACATTCTGAAAGGTCACAGCAGCTTTTTCGCCCGTTTCCAGCGTCACACCGCTTTTATCCTCTGTTTCCTCATCCAGCACGGCAAAAACCCTCTCCGCGCCGGCAACCGCTGTCTGCATCTGCCCGTAAATCTGTGCGATCTCATTAATGGGGCGGCTAAACTGCTTCGCGTATACGATAAACGCGGAAATCACGCCCACCGAAATCAGTCCGTTCATCGAAAAATATCCCCCGAAAACGGCAATAATGACAAACCCGATATTCCCGATACAGTTCATCACCGGCCCCATAACGCCGCTGAAAACATCCGTCTTGATCCCCGCTTTAGTGAGGGAATCAGCCGTGGCACAGAAATACGCCACTGTGATATCCTGATGGTTATATGCTACCACCGTACGGTACCCGGCAACCATTTCCTCCACGGTCCCGTTCAGCCGGCCCAGAAGCTGCTGACGTTTCCTGGAAAACCTGCGCACCTTTCCGGAAAGGATTTTGGTCGCAAGAAAGGTCAGCAGTACCGTAACAAAGCTGAGCAATGCCAGCTGCCAGCAGTACCAAAGCATGACCGCCATGGTGCCGATGACCGTAAGCACTCCCGAGAACAGCGACGGCAGGGACTGGGAGACGGTGGTGGAGATATTTTCAATGTCATTGGTCATGCGGCTCATCACATCGCCGTGGGAATGGGTATCCAGATAACGTACCGGCAGCTCCACGATTTTTCCGAACAGCTCCTCCCGCATCCGTCTGACCACATTCTGACTGAGCCTTGCGCTACACAGCCCCTGAAGCAGCCCGCAGATACTGTAAAGCAGATAGACGGATAGCATCAGCATCAGCGTATGGGAAAGAATGCCCTGTTTTTCCCCCGCGATGATGTCTACGGCCCCGCTCTGCAGGCTGGGCGCCAGAATACCGCACACGGTACCGGACAGCACAACCGCCAGCATTCCGGCAAACAGCTTTTTTTCATTCACAAAATACAACGCAATCCGCCTGACTGTGACTCCGATATTGTCGGCGTGTTCCGGCTCCGCAAAGCGGTCCCGCCGGTTCATCATCCCCGGAATGTTGCGCTCGGCAAGTTTAGAATCCTGTTCTCTGCTCATGCCCCTTTCGCCTCCTCTCCCATCTGGGAATGCCAGATATCCTGATAAGCCTGGCAGGATTCCACCAGTTCCTCATGGGTGCCGCAGGCCAGGATACCGCCGTTTTCCAGTACGATTATCCTGTCTGCCGTACGCACGGAGGCAATCCTCTGGGCTATGATGATTTTGGTGCTGTCAGGGCGGGACTCTTTTAACGCCCGGTATAAATCCGCTTCCGTTTTCAGGTCAAGAGCGCTGGTAGAATCGTCAAAAATGTAGATTTCTGCAGGCCTTAAGACAGCCCTGGCAACGGAAATCCGCTGCTTCTGGCCTCCGGACAGGCTCATGCCCCGCTCTGCCACCATTGTATCGTACCCGTTTCCAAGGGAAGAAATAAAACTGTCCGCCTGCGCAATGGATGCTGCGGATGCAAGCGACATGCTATCCGCTCCCGGCAGTCCCCATGCAATATTTTCCCCCACCGTCACGCCAAACAGCTCGCTTTTCTGCATGGCTATGGCTATTTTCCCCCGGAGCGCCCGCTGCCGGTATTTTCTGACATCAATTCCGTCCACCAGAACCGCGCCGGAATCCGCATCATAAAACCGCATCATCAATCCGACCAGTGTAGTCTTTCCGCACCCGGTAGCCCCGATGACCGCCACTGTTTCTCCCTTGTGTATCTTCAGATTGATATGGGACAGCACGTTTCGGGCACTTCCCGGATAGGCGAAGGAAACGTCACGGAATTCGATTTTCCCCTGTGTCTGCGCTGCCCCGTCAAAAGAGCCGTCTTTCAGTTCCGGCACGCTTTCCAGCACCTCTTTTACGCGCTTCCATGAGGTAAGTCCTCTGGAAATATTCTGAAACAGCATGACCAGCATCAGAATACCGTTCAGAAGCTGTGTGGTATAGGTCAGCGCCGCCATGACGTTTCCCGGTGTTGCACTGCCGTCTGCCACTGAAAAGGATCCTGCCAGTAAAACAGCCGCGACAGCCATGTACATAACCGCATTCGTAAGGGGATTCATAAAGGCAAATATCACAAGGGTTTTCAGCTGCATCCTGACCAGATCATCATTCGCCTTCCCGAAGCGCATTTTTTCATAGGTCTCCCGGACACAAGCTTTCATAATGCGTATGCCGGACACGTCTTCCTGCATGATTTCATTGATGGCATCCAGGTATGCCTGCAATCTGGAAAACAGTGGATTTGCCCTCCACAGGCACAACCCGATTACGCCCACCAGAAACGGGAAGGCGCACAGTACGATAAGCCCGAAGCCAGCATTCAGCCGAAACATGAAATACATGCTTCCAAACGTAAGAAGCGTGGTGCGAATCAGCCCCCTGATAAACAGCGAGACAAAATTCTGCACCTGAGTGATGTCATTAGTCACCCTTGTGACCAGAGAGCCTGTGCCGAAGCGGTCCATCTGCGGGAAAGAAAAATCCATGATCCTGCGAAAGCAGTCCTTTCGAATCTCATTTCCAATATTCTGGCTGGATATGTGTACGAACACATTGTTGAGGGAGCCGCAAAACCCTCCCACCAGGACAAGACCAATCATCTGCAGCCCCAGCATCCATATCAGGTGCAGGTCGGCCCTGCCCCCGTTGTTGACGCCAAGGACACCGTCATCCACAATCCGGCTCATGAATCCCGGCTGCACCAAATCCATCATCACCTCGCCAATCATGAACAGGCCTGCGATGATGGCAAAGAGCAGATACTTTCTGATATATTTCCACATGGTCAGCGTCCTCCATGCCCATTTGAGCCTCCATGGTGTCCGTGACCGTCGTGGTACCCACCGTCATCCCGGTGCCCGTGTCCCTCATGGTGTCCGCCGTCATCCCGATGCCTATGTCCTTCATGATGTCCGCTGTCATCCCGATGCCTATGTCCTTCATGATGTCCGCCGTCATCCCGATGCCTATGTCCTTCATGATGTCCGCTGTCATCCCGGCGTCCATGCCCGTGCCCATGTTTGAATGTATTCTCGTTTTCCCTGTACCGTTTTTTCCAGTCACAGCGGACTTTTTCCAGAAGTGACAGCAGTTCCTGCTTTTCCTCTCCCGAAAGACAGGAAAACATCTCCTCATGCCGTTTCCTGCGCTGCCTTAGCGCTTCTTCCGCAATTTCCCTGCCGCTGTCCGTCAGGGAGATGTCCGTCGTCCTGCGGTCAGCCTCATTCTGTGTCCGGACAATCCATCCAGAGCCTTCCAGCTTGGACAGAATCTCGCTGGCCGACCCCGGCTGGATTCCCAAACGCTCCGTCAAATCCCTCTGAGTAATTGCTTCCAACCCGTTCAATATAATCAGGATGCGCTTCTGGCTGGCCTTCCCCTCATATAGCGAGCGCATGGTATGATGCAAATCCCGCAGACTGATAATCAGATTGTCATTGATATCCGCCGCAGGATTATTGGCACCGTGCATTTCCTGATTCCAATGTTTTCCCTGCTGTTCCGGCATTTTCCCGGTGCGGCGGTATTCCTCCCCTCTGCCGCAGTGCGGCCTTTCTAGATCGCAATGCCGTCCGCAGCCGGGGCAAATGGTATTTTCCTGCATAAATCGCTCCTCCTTTTTCTTTAGGTACCTTGATTATAACGCAACAGAAAAGAAATTGTCAAGGTACCTAAATTTTATCAAGAAATACCGATTTCTTTGTTTCGCTGCGCTCAGTATTTGACTGCTGCCGGCTTTTCCCGTTCAGCTGCCTATAAGTTGACGCAATGACAGAAGCGGAAATGAAAAATGTCAAAATATCGGATACCGGCATGGAGTAAAGGACTCCGTCCAGCCCATAAAAATGCGGGAGAAGGAGGGCGAACCCAACGCCGAACACGATTTCCCTGACCATGGAGAGTATGGTGGATGCAGCCGCCTTCCCCATAGCCTGCAGAAAGATAAACGCCGCTTTGTTCACGCAGGCGAACACAACCATGCAGAGGTAGACGCGGAATGCCCGTACTGCAAACTCCGTATAATAGATGCTCTCATTTGCAGCGCCAAAAATCCCCACAAGCCTGCCCGGGAAGAGCTCCACAATGACAAGGGCCAGTATCCCCACGGCAGTTTCCGCAATAAGCAGCCTCGTAAAGAGCTCTTTTACCCTCTCCACAGCCCCTGCGCCCATGTTATACCCAACGATGGGAATACAGCCTGCCGCCATTCCGACCACAATGGAAATCACAATCTGGAAGAATTTCATCACGATCCCCACGACTGCCATCGGAATCTGTGCATACTGTGCCTGCCCAAACACAGAGTCCACCGCCCCATACCGGCGAATCATGTTATTGATGGCAGCCATTGCAGCTACAAGGGATATCTGTGACAAGAAACTGCACATGCCAAGGACTAACGTTCGGCGCACAATCTCCCCTTTCAGTTTAAAATCTGCCCTGCCTAATTTTATGGTCTTTGTGTGTGCGAGATACCACACCGCCAGAGCAGCCGTCACGATCTGGCCTATTACCGTTGCCACGGCAGCTCCCATCATCCCCCACCGGAACACAAAGATAAAAACCGGGTCAAAGACAATATTGACGGCCGCTCCCGCAAGCGTGGACGCCATGGCAAATTTCGGGCTGCCGTCCGCACGGATGACCGGGTTCATTGCCTGCCCAAACATATAAAACGGGATGCCAAGGGTGATCCAGAAAAAATACTCCCTGGAATGGCGGAAGGTTTCTTCATTCACTGTCCCTCCAAACATAGCAATGATCTGGCTGTCCCATATCAGATAAACCGCACACAGAGCCAAACTGAAGGCCACGGTAAGAAGGATTGCATTTCCCATGCTCCTTGCTGCATCCTGCGGCTTATCTTTCCCAAGGCTCAGGCTCACAAAGGCGCAGCAGCCATCGCCCACCATAACAGCGATGGCAAGGGCGATTACAGTCAGCGGGAATACCACGGTATTTGCAGCATTCCCATAAGAGCCGAGATATGAGGCATTGGCAATGAATATCTGGTCAACGATATTATACAACGCGCCCACCAGGAGCGAGATGATACAGGGGACTGCGTATTTCCCCATCAGCCGGGGAATCGGCTCCTTTGCAAGAAATGAATTACTTTTTGATTCCATGTCTAGTCTCCTTTCCATAAACCTGCCCTGATTTTCAGGGCATAGGGGCATATCATACAGCATTTCACGCAAAATCAGCGCATAGCCCCGGCTGCTGGATTTACGCCAAAGGCTACACGCTGAATTCGTATAACATATTCCCTGTAATTTTCTTTTTATTACATAAGACCCTATCTTTATTCTGGTTTCCGGCCAGTCAATAAAAAAACGTGCTGCATCTAACTGGATTTACGCAGTTTCTGCAACACGTTTATATTTATTATACATCATCATATGGATGAAAATCAAAGGAGATTTTACACAAAAAAATACATCTTTTATATTTTAATATGCACAACCCACTGCTGTCTGTTGGCCTGAATACAGCACTATCTCCACCCGGAACGGCTTTACTGCTGCCCTTCCCGTAACTCCGTATGAACCATAAAGCTCATATGGAACGTCCACATGAGAAGAAGGACTTCGTCTTATTGCCCGCCATTTTCACTTCCGCATTCACGCCTTTAAGTCCTACGGCATTAACCGCATCAAAAGTGACCATGCCCATTCCTTTTACAATCCAGCCCGCGTCATGGTCCGGAAACAGTGACGGGTACTTTTTGCCGCTATCGCCCGTCCCCATAATGGCATACGCAGCGTCTGCTGTACCGTATTTTCCTTTAATTCTGCCATAGTTATCTTCTCTCCTGTTTTTCATTAAAATCATGTCTGCCGTCAACGTTTTACAGGCAGCGCCTTTTCCAGCCGGATTGTCCCTGCCTTCTCCCTTGTGTCGTCCGACTCGTCATAGCCATCATAAAGCGCTTTATGATGGTGGTCTCATTCTTTGTATAAAAGAAAATATTGGCGATAAATTCACGGATGCATTTCACATGGCTGTCTATCGTGCCGGTGTTTAACGGCTTGAAGATCTCCTTGCCAGCGTCTTTAATGCTTCATAGCTTTGGGAACTGACTGCGTGCTCCATCTCGCAGGCATCCGCCGCCGCAGTCTTTTCATCCACCCCAAGCCCTGTCAGGAGCCTGCAGAACGTGCTGTGCCGCTCATAGGTGTCCTCGGCGATCCGCCGTCCCTTTTCCGTCATATGGATTTCATGTGTGTCATCCGCAAACACATACCCTTCCTCCGCCAGCGCTTTCAACGCCACGGAAACCGTGGGGCGGGATACGCCAAGCTCCCCTGCGATATCCGAGCCATGCACTGCCTTCCTTTTGGAAAGTGTATATATTGTTTTGAGGTAGTCCTCTACCGATTTTTTCTGTTTCAAATCCACTCTCCTTCCGTCTTATCTGCAAATATAACAAAGGCTACCCTTCCTCCTGCTTATTCAAAGCTTCATACCGCCGCAAATATATTTTTTACTTTCAGCGGCGTATCGGTATCAAGGACGCCCTTCTTAAAAATCTTCGCATACAGTTCGCCGCCGCTTTGTACAACCGCCAAGACAACTTTTAAAGGCAATTCACTCAAAATTGAGCATCTGCTTTCCCCTTCCTGCACCGGAAAGCCGCCACGCCTTCCACGGTTTTCACCTGCGCTTTCCGGTACATGGACTTCAGCCTCATTTCCAGACTGTCCGCAGTTTCATAGGGCGGCGTAAAGTATCCTTTTGGCGTATATATTTTATCAACGAGCCAATCAGTACGCTTATTTTCACCCTTTACATAAAAGCATCCGCAGAATATGCCTCCCGGTTTCAGGACGCGGAAGACCTCCCGGTAGGCCGCCTCTTTATCCGGAAAGACATGGAAGCCGTTGAGAGACAGCACGAGGTCAAAGCTTTCGTTTTCAAAGGGCAGGTTTCCCACATCCCCCTGCATGAAACGGACATTTTCTATTCTCCGTTTCTGTGCCTGCCGCTTTGCCCACTCCATCATATCCGGGGAATAATCCAGACAAGTAACGTCCGCATCCGGCAGTGTTTCATACACGGGCATACTGAGTACGCCCGTTCCCACCGGAACCTCCAGAATTCTGCTGCTAAAGCCCTGCGGTATGCCTGAAAGCGCAAGCTCCAAATAACGGTCGTTTTTCCTTTTATTCATGTTCCATACCAGCTTACAAACTGCCTTCCCCGACAGTGTGGAGCAGGTTATCATCCCGTCATAAAATGTCGCCTTCCCACCGAGGCTCTTATATGCATTTTTGATTTCATCATGTCTGCTCATTTTCCTCATCCTCCCATTCTTTTATCCCAGCGCCACATCCAGCGCCATCATGACTGTAAACCCTGCTGCAAACAGGACTGTCCCCACATTGGAGTGTTTCCCCTCAGACATCTCCGGGATCAGTTCCTCCACGACCACATAGACCATGGCCCCGGCCGCAAAGCTCAGAAGATAAGGCAAGAGCGGGACCACAAAGCCCGCCGCAAGTATGGTCAGCGCCGCGCCCACCGGCTCCACCGTACCGGAAAGCGTACCGTAAAGGAATGCCTTTCCCTTGCTGACGCCCTCCGCCCGCAGGGGCATGGAGATGATTGCCCCTTCCGGGAAGTTCTGTATCGCGATCCCAAGGGAAAGCGCCAGCGCGCCCATAACTGTAATCCCGGCATCTCCGGAAAGCCACCCGGCATAGACCACGCCCACTGCCATGCCTTCCGGCAGGTTGTGGAGCGTCACCGCCAGCACCAATAAGACCTGCTTCTGCAGGCTGCTTTGGGGTCCCTCCGCCTTGCTGCTGTTCATATGGAGATGGGGAACCGCCCGATCCAGCAGCAGAAGGAACAATATGCCGAGCCAGAAGCCGGCTGCGGCAGGGAGGAATGACAGCTTCCCCATAGTCTCCGACTGCTCCATTGCAGGGATCAGCAGGCTCCAGACAGATGCCGCCACCATGACGCCCGCCGCAAATCCCGTCAGCGCCCTCTGCACCATTTGATTCAGACTGTTTTTCATGAACAGCACACAGGCCGAACCGAGCGTTGTCCCAAGGAACGGGATCAGGATGCCCTGAAACACTTCCATCTGCATGGCTTCACCTCCCAAAAGCTCCAAACAGCCCTTTCTTCTCATACGGCTCACTGCTTACGGATACGGCATTGTATCCCGCCTTTGCCACCACATTTTTCAGTTTCTGCTCCGGGATGTCCTTTTCCGCAAGGATGACCGTCTGCTTCTTAGTATGCAAGCTTGTCACTTTCTTTACCTGAAAGGCATTCCTTACAGCCTCGTTAATGTGCGCCTCGCACATACCGCAGGCCATTCCTTCTATACCCACTGTTATCTTCACCATAAGATGTCCTCCTCGCTCTCCTAATCATAGTTAGTAAAAACTAACTAACATCCTTAAAAAATGCGGCTGCTTTGTGTTAGTAGCCGCTAACTTAATTCCAAGTATAACTCTTACACCTTGCTTTTGTCAATAGGATAGAAAATGATTTGCAGAATTCGAAAATTGAAATTTTAAATTCCACTCCCCCATCATACGGTGGAATTTACCTCTGCAAAGATGGCGTTTACTCTTTCATATAGCAGTGCTATACTCTCCATGTCCTCCTGACAGCAGCAGAAGGAGGTTCTCCATGAGTAAATACATACCTGGCAACCAGAAACACCTTTCCCTTGATGATCGCAAGTATATCGAAAAGTCTTTAGACCAAGGACTTTCTTTCAAAGAGACCGCTAAATATCTGTGTAAAGACCCTACCACCATCTCCAAAGAAGTCAGGGCCCACCGTCTTAGTGACTGGTTTCATAAAGGCACTTTCTATAACGCCCATAACTTTTGTATCCACCGTTACCGCTGCAGGAAGACCAATGTATGCCGTAAGATCATCCTCTGTGATGTGAAATGTGCTTCCTGTCCCACCTGCAACCAGACCTGTCCCGACTTTGTCAGGGAACGCTGTGACCGTCTCGATAAAGCGCCTTATGTCTGCAACGGATGCCCCAAAGCCATAAACCACTGCACCATTGCACACAAATACCGCTATGATGCAAGGTTCGCTGACAGGAAGTACCGGGAACTCCTTTCAGATTCCCGTTCCGGCATCAGTATGACCAAGCATGAGCTGCGCCAGAAGGATATGGTCATCTCCCCGCTCATCTCCCAGGGGCAGTCCCCTTACCAGATCATAACAAACCACCCGGAACTGGGTATGTCTGTCAGGACTCTTTACACTTATCTGGATGAAGGTCTTTTTACTGCAAGGAATATCGACCTCAAGCGGAAAGTGAAGTTCAAGCCCCGTAAATGCCACAATACACAGATCAAAGACCGTACTGTATTCCAAGGAAGGATGTATGCTGACTTTCAGGCACTTTCCCCTGACCACTGGACAGAGATGGACACCGTACACTCTTCCAATGAGTCAAAAAAGGTACTCCTCACCTTCTTCTTAAAGCGGGAAAAACTCTTTCTGGCTTTCCTCTTGAACCGCTGTACCAAAGGCGCTGTCCGTGCCGTTTTTGACCGGATGGAGAAGAAGATGGGCACTTATGATTTCCTGTGCCTTTTTCATACCCTCCTGACGGACAGGGGTCCTGAGTTTGGTGATCCTGATGCCCTGGAGGCAGGCATAAACGGCATAGAGAGGACTAACATCTATTACTGTGACCCCATGCGCAGCGGTCAGAAGGGCGGCGTTGAAAATGCCCATACCATGCTCCGCATGGTACTGCCTAAAGGCACAAGTTTTGAATCCCTTACCCAGTGGGATGTGAACCTGATCGTAAACCATATCAATTCCACCCCAAGGGAGAGTCTTTCGGGAAAAACACCTTATGCTGCGGCACAGGAATCATACGGTGAAGAAGTCCTGAAAGCACTTCAGCTTAGACCGATCGACCCTGATGAAGTCAATCTGACGCCTAAGCTGATCAAATATAACCGTTAACACTCTCACAAAGATCTGCTGTCGGGATGGAATTCAGACTTTCACATTTTTACCATGCTGCCGGTGGAATCTAGTCCAGCACACTAACTCTCCAGCGGTCTGTTTTCTATACCCGAAAATCAGATATTTTGCAAGAAGCTGTCTTGATTATAACAGAAACCGGGTGTTTTGACTCTGAAAAATGTTCATTTTTCTGTAAATTTTAAAGTGCAGTGGAATTTACTTCTGCACTGGAATTTAAAATTTCAAGTCAGCCTTCTAAATTATCCAGCTACCCTCAGTATTTCTTCAAAAATGTACATCCTTCTTTGTGGTATTCATACACTTCCATTTCTCCCTGCACATAAATTGCATCTTCCGGATTAAAAAGTGTAAGGCATTTTCCTTGCAATCCTGCTAACGCCATCCTTGTACTTCTATATGCAACGCCTCCAAATCCCTTATTGATCAGATATTTACTAAATACCCTAAAAGGGACATACGCCTCTAATGCAGGATCATCCTCTTTATCTACTGCATAAAAAATAGAATCGCATATATTGCCAATCAATATTTTTGATAGTTGAAGTTGAATCTGGCTATTCATCTTATTGTCAATTCCAAGTTTCTTTTCTATCCGGCTCAGTTCCTTTCTGAATCCTTCCATATCATTATTTTGTGCATACATTTCTAATCTGTTTTTTACTTTAGAATCATCTTTTATCAATAGCTTTATTCGCTCTTCATAATCATCCTTAGATCTTTCCAATTCCATTAATTGCTCATCAAAGTCAATTCCGTCAAATGAGAGGTCCAATATTTTTACTCTTCTATGCAATGCTTTAAATTTACAAACAGCAACTCTTTCTCCCTCTTTGGCTCTGACCTCTTCAAAACATGTTTTTTGCGCCATTACCAAATTCTGGCACTTCCTTCCATCATTATCATACGATAAATAGAGAAATGCCACCCCGTCATCATTCCAGCGGTTATCTTTACAATACTCCGGATCAGGCATAATATATTTGTAGTTATCAAAAACTTCATATCTGCTGGCCCTGTACAAGTTACGAAACTCTTTCAGCGGTTTAATAATAAAATCAGGAAACGCCTTTATCGTTTGTGAAAAGAAGTCTTCAAATATCTTCATAAAACTGCTTTCATTTGCTGCCACACTTTTTGTTCCCGGCATTTCCGTCCATAATTCTAATATAAATCTTTGTGTGTGTTCCCAATAAATTTCTGAAAATCTTTTATGAAAACTGATTTTTCCAAACCTCAAAAACAGCCCGTTCAAATTCTGCAGCAAAATGTTAAGATACATGTCATGCAAACGTTCTTCATATTGCTCCCAATCCTTTGTATCAAACTCTCCGCCTATTGTTTCATCCAGAATCTTTATAGTATTGTTGAATCGGCTTAAAACATTATATATATCCTCAAGATGTCTTTCCTCCTGCTCTTCATCTAAGGCTTCTATAATGGCTGAAGCTACAGTTCCTGTAAATCTTTCCTTCAATTTGTTCTTTTCAATCATCAAATACATCGGAGAAAACATATATACATTCCTTTACCTGTTAATTACTTTTTTACCGCCATTCCACAAAGATGCCAGTTCCGGCTCATTTATCAGCTTTTCCATAGTCTCAGAATACTCCCACTTCTGCTCCAGATAATACCAGTCTATCCTGAAATTAGTATCGGTTTCAAAATAGATGACAGCCGCAAGGATGCAGTCAAACCTTTTCTTATACCTGCACAAATCTACAACCATTTTTAATTTATCTGTTATGCCTTCTTCACATGCAATAAAAATTATTCCTGCGTTAGTATTTTTCATAGGTCCCATGCATTTATTGTATGACAGGCATCTTCTTTTCGCATCATAGATTGTATTGTTTAAACATGTTACAAATGCACCAATTTCAACCCTGTTCAAATAAGCTAGAAATTTTACGATTTCCCTATATTGTTTTTCTTCTCCAAAATCAGATACCCGCCTATCCTTAAAAACAGACAAAAAATCTTTAAAAGCATCCATTCCCCGTTTGTCAGGATTCGACACTCCATATTTCTCCGTCAGGAAACTTCTGATACAGTCATCTTCGGAATCCTTTTCTTTCTCATCAAGTGTAAAATAATCTTGCCTGAATCCCAAATATTCTGTCATATCCTTTGGCGTTCCAACTTGATCGCAGCATTTCTTAAAATCTTCGTAGGAAAAGCATTGGATAAATCCCATCAATGTTTTAGAAAATTTAAGTTTTGGATACTCCGCCAGTCCCTGCTTATCTAATATGGCAAGTCCCCAGAAAACTTCTGTTTCCCCAAAGGGGACAGTATCACCCTTTTCATTTGCAAATTCCTTTAAATCATCTAGTTGCAGGTATTGGTATGTATCTTTTAACTGCTTTTTGCACTTTTCCACTTTTTCATTTACCCATTTATCAACATTGCCCTCTACAGCCGTATTTCTCTCCTTCACCTGAAATGCGATCATTTCCTTTCCTACGCACACAATCAAATCTGCAAACTCTCTGTTGCTTTTCTGTTCAAAATGCCTGCTGGTGAACCACAGGTCAGAAAAGACAAACTCTCCGTAAAAAAGACTAAGTCCAAGCTGTCTCATTTTTTCTTCAGATACTGTTTTGTCACTCATAAGGATTCCTCTCAATAAAAAATTCCAAAATCTACATCAGCTTTACACATACTTCTATGTCTCATCTTTCGTAGATATTGGAATGTATTCTCACTGGTACTTTTTCTAAATCTTAACCTGCCGTGCAAAACTTGTCAATCACTTTTTGTAGTCAAATGCTATTTCCTGTCTGCAAACCACTTTTTATGAGATTATTCGCGATAGCAAATCCTATCACATTGCTTCGCTTTCCCCATCAAAAAACCACCCCATAATCCCGCCAACCACAAAAACCGCTACCGTTAACATCACATATCTCCCCAATAACCCCATTACAAAACCCATCTTTCCACCTCTCCATTCCTTTATCTCTTCCTGCGCCAACAATAAAACACCCGTCCCCTGACAGGCATTTTATTCTTACTGCAGACCGGCAGGAACAACGCTTTTATTCTATTGTCATCCCTGCCCCGGTTTACTCATTCCCGATCTCCTGCTCCATGACGATGCCGGACTGGAACTGTATCTGTATCCTGTCCGCCGAGATTACTTTGATGCTGGCAACCAGCCTTCTGACAAGGTCGTTATCAAACTCCGGTATCTGACCGCTGTTTCCGTTTAGGAAGGCGTCCATGTCCTTCACCCGCTGTTCATAGTTTTCCGCTAGTTTTTTCTTTTCCCATGCCTCCGCCTGCTCTTCTTTTAAAGCGTTGATCTCTTCCGCGATCCTGCGGTAGCGTTTATCGAACTCCTGTGGGTAGGCGCCTGCCTTTGCATTCTCCGCAATCAGGGCGATCATCTCTTCCTGTTTGGCTTTTATCCTATCTGTGTATTCGTCCGGCTGCTGTTCTCTGCCGTAGCTGCCGCTCACCCGGATGACGTTCTGTCGAAAGGCGCCTACGAAATCCCCCTCGTTTCTTGTGATGCGGTGGATGGCTTCCATGACCGCCCTGTTCAGTGCGCCCTCTTCCAGCGTTTCGGAATCGCCGCATT
>ERZ777305.2310-NODE-2310-length-16900-cov-2.718136_pt1 | contig 16900 bp, 16 predicted proteins | sample MGYA00374965_ERZ777305 | MGnify/ENA primary metagenome ERZ777305 (study PRJEB29328, sample SAMD00013331) | mouse gut metagenome | study: EMG produced TPA metagenomics assembly of the Metagenome analysis of fecal microbiota from mouse which was promoted... | reverse complement strand
AGTTCTGAGTTTGGGCCGGGGCTTTTAGGAGTAAAGCAAAAGATTTGAAAGCGGGGCTGCCGCAGAATAGGGCCAGGGAAATTTTCATGGCTCTATTTTGCAGCAGCCCTGCAACTTTTTGGATTCCTGAAATGTCTATTATACAGAAAATAAAAAATAGTACTACTTTATACGGAGGAAGGAGATATGGAACAGGATTATTTTGAAGAGATTGCAGCGTATGTTCTGGAGAACCAAAAGAAATTCTACCGGCTGGTCTATGCCAGCCTGAGAAATGAGCAGGACGCCATGGACGTGGTGCAGGACGCGATCTGCAAGGCACTGGAGCATTCCATGGATCTCCGCAATATTCAAGCCTTGAAAACCTGGTTTTACCGGATTCTGATGAACGAGAGCATGCGTTTCCTTAAGAAGAACCGGAGAGAAATAATACTGGAAGAGCCCATAGAGAAGGGCGGATTTGACTGGGATGCGGAAGGGGCAGACACGGAAGCGCTGTATAAGGAGATAGGGAAGCTTCCCCAGGAGGTGCAGATGATTATCCGGCTGCGGTTTTATGAAGAGCTTTCCTTGAAAGAAATTGCGGAGGTCACAGGTCTGAACCTGAAAACGCTGCGTGTAGAAATGGAGGGAGTGGCAATATGAGACGATTGGAAAAAAGCAGGGAAATTTATGAAAACATTGCGGTGCCGGAGGAATTGGAAGGAAAAGTGGAGGATGCAATCCGCCATGCCAGGAAGAGGAGGGAGACTATGAAGAAAGAGGAAAAAATGCGTCCCATTGGCCGGGATTCCAGAAAGAACAGGAAGAAAAACGTATACCGGTGGACGGCCGGAATAGCCGCGGCGTTTGCAGCCGCTTTTATCGTAGGCCTGAATACCAGCGAAGCCTTCGCCATGGGGGCTCAGGGTCTTCCGGTGATTGGAGAACTGGCAAAGATTCTGACAGTCCGCTCTTATGAGAGGAAGGAAGAGGATATCCAGATAGACGTGGAGGTTCCGGGAGTGGAGCTGGCTGACCGGGGACTTTCCGAGGAGGTAAACGCCCAGATTGAAAAGGCGGAGCGGGAATACGACCTGAACAAGGCTGGCAGTATGAAGAAGAGGCGCTTGCACGCGCAAAAGAATACAAGCAGGCCTTTTTGGAAACGGGAGGAACACAGGAAGAGTGGGCGGCTCATAAGATCCGCATTCATGTATGGTATGAGATCAAATGCCAGACGGAAGATACCCTGTCCTTCGTGGTCCGGGGTACGGAAAACTGGTCTTCTGCTTACGCCGAAACCAGGTATTACAATCTGGATTTAGGGAGTATGCAGTTTCTATCCCTCTCCGATCTGCTGGGCGAAGACTATATTGCCGGAGCCAATGAAAGCATCCGGCGCCAAATTCAGGAACGTACCCAGGCAGGAGAGACGTTCTTTGCAGCAGAAGAGGGCGGCTTTGAGACTGTCACAGAGGAGACTTCGTTTTATGTAAATGAAAATGGAAATCCCGTGATTGTGTTTGACAAATATACCATTGCACCGGGAGCCATGGGCGAGCCGGAGTTTGTGATAGGGGAAGAGGATATGGACGAGAACAGCGCTTCGTCCGAAGAAGAGCCCTCTCAGGACAGGGAGGTACAGGACGAAAGACTGGACAATTTCGATGCAGACGGGAAGGAAGTTCTGGCTTTTGCCGAGGCCGTGAAGGAGGCTGTAGCCGGAAAGGATTTGGAGAAGCTGGCAGATTTGACCGGGTTTCCGGTTTATGTGGGATTGGATGGCGCCGGAATTGTGGAGACGAGAGAAGATTTTCTGGCGTTGGATCCGGAACTGGTATTTTCCAAGGCAATGACGGATTCCATAGAGAAAGCGAATCCGGCAGACCTGTCACCCAGTATGGCGGGGTTTACGCTGATGGATTATGAAACCGAGGGTAGTCCGGCCGTTACTTTTGGGCTGGTAAATGGGAAACTGCAGATTACGGGGATCAATTATTAGGTTTGAATTGAAGTGGTAGAGCAGATAAGAGGAAACCGTGAAGAGGCTTTTGAGGTGGAAAATTCACTTCAGAAGCCTTTTTCAATGGGTTTGCAATGTACAAAGCAGAGAGATTTGGTATAATAAATTATCAGGACAAAAGAGGAAGGCCATATGAAAATAAAAGCCAGTGGAATTCAAAAAATCAAATATGGAGAAATCCATCAGTTTTATCCGCTTAAATTTGAAAGTAAAAAGGCATGGGAAGAATTGCACAAACAGATACAAAAGAGCAGGCTCTTGTTTACGGAAGAATTTAAAAATAAAATTATGGATTCTTTGGGTTATTCAATTTCTCAGACTGTACAAAAAATGCAGGAGGATCTTTCGGATGAGTCTCATGTAGAGATTAAGATGCGGGATTTTGATAAATACAGTAAAATAAAACCCGATTTTTCTTTTTCCAATGATGATATTGAAATGGCAATCGATGATAGCGGAACTTCTATTAAATTGGAATTTTACAACCGGGAAGTGGAGGAATTGGAACAACAAGTTTCGCGTTTGCATCGGGAACAGGAATTGTCCTCTCAGATTTATGGAAAAACATTTGTAAACTATCAGGATCGATTTGTGCTTTTGCCCTTTAAAATAGAATTGAATAATGGGGAATCTGTTTGGCTAAATGCTGCATTATACATTTTTGCGAATGGTATGGGCTTTTTAAAATTGGAATTTCCATTCAGAAATGTGGGCATTGAGGCTTTAAAAGAAAACGAGCCAAGCAGCCTGATTGCCAAGGTAGAGAATAAATGGCTAAATCTGTGTGAAGGAGCCGAAACCGTGTTGTTTCGCATTGCGCAGACATATTTGAAAACGCTTGCAGAAGATACGAAGATAGAGTTTTGCGTTTATGGAAACGAAGTCAGATATATTTCACTGATAGATTTTGATGGAATGCCAAGACTGATACAAAATGTATCAAAAGAGGTACAGGAAGATCTATTTCGCATTGTTGCGGCGCCGGTACCGGAAGAAGAAAATCGTTCCTATATTAAAGAAGCCCAGGAATATATACAAAAAAATAGCTGGTGCGTGCATAACATCAATTATGTGATTAAGACAACAGGAGGATGTCTGTCATATATAGATCAAGCTTTATTGGACAGAGTAGCTGACCAGTATAAATTGAAAAATGGCATCAATAGTCTGGACGAAAGTGATTTTTGGTATTTGTGTAATTTGGTAGCAACAGACATATTTGTGAATGTTGAGTTTGCCCTTTTGATAACCATGTTGAAAAAGTTAAATGATTGCAGTTGCTATCATAAAAAGAGAGGTAAATTTGACGATTTATCTAAAATTCAAAAAGAATACAATGAAAATACTATCTTTATAAGCGAACTGCAGGAAGATTGCTATGGCACAGTGAGTGAGCAGGTAGATTTTTTTGAAAAAAGAATGTGCCATTATTTTAAGCAGGATCTTATGCAGCAAAAATTAGTCGCGATTGATAGTATTTTAAAGGAAGAAGAAAGCAGAAAGAGGGAAAAGTTTCAGGATTTTTTAGCGATTGGAGGATTTCTGATCACACTTTTGTTTGGTCTCCCTGCGCTTTATGATTCTATAGTGCTTATTCGAATGGTTTTTTCATTCTGCACATATGATGTACCGATTTTGACATTGGAAAATTTTAGTTTTGTGTTGTGGATATTGTTGAATGGAGTTATATTTTTTAGATATTGTAAGAGGGCGGAGAAATAACTTAAGTGCGGGTTTCAGGCTTGAAAAACAAAGAGATTGTGATAAAATGGGGGCAGATTCATCTGTTCAAAAGCCGGGAGGAGGAGAAGATGGAAAGAGGCGTATATGAGATTATGCACAAGGATCGGAGGGTGGCCAGCGTGGGACTATCCGGCCGCTGCAGGATCTATTACAAATCCTTTCTGCCCTATAACCTTTATTTGGAGGAAGACCGTGATCTGGATACCCTGGTGAATAACCTTACGAATTTTTATTACTGGTGTGCTACCCGGGTTCTGACCCTGGACCGGGTCTACGCAAAAGAGATTCTGAACAGCATGGGAATGCAGCAGGCGGTTACGGATCGGGACCGGGCGAAGATAGCACTGTCTTACCGCTGTGCGTCTCTGACAGATGTTTTTTGGGTGCGGATGCGGGGAGAAAAGATTGGTTTTGATGAAATGAATCTCTATGAGAACCATTTGGACAACACGTTTCTGGATATTGCGTTAAAGGGAAGACAGTATACGGCGGAAAACCAGTCTCTGTCCAGGGATGCGGCCACCAGCGGCTGCTTTCCCAAAGCGTGGCAGAGAACGGGAAAGGGATTCCGGTTATTAAAGGACGGCGGAGATCAGGCGGTGGAGCGGGAACTATTAGCAAGCCAGATCTGCCGCAGCTTTGATGTGAACCAGGTTCTCTATGAGGAGGGCAGCTTTGAGGGGGAAAAGGTTTCGGTCAGTGAAAACATGACTTCCTGGGAGTATTCCATTGCCTCTATGGAGGCTTTCGCCATTTATGTGCAGAATCACGGCCGGGATGTGAAAACGTCTGTCTTAAAGCTGGATCGGCACAATTATTATATGATGAATGTAGTAGATTATCTGGTGGGGAATACAGACAGGCACTGGGGCAACTGGGGCGTCCTGGTGGACAATTCCAACAACCGCCCGGTTTGTCTCCACAAGCTGATGGACTTTAACCAGTCCTTTCACGCTTACGATCAGATGGAAGGGGCCAACTGCCAGACTGCTTTCGGGGAGCATATGACCCAGCGGGAAGCGGCGTGCCGGGCAGTGCGGGAAGTTGGCCTCAACCAGAAGGAAGAGATAAAGAAAGAAATTTTTTCAGCGCTGCCGGAATATTATGGGATGTTCCGGGCTCGGCTTGGGCTTTTGGAAGAGGAGGCCTCTGCGTCGCAATAAATACTCCCGTTTGGAAAGTCGTAAAGGGCGGTGGCCGGAATCCGGCTGTCCGCTTTTTTGGCAGCCAGGATCTTTCCGGCAATTTCCCTTTTATGGCTGCCGTTGATTATAAGGACTGTACGCTTGGCGGCCCGGAAATCCCGGATTCCCAGGGTGATTCCCCGTTCCAGGACGGGTGCTGTCTCAAAATATTTCTGCCCCACATGCTTGGTGGTGTCGTCCAGCTCATGGACATGGGCTCCAAGATGAAAATCCGCTCCGGGCTCGTTCAGGGCCAGATGGCCGTTCATGCCGGATCCCAGGACCAGATAATCCATGGTTTTCGTCTCCCCGCAGCGGATAAAGTTCTCTACAGAACGGCACTCCGCTTCCAAATCCGCAGCCTTGCCGTTCCAGAGGCGGACCTGTTCTCTGGGATAGTTCACATGCTTCAGGAAATATTTAACCAGGAAGTTTCCGCAGCTTCCCGGCGTGGTTTCATCCATGCCTACCCACTCGTCCATAGCCACAAAGGAGGCTTTTGAAAAATCAATTTCTTTTTCCCGGTACATGCGGATCAGCTCTTTGAAAACGCCCAGGGAGGTATTGCCTGCGGCGATACAGAGCAGCTGACGGGGACGGTCCTTTAAATCCGCCCGTATTTCCACTGCAATTTCCCGGCACATGGCTTCGTAGGACTCAAAAATCCGTATCTTTTCATTTTCCATGGTATAATCCTTTCTTTGGTTTCACAGGGGTTCTTTTCCTAAGCATACCACAAATTAGATCAGAAAAACAGAAGAATTCACAGAATACATATGGAAAATCCACATATTTGTGATACTTTTTACAAACGTGCGCAAAGAGATATATTTACAGGAAAGGAACCTTTCTATTCGGAAAAAAGTGTGTTAATATGTAAAAGAATATGTTCAGATTAGCTGGGAAAATCCGGCGTCTCAAAACCAGAAGGGCCGGATGGCAAGCTTGGAGGAGATATGATGTTGGAAATGAAGAAGAAATATAAGATTCTCGTAGTGGATGATTCACGATTCAATCGTGCGGTTATGACGAGTATGCTTGGAAAGGATTATTTTCTGGAAGAAGCGTGCGATGGCAAAGAGGCTATGCTGATCTTGGAGGATCATGCGGAGGAGTTTTCTCTTGTGCTGCTGGATATTGTGATGCCTCATATGGACGGATTTGAGTTTCTGAGAGCCATGAAGGAGTGCGGTTGGCTGGACTCTCTTCCTGTTATCATGATTTCCTCGGAATACACCGCTGAAAATATTGAAACGGCTTATCGTCTGGGTGCCAGTGAACTGATACAGCGCCCATATAACGATAGGGTGGTCTGTCACCGCATCGCCAATACCATTGCCCTTTCAAGTAAACAAAGAGAGCTGTCCAACGCTTTGGTAGATGAAGTCATTCAGGAAAATGAAACAAGCGGGGCGATGGTTTCCATTCTCTCGCATATTGTCGAGACCCGCAACGGAGAGAGCGGGAGCCATGTGCAGAACATCCGTAATATTACCGGGATGCTGCTGGAAGAGCTGATGAAGGTAACGGATCGGTATTCTTTCTCGAAAAAAGAGATGCTTCTGATCTGTACGGCGTCATCTCTGCATGATATCGGAAAAATGACGGTTCCGGAAGAAATCCTGAATAAGCCGGGCAGGCTCACCGATGAGGAGTTCCAGGTTATAAAGGGACACTCTATGGCGGGGGCCGATATGGTGGAAACTCTGCGCCAGAAAGAGAATGTGAATCCTTTGATACAGCTGGTCTATGAGATCTGCCGCTGGCATCACGAGCGATATGACGGCCGGGGATATCCCGACGGACTGAAGGGAGAGGAGATTCCCATCTCGGCCCAGGTAGTGTCTGTAGCTGACGTATACGATGCGCTGACCAGTGAGCGGTGCTATAAGCCGTCCCATTCGCCGGAGCAGGCACTGCAAATGATTTTGGACGGACAGTGCGGGGCCTTTAACCCTCTGCTGCTGGATTGCCTTTCCAGAATATTCGGCAAGCTTAAGGGCGCATCGGCTGTTTCGGATTCGGAAAACCTGACTGAGGACGGCATGGCTTCCAGCCAGGAATGGATTGAGGATGTTGTTACGCATCTGCATGAAAACGGACTGGCTTTCTCCGAGAAGATCATGCAGACATTGACGCGTGAGCGTTTGCGCTTGAAGTTCTTTTTTAACGAGACAACGCCGGCCTTTTACTATACGGTGCTGCCGCCTGTACTTCATTACAACAAAGCCGGAAGGGAGCTTTTTGGGGTAAAGGAGTCTATTGTTAAGTTGAGTGAAGAGCCGGCTCCTCATGAAAAATTCGACCGCCATGCAGCAGAGCGCCTGAGGCGCAAGCTCACGGCGGCAACAAACGAGCATCCGCTGGTGAAAGAAGAAGTTCTGTTGACGCTGCCAGGGGATGCGCCCCGGCGTTACCAATGCGTGATGCAGACTATCTGGGATTCGGCGGATGCCCGGCATTATGCGGAAGTGGTGGGGAGACTGATTCCCTTGGACTGTGAAACCGCCCAAGTTTTTGATATGGACGAAAGGGGAAAACTGCCGGTGATCGGCGGTGAGATGACAGGCAAGGATGCGTTTTATTTGATTAGCGCCCTTAAATTTATGGTTTACAATGTCCGTCTGGTTGATCCCTCCAGCAGCAGTATTGTGGAAATCGACAGCAGCGGCAGACTTTTCAAAAGTGAACAAGCCTGCTATCGTATTTGGAAACAGGAACAAAGGTGTGCGAACTGCACCTCTATGAAGTGCCTGACGTTTCAAAAGGAATTTTCAAAAATTGTGTTTCTCGACGATGAGGCTTTCCATGTGCTCTCCCAGTATGTGGAAGTGGACGGCACCCCTCTGGTGCTGGAAATGCTGACCCGAATAACAGATGACGCCCTGCTTGGAGGAGGCGGAGAAAAGCTGCCGAGCACCTCCATTTCCGACATGCGCAGCAAATTGTATCTGGATCCCATCACTGGCGCATATAATCGGCGCTATTATAATACGAAAGCTCAGGGACAGGGAAAAATCTGCGCCTTGGCAATCCTCAATGTGGATCGTTTCAAAGACGTGAACAATACATATGGACGCATAGTTGGGGACCATGTTCTGCTGTGCATTGCAAAAGCAATCCGCGAAGAGCTTCGGAAACCGGACGCGCTGGTGCGGTATGACGGAGATGAATTTGTGATGATGTTCGCATCCATTGCTCCGGATGTATTTGAAGAAAAGCTGAAAAAGATATGCAGCCGTATCCTTAGTCTTTCCATAGACGGCATCGGGGAGGACCAGCATATCTCAGCCAGCATCGGCGGCGTAATCGGGCCGGATATTCCGGAGGAGCTTTTGAAAAAAGCAGATGAAATGCTGTCCATGGCCAAGAAAAACCGGGGAACGGTTGAGATTTGGAATTGAAAAATGAAATACTCCCATTTGGGAATCATAAAAGGCGGTGGCCGGAATCCGGTTATCCGCCTTTTTTGCGGCTCGGATTTCCAAAAGGCTCAGAGAGGTATTTCTTTTGCATTTACATAAGTGCAGTTTTCTGCGTTCCCTGGGGAATATTTTTCTATTAGAATGAGAAAAACAGCAGCCTTGGCGCGTCAGGAGAAGCTGTGAAATTTTATCAGGAGGACATAATATGTATCAGAGAGTATTTGAAAAGGGCCTGGAAGTGGCGGAAAAAATCCGGGACACACAAAAGGAATCCATAGAGCAGGGGGCCCGGATGATTGCGTCCGCCTTTGTAGAGGGAAAGAAATTCTTCGTCACAGGAAGCGGGCACTCCCATACGCTGACGGAGGAATTTTACGGAGGTCTGGCTTTCGTAGTTCCGATTCTCACAAGCGAGCTGACCATCACGGACCATCCCACCAAAAGCTCTTACATAGAGCGCCTGGGGGGCTATGCCGGGATTCTGGGAGAGCTTTACCGCATCGGCTCCGGGGATGTGGTGCTGATTGCCAGCAACTCCGGGCGCAATGCTTATCCGGTGGAACTGGCGCTGTACGCCAAGGAGCAGGGGGCTTCGGTGATTGCCGTGACAAACCTGGAACACAGCAGAAATTCCCGGTCCCGGGCTGCCTGCGGGAAGAAGCTTATGGATCTGGCAGATGTGGTGATTGACAACTGCGGAGTTCTGGGAGATGCCTGTCTGGAAGTGGAGGGCGTGGCAGCTGCCATGATGCCTACCTCCTCGATCTCCAACGCTTTTATTGCCCAGGCTTTAAGCGTGCAAAGCGCAGTGTATATCCGCGAGGCAGGTGCGGAGGTTCCGGTCTTTGAGAGCTTGAATGCGGATGCCAGGATCAACAGGAATGATGAATATTTTGAGAAATATGCAAGGATGTATTGATCGTAACAATTTCCTGCACGAAAGAAGGTGCAAATGGTTTCCTTGCAGGGAGAGAAATTCTTTTTTAGAATAGAGACAGAAAAAGTCAAAGTCATAACAGTCTCACAGGGAAGGTGATTTTCGTGATTACAATTATGCGCATAGATGATCGGTTGCTTCATGGACAGGTTGCCCAGAGCTGGGCTTCCTGCTATCACCTGGACCGGATTTACATTATCAATGACGAGGTTATGAACGATGAGTTTTCTAAAGTAACACTGCGTCTGGCAAAGCCGCGGCAGGTAGAGGTGCTGTTCTCGGAGGTCCAAAGTGCCGGCCGGATCCTTTCGGAAGAACTGGCATCGGACAGGCGTGTCATGGTGATTGTCGAAAATTTTCAGGATGCAAAGCAGGTATACGGCTACATTCCGCAGATTCGCCGGATCAACATCGGCGGCCAGCGGAAACGTCCGGATCAGAATACGATGAAAGTCAACAACTATGTAGTTTTGAGCAGACGGGACGTGGAAATCTGCCGGTATCTGAACAGCCGGGGAGTAAAGCTGGAGATTCGCCAGATTCCGGCAGAAAAAGAGCTCGTGCTGGATGTAAACCGGAAGGAGGAGCCATGAATCAGGCAGCCGTTCAGATCATTTTAGCGGTCCACGGAAATCTGGGCCAGGCCTTGAAAGAGAGCTGTTATTATTTTACCGGAGATTCGGAGCATGTAAAGGTCTGTTCCCTTAATGAGGGCGAAGAAATCCATGAGTGGGAGCGGAAACTCCTTTCCTGGGTGGATAGCTGTCCTCAGACGCTCATCCTGACGGATATGCTCAAGGCCTCCACAACGGTCCACGCAAGCCAGGCTCTGCGCGGCAGGCCTGACGTAGAGCTTGTCACAGGGGTAAACTTAGCGATGATGGTAAAGGCAGTCCAGATGGTTTCCGTCTGGGACGTACATCGGCTGGCCCGGAGCATCCAGGAGACAGGAAAAGAGGATATCCTCTATCTGCGGGATAAACTGGGAGACGCAGTGGAACCAGAATAAAACAGCGGAATCCCGGAAGAGCCCGGCACGGATTACAGACGCAGAATGCGGCTGGAAGCCGTGCCAGTAAGGGGGCTATGCAGGGATGGAGCGGAACTGAAATCATAAAACAGCGAAATCCCGGAAGAGCCCGAAAGCAAGAGGCTCTGTAGGGATAGAGCGGAACTGGAATAAAAGCGGAACTAAAAATAGGAGGAATAAGTTTGTATGATATTTTGATTCTCTCACACGGTCATCTAGCGGAAGGCTTCTACCGGACCATGGAGATGATTTTTGGTGAAGAGCCAAAGATACGGTGGGCTTCGCTGATGGAGGGGGAGTCGCCGGAGGAATTTGGGAAAAAATTAGAAGAACGTGTAGACTGGGAAAGCACTTGCGGGCTGCTGGTGCTCTGCGACCTGTTCGGAGGTTCCCCCTGCATGGGGGCCGTGTCCCGGCTTATGGACTGCGGAAAAAAATGGCGCATGGTGGCGGGCATCAATCTTCCCATGATAATGGAAGCCTATTCCAGGCGGGGAGAAGATTTGGATATAAGCGCAGATGCCCTTTTGAGGGAAGGGTGCAGCAATATCGTAGATGTAAACGCCCGCCTGGCCCAGGGAAATTATGATGTAGATGAAGATGAGTAGAAAGGGGAATATAAGATGGAATTGCGTGTAATACAGATTATACTGCTGTCACTTTATGCCTTTGTAGCTATCAACGATCAAATCCATTCGGATTTTGGCTTGAACAGGCCTTTGCTTGCAGGCTGCTTTGCAGGCATTGTTATGGGAGATCTGGCCTTTGGCCTTACGGTGGGAGCCACCCTGCAGCTGATGGTTCTGGGTGTGAGCAATTTCGGCGGTTCTTCCATCCCGGACTTTATGTCTGCGGCCCTGATTGGAACGGCCCTGGGGGTGATTTCCGGCCAGGGAGAGGAGTTCGGCATCGGCCTTGCGGTGCCGGCAGGAATGCTGTTGGTGCAGATTGACGTTCTGGCCCGCTTTGCAAATACCTTTTTCCAGCATCAGGCGGACAAGTATGCGGAGGAGGTCAATTTAAAAAAGATTGAGATGATGAATATCCTGGGCGTGCTCATGTGGGGGTTAAGCCGTGCCGTTCCCGTATTTATCTGCCTGATTCTTGGATCCAAGGTGGTTACTTCTTTTGTAAGTTATTTCCCGGTATGGTTAAGCTCCGGGCTGAAGGTAGCAGGAGGGCTTCTCCCGGCAGTAGGTATTGCTATTCTGCTCCGCTACCTGCCTACGAAAAAATACATTCCATATCTGCTGATGGGGTTTGTGCTGGCAGCGTATCTGGGAGTTCCCATGCTTGGAGTGGCAATCTGCGGTTTGGCGCTGGCGCTTTTGTTCTATCGCCAGGGCGGTTTCAACGAGGCAAAAGCTGAGACGGGAGGTATGGATGATGACGAATAACACATTGACGAAAAACGATTTGAAAAAAGTGCGCTGGAGATGGTATTTCCTGGGGGAGGCTGCCTGGAACTATGAGAAAATGCAGGGGCTTGGATACTGCTATTCCATGATGCCGGTTCTGAAAAAGCTTTACCCCGAGAAAGAAGACATGAAAAAAGCTTTGCAGACACAGCTTCAGTTTTTTAACACGCATCAGGAGTTTGCAGAGCTTATCCTGGGAATTGACTGCGCATTGGAGGAACAGGACGGCGTAAATGCCCTGTCTACGGTGAGCTCAATTAAAACGGCGCTGATGGGTCCCCTGGCCAGCATTGGCGATACCTTGTTCGGCGTGATTGCAAATACTATTTTCTTTTCCATCGGAGCTTATATGGCTCTGGAGGGCAATCCCATCGGCATTGTGCTCTATCTGATTTGGGGAGCTGTCCGCACCTTTCTGCGGGGACGGTTTATGATGCTGGGATACCGGGAAGGAACCAGGATCATTACAACTATGGGTGAGAAAATGAACCGTCTGACTGCGGCTGCCGGGGTTTTGGGAATTACGGTGGTGGGAGCGCTGATTCCCAGCGTGATCAATGCCAGGGTGCCCTTTGTATTCTCTTCCGGCGAGGTATCTTTAGAGCTGCAAAGTGTTTTAAACCAGATCATGCCTTCCCTGGTTCCCGTGGCTTTGGTAGCCCTGATCTACTGGCTGCTGGGGAAGAAGGGCATGAGTTCTTTCAAGGCAATTCTGTTTGTTATGGCCCTGGGTATCGTGTTAAGCGTGCTGGGAATACTGGGATAGGAGGAAAAAAGATGGCTTCAAAGGGACTTGTGCATGTCCGGATTGACGACAGGCTGATTCACGGGCAGGTGGCGGTATACTGGTGCAATGCAGTGGGAGCTACCAGGATTATGCTGGCCAACGATGCTATGTATGACAATGAGGTCCAGAAAGCGGCTCTGAGGCTTGCCGTGCCGGCCGGGCTGAAATCTTCCTTTTTGGATGTGAAAACGGCGGCTTCCAATCTGGCGGCCGGAAAATATGCCGGGCAAAGGGTGATTCTGGTAGTCCGCCGTCCCTCGGATGTTCTGCGGCTGATCGACGCGGGGGTGGAGATCGACGCAGTGAACGTGGGGAATGTGCCGGCCCGGGAGGGAACGGTGAGCCTATATAAAACCATCAACCTGCTGCCGGAGGAAATTGAAGAGTTAAAGGAGTTGAACAACCGGGGCGTGAAGCTGACGGGAAAAATGGTTCCGGACAATTCCGACGAAGATTTGATGATAACACTGAATAAATTTTAAGAGCGGAGGCAGTTGCCAAAGGAAGGGATAAAATGCTATCATTTGATCAGATATGTGACAGAAGGAATACGGACAGCACCAAATGGGATCGGTATGAGAGCCGGTACGGTCTTCGGGACGTGGTGCCCCTGTGGGTGGCAGACATGGATTTTCCCTGTATGGAGGAGGTGCAAAATGCAGTGATCCGGCGTGCGGGACATCCCGTCTATGGCTACACGGACGTGGGAAAAGATCTGGTCCGGGCAGTCATTGACTGGGAGAGCCGGCAGCACCATATCGAAGTGAGTGAGGAAGAGATTGTCTGGAATACCGGGGTGGTCTATGGCTTTTACACATTGATAGAATGGCTGGTGCGGCCGGAGGAGAAGGTGATTGTGCAGCCTCCGGTTTACCCTCCCTTCTTCCGAACACCGGAAAGCCTGGGACGCCGGGTGGTGTACAGTCCCCTGAGAAGAAACGGGGATGTCTGGGAGATGGATCTGGAAGATTTTGAGGCGAAGCTGAAAGCGGATCCCTCCATCCGCATGTTCCTCCTGTGCAATCCCCACAATCCGGTGGGACGCTGCTGGAGCAGAGATGAGCTGGAAAAGCTTTTGGATCTGTGCGGGCGCTACGGCCTCTATGTGGTGTCGGATGAGATTCATGCGGATATTGTCTTTCCGGGAACGAAGCATGTGTCCGTACTGGCCTGCGACAGGTGCCGGAATGACCGGGTGATTCTTCTGGGATCGGCCACGAAGACATTTAATCTGGCAGGGCTTAAGATTTCCTATGCCATTGTAAAGAATCCGGCCCTGGGAAGGAAATTTGCCGCCATTGCCAAGGCCTGCGGGCTTTCCAGCGTCAATCTGTTTGCGATGGAGGCTATGAAGGCGGCATACCGGCACGGGGATACCTGGAAAGACGCCTGTGTTTCCTATATTTATAAAAATTTCCGGTTTATGGAGAACTATCTGAAAGAAGAAGCCCCGGAAATAGATTTTTCTATTCCCCAGGCCACATACCTGGGCTGGATGGACATGGGAGCTCTTCCTATGCCGGAGAATTTCTGTGAACGTCTGAAAAGAGAAGGACATGTAGAATTTCAGGCAGGGGAGGGCTTTGGAGATGCGTATGCGGATTTTCTCAGGGTGAACCTGGCTTGTCCCCGCAGGACCCTTGAGGAGGGGCTTTGTCGCATGACTGCGTGGCTGAAAGAAAACGGCTGTCTTACCTGAAAAGGATGTGAGATCATGGGTCAGCTTCAACAAAGAGAAATGAAGGTTCTTGCTTTTTTACAGTCACAGGAGGATTATGTGACCAGTGAAATGCTGGCGAAAGAGCTTCGGGTAAGTGTGCGGACCATGAAGACGATTTTAAAAGAGCTTCGGAAGGATTTGCCTTCGTTTGGCTGTGAACTCCTTGTAAAGCGGGGCAGCGGATACCGCCTGCAGGTAAAAGAGGAATCCCGGTTTCAGTCTCTTCAAAAAACTTTTCATAGACAGCAGATGGATCGGCTGCCTATGACCCAGAAAGAGCGGGAGGAGTACGTAATCCGCAAGCTGCTCTCGGTAGATTATCCCATCCGTATTGGAGATCTGGCGGATGAGCTATTTGTAAGCCGGAATACGGTTTCTCATGATGTGCGGAAGGTGCGGAGCTTCCTGAAAAGCTATGATATGTCTATGCTCCAGGGGAATGAGGGAATTCACCTGGAGGGAAGCGAGATGCAAAAGCGCAAGTGTATCCGGGTGGCCTTTTTCCAGGATACGGAAGACGTGTTTTACGCCCACGAGAACACCATGTTTTTAAGCGAATACAACCAAAATCAGATACGCTATATCCGGGAGGCGCTTCTGCACGTTCTGAACCGGAACGGAATCCGGTTTTCCGATCTGTCCGTCCAGAATATGGTGATCCACATAATGATTGGGATCCGGCGGATCCGGTTCTACCAGTATGTGGAGATTGATGAAAAGATCCGCCGGGAAGTTACGGCGTCCCGGGAATACCGGGCAGCCCTGGAGCTGAAGGAGAAACTGGAAGAACAGCTGCATGTGATCTATCCGCCGGATGAGGTGATTTATCTGGCCATGCACATGATTGCCAAGGCTATTGCGGACAGCAGCGGGGTTTTTTCTGTCTGCAGCCGGGTGGACGACCGGGTGATGTCTGACCTCTGCCGTGAGGTTGAAGCCAGGTTTCCCGTAAATATCCGGGAGGACGGAGATCTCTACAGCTTTTTAAACCTTCATATCCAGGCTATGGTGAAGCGGCTGTATTTGAACATGTCTATCCGGAATCCTCAGTATATGCAGTATATCTGCCATTATCCCTACGCGGTGGAAATTAGCCTTCTGGTGGGAGATATTTTGAAGGAACATTTCCGGATCCGGCTGGATGAAAATGAACTGGCCTATTTAGTGGTCTATTTTAACCTGGCGCTGAGCCGCCGGCTGCATCGGCGGAAGAAGAGGCTGATTCTGGTCAGCGGCTACGGCAGACCGGAAATGATTGTGACCCTGAACCGGCTGAATGAGGATTTTAAAGGCTTTATGGAGGAGGTTGTGACCTGCGACGCCTTTGAACTGGAGCATTTCCCTTTTGAAGCGGATGATATTGTGGTGACAACGGTGCCCATCAATGAGCCCATAGAAGTCCCTCTGGTGTACGTGAAGGATCAGGTGGAGACTTACCATAGTCAAATATTAAAGCTTCTTCAGAGCAGCCACCGGAGCGGCTTAAGGCCGGAGAAGTATCTGCACCGGGAATTTTTTATAAGCGGTGTTTCCTGCCGTTCCAGAGAGGATGCAAAAGAATGCTTCCGGCTGATGCTTCAGGCCCGGTTTTCCTGTCCGGTGGCGGAAAAGCTCTGCGGCCGCATCTACGATCTGGGGAACGAGACGGGGAACGGTACGGCATGTCTTCATTCCCGGGTGGACGCGCCTCAGCCTTTTGTGGCGTTTATTTGTCTCAAGCATGAAGTTTTGTGGGAGAAGACGAATGTAAAATACATTTTCCTTCTGAATATGAACCGGGAGAAGGATAAGGAGATTGTAACCCAGATTTACGAAATGGCAGCAGCCTGGTGCGAAGATAAGTCTAAGATACAAAAGTTTGAACGCAGCCGGTCCTATGAGACGCTGCTGGAGACCCTTAAGGAAGGGTAGAGAGGAGCATGGGAATGAGAGCATGGAAGTCTTATTTTAAAGTGATGGAGGAAATTGTAGAAAAAATCGAAACAACTCAGCAGGAGGCCATTGGACGGGCGGCTGCGCTTCTGGCGGATACTACCCAGAAAGGGGGTATCATTTACGGTTTTGGAACAGGGCATTCCCATCTGGTGACGGACGACGCTTTCTGGAGGGCGGCTACACCGGCCAATTACTGCGCCCTGCTGGAGCAGAGTGCTACAGGCAGCTTTGAGATCACCAAGAGTTATGAGATAGAGAATATCTACGGAATCGGGAAAAAGATAGTGGATTATCACCGCATTACGCCCAAGGACTGCATGATCATTATTTCCAATTCGGGAAATAACATTGCGCCGGTGGATGCCGCCCTGCGGGCAAAGGAAAAGGGAATTCCCGTCATCGGCATTACGGCGGTAGAATACAGCAGCTATTTAAAAACCAAGCACCGGGACGGGGTGAAGCTTAAAGATGTGGCAGATGTGGTTCTGGACAACTGTTCTTTAATCGGAGACGCGGCTGTGGAGATAGAAGGTTTTCCCATGAAGGTAGGTTCAACCAGCACCATTCCCAACGTGTATCTGCAGAACGCAGTCCTGGTAGAGATGGTGGACATTTTGGTGAAACGCGGGTTCCGGCCGGATGTCTATTACAACGGGCATATGGCCTTTATGGACGAGAACTGTGCCAATCACAATCAGGAGCTGGTGGATAAGTAT
>ERZ777305.2307-NODE-2307-length-16907-cov-3.392594_pt1 | contig 16907 bp, 15 predicted proteins | sample MGYA00374965_ERZ777305 | MGnify/ENA primary metagenome ERZ777305 (study PRJEB29328, sample SAMD00013331) | mouse gut metagenome | study: EMG produced TPA metagenomics assembly of the Metagenome analysis of fecal microbiota from mouse which was promoted... | reverse complement strand
ACATTTTAACACTTTTGGATATTCTGAAATTAATGTTTCAAAATCATTCTCAATATTCTTTGAGCCGATTAAAGAATTAAGAATATTCAATTCTACTTTTATGCTTTCAACATTACCGTAAACTTTTTCAAAGTTTACATAATAGCTATAATCGCAAATGCTTGCCCTAAAAGTTTTTAGCCACTCGTTAAAATCTCTCGTCATAATTATTTTCTCCCAGTAAATCCTGCTGTTGAAACTATTTTGAAAATATCATAATCAGTTTCAAGTAATTCATCAATAATACTTCCAAACATATATGCGTCTGGGCGGTTGGTCTTTTCTTGTGTAGAAAGTAATAGCATTAGAACAAAAAGAAAATCCACTGGATATTCACCATATAAATCAAGCTCTTTATATGAATCTATTTTGATTAGAGAATTATTGTACTCAACTAAATTTTTTAATGTATTAAAATCATTATTTTGAAGTGGTGCACAGTTGTTCCAAATATTTTTGACTTCATTAAGAAACTTTATTGAGAGCTGTTTTTTGCATTGCATTTTTATTAGCATATCAACTGCCCAGTGAATATGTTTAGGTGTACGAATTCTTAGGTTGTCTTTTTTGTATTTAATTAAAATATCAAACTGAGATATATTACCTTGAAAAACATATAGTATATAATTATTAAATTCATATTCTATGATTGATTTTCTTTTATTACTATTTAAAGTTATTTCTTTTTGTCCTTGATGTATTTGCATAATTCACCTTAATTGCATATAAGCAATTCTTTAATTTTTCCACGACCATCTGACTTGCTGTTTATCATACGGTTTGCCTCAACTTTATTGATTTTGTATGATTTGTAAAGATCTTCAAAGAAAGTATCTTCTTCATTGATGTTTTGTGGATCTGAATTGCTTAAAACAATTTTTGCACCAGTTTCATTTATTTCGTTAATGAATTGCGCTAAACGAATTTGCTCGTTATCGTCAAAAACATCAGTGTTATAAGAAGTAAAACCCGAAGTTTCTGAAATAGGTCTGTAAGGGGGATCTAAATAAACAAAACTTTCTTCGTCTATTACGCACTTTGAAAGGGAGTAATCACCACAAACAATTTCAACGTTTTGCAATGCGTTCGAAACATTCCGCAGATTATCTTCATCACAAATACAAGGATTTTTATATGCCCCCATAGGAACGTTAAATTGTCCTTTGCGATTAACTCGATACAGACCGTTAAAGCAAGTTTTATTCAAGAATATAAATAAAGCAGCTTTTTCTATGGAATTATTTTCATTTAGTTCAAGATTATTGAATTTATCTCGTGCAGTGTAGTAAAAGTATTTGCGACCGTTTTCGTCCATAGGCAAAAACAATAATTGCATTTCAGTAAGTTTAGATATAAGTGCATCAACGTCATTTTTAATAGCCTTATAAGCATTTATAAGCTCTGCGTTTATATCGCTTATATAAACCTTATCAAAGTCAAACTTCGATAATACATTGAAAAGTAATGCGCCACCGCCGACCATTGGTTCAACGTATTTTGTTAAAACTCGTTCGCCGTCAGTTGGAATCATTTTTTCAAGCTCGTTTACAAGCTGGCTTTTACCGCCAACCCATTTAACAAACGGTTTTAACTGTACAACATTTTGTTTCTCATATCTGATAGTGCGTTTATCAACAGGCTTTTCTGCGGTACTCGGAATTATCCACATATTACCGACCATCATTGCACCGTCAATACGATTTTCAGAGCAAAGAATTGCTACACGTCTTTGAGAAATATTCCATTTTTCAGCCGCTTCTTTTGCGGAAATAAAACTTAACATATTGCACCTCAAACCAATAAGAATATTATATTCTAAAACTCGAATAAAAGCAAGCAAATCTTTGTTAAATTATAAATTGGCACTGTGGCGGGTGCTTGAATAAACGAGCGCGCGGCTACGCCGCGCGGTCAAGCACCCGCCACAAAAGAAAACAACCGAATAAAAAGAAAGATATGAACGCCGCACGAAAGGGGCGTTTGCGCTAAACCGCTTGCAAATCGCCCCCCCCCTTCTTCGTGCGGCGGCGTATTCCGTCCCCAGACGGTAAGCACAAGCGAACACAAAAACCGTTATTTATTGCAAATAAATATTCTTTACAGTTGTTATAACTACTTCAAACATTACGTCAAAATCAGTTTGATAGTATTTTTCAAGCATAATATCGTGGCAATATTCTTCAATTATATGATAGGCTATTTGTGTTTTTTCCATTAAGTGAGGCAAGTTTATGCCGTTTGACAGCAGATATTCACAAATCGATTGTATTGCTTGGTTTTCCATTTGTTGTAATAATAAACCTGCATCATTGTCTAATACGCATATACCCAAAAGTTCTTGGTGTGCCATTTTATTGTCATTGTGTGCTTTTAGACATAAAGGAATAAACTCACGCAAGATACTATCAAAATTAAACGGGGGCTTAAATTGTTTAAGCGTATTAAGCATAGGGGTAAAAGCGGTTTCAAAACATAGTTTTAACGAATGTAAAAAAATGTCTTTTTTATCTTTGAAATAATTATATATAATTCCCGTTGACACGCCAGCAATTTTGGCTATTTCAACGGTTGTAGTGTTGTAATAGCCTTTTTCGCTAAATACTTTTAAGCCCGCTTTAATAATCTTTTGCTTTTTATCAATAGAAGTTCTTTTTATAGGTTGTCTAATCTCTGCCATAATAAGTGCATTATATCACAAAATTTTTGATTTGTACACTAATCTGAAATATATTTCAGAATGCGTTGACTTTATAATCAAAATAATATATAATTTAACTTGAAATATATTTCAGGTTGGGAATATTTATGAACTTAAACAAAAAATTATTTATGGTTGGCATTATAGGCTCGGTTTTATGTTTTACAGGTGATATGCTTTTAGGCTGTTTCGCGCCGTCAAAAGAATTTGGAAACTCAATTATATTTCCGCCATTTTCAGAAGATTGGGCAAATTCAAGTCCAAATAGATTTATCATTGGCGGATTATTCGGAGTAATTGCCTTACTACTAATGTTTTGTGGCTTTTATGCTATATATCGAGAAATGATAGTGAAAAAATGTAAATACTCAAAATTGTTTATTATATGTGCTTTTGTTTTCATTTCGGTCGGCACTTTATATCATTGCGTTTTTGCTATGACTGCTTACATTTATAATAAACTTTATAATTTACAAGTGTTGGAGGCAAAGATAATTGCGGAACAATTATTTTTTGCTTTTATTGCTGTTGCATCATTGGCTGCTGTTGCCTTTGCTTTTTTATCTATCTATTTGTTCATAGTAAGCATTCAAGGAAAATTTAACAATAAAAAGTGGTTATCGGTTTTCAACCCGTTATTGATAATGCTTGTGTTAATCGGCTTATCAAAAATTTTACCTGCAAATAAAGTTGTAAACGGTATTTTCGCTTGGGGGCAACAAAGTATAGCATTATTTATTACATTTATAATGTTTCTAATTTATTCTATTCGATATAATCATTATCAACCATTTATCGAAAAAAAAGAAAAGGAACAACGTCTATGACAAATTACATTGTATGCCCCGACTGCGGGTATAAGTTGTTCAAATTAGGCGACGGCTCAAACGTAGAAATATATTGCCCGAAATGCAAATTGAAATTGCAAATAGAAATCAAGGACGGCAAAATAACAATATTGAAAATCATATCGGAAAAAGCATAACAACCGAATAGAACTTTATAGCAAATAAAGAATTGAGTGTACGAAAGTAAAACGACAAAAAACTTTCGGGAGCAGTAAATGGAACACTCAATTCTTTTTTTATTTGATACCTCATAACAAACGCAATCATAACCCACTACAAACTAATATTAGGCTGTAAATATTCCGGCATCCACCAATGTCCCGTCCCGTCCTTTTGCCAGTCTTGCGAATATTCGTGGCTGTGTTTGTTACAGCCGGCAAGCGCGCCGCCGCCGAGCGCCAGCACCGACGCCGTTACGGCAGCTACAAGAAGTTTTGTTTTTTTCATAAATTTTCCTCACTTAACCGTTTTTTTTATTTTATTTGAAAAAATACGATATTTTTTCATATAATCGGGTTGACTGATTTTCGGATTAATTTCCGTTAACCGTTTAACAATATCCGAAAACGATTACCGCGCCCTTACGCTTCTTTAAATAAAGAAACGGGACAACGGATAGATTATTCTGTTCCGTGTTTTTAACACGGAACAAGGGTATAACCTTGGCAATTTTTTTATTTAATTATACCGGCGTAGCCTGTCGGCAGCGGTTATCCGCCGAAACGGCGGTTACGCCTGTTTATTAATGTTAAAAATTATCAAATTTTTTAACTGTTAACTTTTTAATACACTATGCGAAATTTGTCAATACAATTTTCAAAAAAATTTTTGCGTTTGACAAAATTTTTTTATTAGGGCGCATTGCGCGGGCTGTACCGTACGGTGGTAAATTCCGTTAAACCGGTGTAATTAAGTATTAAACATGCCGCGCGTCGGAGTTATGTCATACTGTGCGTTTTCATTTTGTCATCCTGAGCGTTTTCATTTTGTCATCCTGAGCGTCAGCGAAGGATCTTGAAAGGCTTCTCCCAAGGGAGAAGCTCCGCGTAGCGGTGATGAGGGGGTTCGATAAATTTGCCCCTCATCCGTCACTTGCGTGACACCTTCCCCCAAGGGGGAAGGCTGACAGATTGCTCGCTATGTTTTTATTATATTATTGAAAAGATTCTTCACTGCGTTCGGAATGACATAAGACTGCGTTCGGAATGACAATAAGGTGCGCAAACCGTTAAAATAAGGCATGCGTTTTTGATATAGCAAGTATTATAAATTATTATTTTACTTTATGTTTTGCGTGTGATAAAATTTTCCATATACGAAAGGGGAAATAAAAAATGAATATCTGGCACGACATAGACAAGGAAAGAATAAAGGAAAACGAGTTCGAAGCGCTTATTGAAATACCCAAAGGGAGCAAAGCCAAGTACGAACTGGACAAGGAAACGGGGCTTTTGCGCCTTGACAGGGTTTTATATACTTCCACCGTCTATCCGTCCAATTACGGATTTATACCGCGCACTCTTGCCGACGACGGCGACCCGCTGGACGTGCTTGTGCTGTGCAACGAGTCCATTTTCCCCATGACGCTTATAAAATGTATGCCGATAGGCGTAATTAAAATGGTCGACGGCGGCGAGCTTGACGAAAAAATAATAGCCGTGCCGTTAACCGACCCGAACTACAAGCATTATTATGATATAAAGGAGCTTCCAAAACACATTTTCGACGAAATGATGCACTTTTTCGAAGTGTACAAGATGCTGGAACACAAAACCACTACTGTAAAGGAAATTTGTCATAAATACGACGCTTTGGAAATTATAAGGAAGTGCATTAAAAATTACGAGGATAAATACGAAGCATAAACATATTACTCTCTGTCAGTCCGCCGCCCGTCATTTTTGACGGGCGGCGGTTTTTTGTATTTACGGTATGCCGCGCGGATTTGCACACCGCTTTGTCATTCCGCGCGAGCGTAGCGACGCTTTGCGCACCGCTTTGTCATTCTGCGCGAGCGTAGCGATGCTTTGCGCACCGCTTTGTCATTCTGAACGCAGTGAAGAATCTTTTCAATAATAATGCGCAAAACAAAGTGAAGAATCTTGTAGATCCTTCGCTGACGCTCAGGATGACAAAATGAAAACGCACAGTATGACACAACTCCGACGCGCGGCATGATAGATATTTAATTACACCGGTTTAACGGAATTTACCACCGTACGGTACAGCTCGCGCGAGGCGCCCGTATGCGGGTGATGCGGGTCGGAAATAAGGCAAATTTTTCTTGACGGCAGAGGTGTTTCCAGCTTCACCTCGAAAACCTCGCCCGAATTTATCGCGGGTTTTGCCATGTCCGCGGGCGCAAACCCCAGCCCGAAATTGTGCCCGACCATGGGCACTATCAAATCCGCGCTGTCCGCTTCGATATCGGGCGCGACGGTCAGACCGTTTTCTTCCATGACCGAATCTATAAACTGCCTTAACTGCATGCTGCGCCTGAGGCATACCAAAGGATATTTTTTCAAGTCCTCCGATTTCAACGTTTTGCCTTTAAGTTCGGTAAACTTGTTTCCGGCGATAAGCACGTCGCCGAATTTTTTTATATCTACCCTGTTCAAATCCTTTACAGCCCCGCACGGCGTGGAAACGAATGCAAGGTCGGCAATGCCCTTCCTCAACTGCTCTATACAGGAATTTGTTGAGCCCGTGCTTATTTTGAATTTTACCCCCGGGAATTTTTTCATGTGGAATTCGTCTAAAAATTCGAATAAAAACCCGTACAGCGCCGTGACCGTCGTAGCAAGGTACACCGTGCCGCTTTCCACGCTGACGGCGCGGCTTACCTCCTCCTCCCCCTTTAAAAGCTGGCTTTGGGCGACGCTTACATAGTCGAACAGCGTCCGCCCTTCGTGCGTGAACTCCACGCCCGTCTTGTTCCTGACGAAAAGGCGGCAGTTAAGCTCGTTTTCCAAATTCTGTATGGCGCGGGTCACCGCGGGCTGGCTGGAATAAAGCTCCGCCGCGGCTTTGGTTATGTTTTTGTGCTTGCCGACAAAATAAAAAATTTTGTAATACTCGTAATTCATATTGTACCTCATGTATGCGCTTTTGTTATGATTGCTATGTTATATTATCATTTTACATTATATCATGCCGATATTATAATGTAAATAACAATTGTAACTTTTTATCAAAAAAAGTAAAAAAATTTCATATTAAGGAGAATACATGAATTACAGAGAACAATCTTTAATTAAGCACGCGCAGTGGAAAGGCAAGATAGAAACTGTCTGCCGCGTGCCCGTGGAAAGCAGGGAAGCGCTTTCGCTTGCGTACACGCCCGGCGTTGCAGAGCCGTGCATGGCGATACACAACGACGCGGAAAAAAGCTTCGAGCTGACGCGCCGCTGGAACACCGTACCCGTAATTACCGACGGCACGGCGGTTTTGGGATTGGGAGACATCGGACCCGAGGCGGGCATGCCCGTCATGGAAGGCAAGTGCGCGCTTTTCAAGGCTTTCGGAAACGTGGACGCCTACCCCATTTGCATCAAATCCAAGGATACGGACGAAATTATAAATACTATAAAGCTTATTTCCGGCTCCTTCGGCGGAATCAATTTGGAGGATATTTCCGCGCCCCGCTGCTTCGAGATAGAAACGCGGCTTAAAGAGGAGCTGGATATACCCGTCTTTCACGACGACCAGCACGGCACGGCAATAGTCATGACGGCGGCGCTTATAAACGCCCTGAAGCTTTCTGGAAAGAAAAAGGACGCAATAAAGGTTGTAATAAACGGCGCGGGCGCGGCCGGAATTGCGATAGCCAAATTTTTAATGCTGTACGGCGTAAAGGACGTTACCCTTTGCGATTTGAAGGGAATAGTCTGCGATGGCGAGGAATGGCTTAACCCTGCGCAAAAGGAAATTGCAAAGGTTACGAACAAGCCGCGCCTTAAAGGCAAGCTTGCGGACGCTATGCGCGGCGCGGACGTGTTTATCGGCGTTTCGGGTCCCAATTGCGTTACGAAGGATATGGTTAAATCCATGGCGGATAAGCCCATACTTTTCCCCTGCGCGAATCCCGTACCCGAAATAAGCCCGCAGGACGCTTTGGCCGCGGGCGCGTTTATAGTGGGAACGGGCTCCTCCGAGTACCCCAACCAGATAAACAACGTGCTTGTATTCCCGGGACTTTTCCGCGGCGCGCTTGACGTGAGGGCGAACACGGTAAACACGGAAATGATGGTTGCCGCGGCAAAGGGCATTGCGGACTGCGTAACCGACAACCAGCTTGCGCGCGACTACATACTGCCCTACGCCTACGACAAAGCCGCGCATAAAAGCGTTGCCAAAGCCGTAGCGGAAGCCGCAATAAAATCCGGTGCGGCGAAAATAAAGCCGTAAATATATATTAATATGATAAGGAGAAAATGATGAAAAAGAAACTTACTGTACTTTTCTGCCTGATAATTTCCGTTACGGCAATCGCGGCGGCGGTGTTTGCGGGCGGTTGTACCGGCAAGGAACAGACCGTCTGGAAAATAGCTGCCGACGGCGGAGAAGTTACGGCGCGTTTTACGGACAACGGAAATTACGGTTATATCCTTACGTTGGAGGGAAGCGGCAGGATAAAGGATTTTTCTTCCGAAAAGGACGCGCCCTGGTACGGTAAATCCGGCAGGGTAACCGAAATTATCCTGCCCGAAGGCATTACCGCCGTAGGAAACAACACCTTTAAAAACTGCTGTTACGTTAAATCGGTCATTCTGCCGCAAAGCGTAACCGCGATAGGGGAAAATTCCTTTTCCCGTGACACCAAAGTATGCGCACGTGCGCAGATTTCCGCACCCGAAGGCATAAAGGTTTACATGTATTCGGAAACCAAGCCCGCGGACGGCGGATATTACTGGCATTTGAAGGACGGCGCGGCAAGCATTTGGGAGACGAAGAAAATTCTTTTTATAGGGAACAGCTTCACATTCTATAACGACATGCCCTCCCTCTTTGCGCAGATAGCTTCCGCGGCGGAGGAAAACGTTATAGTAGAATCCGTGACCTGCGGCTCGCACAACCTTTCTCAGTTTGCAGACCCCGCCGACGAATACGGCGCGCAGGTATACGCAAAGCTGAATGCCGGTTCCGACTACGACTATATAGTTTTACAGGAACAGAGCACTCGTCCGCTTTTAAGCTACGATATGTTTCTCGACGGCGCGAAAACGCTTGCCGGAAGCATTTACGCAACGCAGGACAGCTGCAAAATTTATATGTACGCGACTTGGGGCTTCCCCGAATACAACGACAAAATAGTCGAAACAAGCGCGCTGCTTAAAACCGCTTACGATAATGTTGCCAAGCAGATTGACGCAAAGGTCTGCAACGTAGGCACGGCGTTCGGCGCGGTGTATGAAAGCAACAAGGAAATAAACCTTTACAACGCCGACAACCGCCACCCCTCACCGGAAGGTTCTTACCTTTCCGCTTGCGTTCACGCGGCGACGATACTGGGCGTGGATACGAGAAGCTTAACCTACAACGCGGGGCTGGACGAAACTACCGCAACCGTTTTGAAAAACGCGGCGTACACTGCGGCGACCGCTAAATAAGGAGGAAAAAATGAAAAAGCATCTGATAGCCGCTTTGATTGCGGTACTAATGTGCCTGACCGCGCTGTGCGGATGCGCCGGCGTGAGAGCGTTTGAAAAAGACTTACAGGTTGTTTTAAACGTGAACGGGCAGTATTACGGCTGTTACACCGTAAATATTTTCAACAACGCGGTCGTACCCGAACCCGAGCCGCCCGCGGACAAAACGTTCAAGGGCTGGACGGTTTGGGAAAGCTGGACGGACGAACAGGCGGACGAAGTGCCCGTCATACCCAACACGGGACTTGTGCGCTACGACGACGTAAAGGATTACGTTAAGGATAAAAACCAAAGCGTGACCTTGCGCGCGGTGTTCGTTCCCATTCCCAAGCGCGACCTTGTGGTTGCCTGGTACAACAGAAGCGTCTCCGGCATAACGCAGGCGGATATGGACGGCTTCAAAACCAACCTTTACGCATACCTTACCACCCAAAATTACACACCAGAAAGCATGGATATAGTTATCCGCGGCTACACGGGTCAGGTCGGAGACAGCTGTTCGGCAATAGCCAAGGACGGCGACGTAGACATAATGCTGGGCTGGTCCTCGGCAAGCAACCTGCAACAGCAGGCGGGCTGGATTAAGGGCGAAAACTATATTGACCACGTAGGCAAAATACAGGTAAGCACGGCGCGCTATGCGACGAGGCTGACCGATACCGAGCTTTGCAACCTTGTATATACCTGGATTCAGAACGAGTACGGCGAGGGCGCGACCCCTCCTCCCGTCAATCCCGACGACCCTATCCCCGCTTCCGACACGCGGCTTGTTATCGCTTGGTACAATGACAGTAAGTCCGGACTTACGCAGACGATAATAGACAACTTTACGGCGGGGCTCAACACCTATCTTACGGCGGAGGGCTTCAACGTGAACGATTTGACAATCAGACTGCGCGCTTACGGCGACGACGTTGCAACCTCCTGCGGAAAAATTATGAACGACGGCGACGTGGACATAATGCTGGGTTGGGGCGGCAACATAAACGACCCGCTAAAAGGAAACATGGTCGAGGGCAAAGACTTTATCGAAAATATCGGCGGCATAACAATGGGCGGCAAGACCCGCTATATTACAAGGATAACCGACACCGCGCTCGTAAACAAGGTGTTCGACTGGATAGAAGCCGGCAACGCGGCGGACTTGCTTGCAAAACCCACCGAGCCCGTCACCCCTCCCGACCCTTCGGAAAAACAGACGCTTGTCATAGGCTGGTGGAAAAGCTCCAAATCCGGTCTGAACGAGACAATTATGGAAACCGCCGTTGCGGGTATAAAAGACTATCTCACCGCGCAGGGCAAGGATTTGAGCAATATTGAAATTACGGTCAAATTTTACGAGCAATCCGCGGTGGCAGACGTTGCGGCAGCGGTAAACGCCGACGGCAACGTAGACATTATGCTCGGACTAAAAGCCTACACGGGGCTCACCGTAAAAGAACAGATAAACGAAGTGCAAATGGGCGCGACTATGACCGACAGGCGCATACTTCTGCTTGAAAGAAGCACAAGCGAAATTGCAGCGGCGGTGTTCGGGTGGTTCAAAACCGACGAAAGCGCACGCGCGCTGTTTAAGACCGAGGGGGTGTAAATTATGTATCTTAAAAGAAAGCTTTTAAAAGCCGCTTCCGTATGCTGTTACGTGTTTGCGGGGCTTTGGATAACTTTGGCGGCGTGCTTCTTCGCACTGTCAAACAACTGGTACTGGCTTTTCCTTATATTCGGGCTTATCTCCCTTTACGACGGCTTTGTAATTACTTCCGTCAGGGAGAAAATGACGCAAGTAAAGCTTGAAAAGAAGGAAAACACCAAACTTCTCGTCTGCTGGATTTTAAGCATAGTTTGCCCGCCCGCCTTTATTCTTGACGGCATAGCTTACTTCCGCAATACGGAAGACAGACTTGTAACCGTACGGGAAAACGTTGAGATTGAAGAAGTAAAACCCGAAAAAACAATTGTTAAAAAACCCTTTTACAGGGCGAAACCGTTCATAACTATGTGCGTTGCATTCGGCATGATAATAATTGCCGGCTTCACCGGTATGTGCTTCGAAACCTCAGGTTTCAGCGTAAAGGTAAGCGACTTCACACTGACGCACGACATGACGTATTACTACAACAACGGCGAAATAAACGGTAAAAAATTCGTAATGGAAAAGGATACTACCTACGCCGTAACGATGTACAGGCCCAAGTCCGCAACCGAGGAAAAGCCCGCGGCGACGGTATTCGTCCTCCCCGGGTTCACCCGCACAAAGGCTACGATGTCGCAGTATTGCATGGAGCTTTCAAGGCGCGGCGCCGTTGTGTTCTGCATGGACCCCGGCGGTCAGGGCTCCACAACGGAAACCTCCACAACCGGCGCGAACGGCATAGAATACCTTGTCCAATACGTTTACAACAACACGGACGACTTCAAATTCTGCGATAAAAACCGCTTCGGCGCGGTTGGGCACTCGGCCGGCGGCGGCAACGTATGCACACTCGCCTCCGACATGGCGGGCGCAAGCTTTAAGGAGAGCGTGATAAAATCCCTCTACATTTCGGGATATATAAAGACCTCCTCCGCCAACAAGTACAAAAACCTTAACTGCAACGCCGCTATGTCCTACGCATACTACGACGAGGGCGCGTTCCGTTACCAGACGGACACCTCCGCCTTCGAGGTGATAAGTCTGCGGTTCATAAACGAAGTAAGCGGAAACAACAACGGCTACGACAAGGTCGCTTACGACTACGGCTACGGCGACATGTCCGACGGCACTTACAGGATAGTCCACCGCGAAAAGACAAACCACTGCTTCGAAATGTACGACAGGGAAAGCATTAAAAACACTATTGAATTCTTCGATACCTCTCTCGGCATTAATTCGGGCAAAAGCGGTTCTAACCAGATTTGGTTCGGGAAAGAATTTTCCAACGGCATTGCGCTTGCGGCGGCTTTCACGTTTATAATTTCGCTGTGCGCGGTGCTTATGAAGACTCCCTTCTTCGCAACGCTTAAAGCGGGCGCGGCAAAGGCGAAAACGCCCGAAGGCGCGTCGCCCGCAAACGGCTTGGACGGCAATGCCGGAAACGCCGTAATGAGCGCGGTCGGCGGAGCAAAACCCGTTTCGGCTAACGCTGCGGCGACGCGGCATAAAACGGTTGCGCACAAGGTCATCTTCTGGTCGTGTCTGCTGCTTACCGCAATAATAGCCTGTCTGGACTACATTCCGCTTGCAAACCTTTCCATAGAAATATTCCCCACGGGCAACTCCGCAAGCGTGTTTACCTACACCTTCCCCGCGCGCATGATAAACGCCATACTGCTGTGGGCGGCGATAAACGGCACGATAGGACTTGTAATTTTCTTCGGCACAACGCTTATAGAAAACCTTTACGAATATATCGTGTTCAAGGTAAAGGGAATTAAGCCCGAGTACGACTGGGATAAATTCAAGGCTATAAAGATAGGCGGCAACGGTCCGACGGGCGTGGTTTTGAACGTGCTTAAAACCCTGCTTCTTGCATTCGGTGCGTTCGGTGTGTTCTACTTCCTCGTACAGCTTAGTTACTGGACTTTCCATCAGGATTTCAGGTTCATGCTTATTTCGGCGGCGCCGCTCAACGCGAGAATGTTCGTAACCGCCCTCGAATACATGCCTATAATTTTCATCTTCTATATCTCGAATTCGATAAGGCTGAATTGCAGTATCGGGCGCGAGGATTGGAGCGAATGGAAGGTCATGCTTGTCGGCGCGCTTGCAAACAGCGTGGGGCTTGCGTTCATTCTGCTGATAAATTACGTATGCTACTTTACGACGGGCACACCCTTCTACGGCTACTACGGCGGTCCTGCCGGCAACGAGGTTTGGCTGTACGTGAACATGGTTTTCGGACTTGTGGTTATGATGTTCCTGCTGCCGATATTCAACAGGCTGTTCTACAAGCTGACGGGTAACGTCTGGACGGGTGCGATTGCATGCTGTATGATATTCATAATGATGACAATCTCCGCCTCCGTTTCATACATTCCCATGTATTAAAGTAAACATTTAAAAGCCGTCCGCGCAAAATGCGCGGACGGCTTGTTTTTTATATTTTACATTCGTTTATAGGCTTGCCGTAAGGAGCGGAGCGACGGAACAGCGATTGTTGCGCGCTGCGTCAATCGCGCCGGAATACTATTTTCGAATGCTTCGCTTACGCTTTGCATGACAATAATGTGCGCAAACCGGCGGGCGAAGCCCTCGGGCAGGATGACATAACCGCATTGTCATTCCGAGGCTTGCCGAAGAATCTTGTTTCCGGTATTGCGGCAACAAATTTTTAACCGTGCCGACGTTATAAAAATCACGCCGCGTCGGTTTGGATAATTTCGCAGTTGCAGGCATACTTGCTGTCCGGAGTAATTATAACTTCTCCTATGCTTGCGGCGGTTATTTTCCCCGACCGCGGATTTTTCACGGAAAGTATTGCCCCCTTTATTTCCGCGTCCACGTCCGAATACTCGAAGGAAAAATCCGTTCCCTCCGTCTCGCAGTTTACAAGCTTCAAATTTTTACAGTAGCAAAGCGGCTGCGTGCCGATAATTTTGCAGTTGATAAACGTAAGATTTTCCGAATACCAACCCAGATACTCACCCTTCACGACCGAGTTTTTCACCGTCACGTTTTTCGCGTGCCAGAAAGCGTCCTTGGTATCCAGAACGCAGTCCTCTATCACGACGTCGCGCACGTACTGGAAAGAATATTTACCCTTGAAATCCGTGCCGCGCATGCGTATGCCCGACGAAAGCAAAAACAGATATTCGCTGACTATTTTGCAGTTTTCAAGACTTAAATTTTCGCTTTTCCAGCCGAACTCGGGGGAAATTATTTCCGTATCGGAAATGCGTACGTCGGCGCACTCGCGTACGGCTTTTATGCCGTGCATGCGGCTTTTTCGAATATCCGCGCCGCGCGTGTACCACAGCGCGGCGCGGCAGTTTTCCGTCATTTCGGTATCTTCCAGCCGCACGTTATTATCGTGCCACAACGGATAGCGCAAATTCATGTAACAGCCCGAAAGCCGCACGTCCCTCGCCTCTTTAAGCGCAGATTCGCCGTCCTCCGCCCCGTCGAAGCGGCAGTTTTTAAGCCAGACGCCGCGGGCGGCATACAAGTCCCTCTCCCGCGGAAACGTCTTGTTTTGTATTATTTCCATATTAAACGTTTTTGCCCATATTATAAGCTTTTTCGGGGAAATCCGTGTCTTTCACGTCGCCCCTCGCTTCCAATCCCGTGCCGCGCAGAACGCCCGCAAGCTTTACCCCGTCGAAGCAGTCTGTCCAGCCCCGAATATCCTTGACGGAGCCGTCCATTGCGGCTTCGTCGTCCTCGGCGGAAGCCGAAAGCAGATACACGTCCTTAAAATTGTTTTTGCGTCCGTAAAGGGGATTAAGCCTGTCCAGAAAGGTTTTAAGCTGACCCGATACCGCGTAATAGTAAACGGGCGAAGCGAATACAAGCGCGTCTGCGTCCCGTATCGTTCCGTAAACGGCGTTCATGCCGTCGTCGAGGATACAGCCGTCGCGCTTCATACAGCTCATGCAGCCGGTACAGAATTTAAGCTGCATATCGCGCACGTTGATAATTTCGGCGCAGTGCCCCGCGTCGCGCGCGCCGCGCGCAAATTCCTGCGCGAGAATATCCGAATTTCCGTCCTTCCTCGGCGAAGACGAAACTATCACTACTTTTTTGGGCATAAATTTCTCCTTGCGTACTTTTTTATTTTATAACCCCGACGGCGGCGGATAAAACGCTTTTGCGCCGCGCAACGCCGTTTTTTTGCCATAAACGGCGGAAAAATATGTAGATTTTTGTATAAATATACGGATAAGGCGTTTTAAGTTGACAAAAAACGCCTTTTATTTTAAAATATTTTTAATTTTTGCGGCGGAAAACGCCGTCCGTCCGAATACGGTCGGCATAGCCGTAAGATAAACGAACATAAATATAATATATACGCGCACGGCGAAAAAGCCGCGGCGAAATACGGAGAATTAATTGAAAGTTAAATATTCGCGCTATGCGACGGACGGAGACGTGTCCGCAATAGAGTGTTCCCTTATAAACGGAAATATAGAAATTTACGGTTGCGCAGACGGCAACGTCTGCGTAGAAAAGACAAAACACACCCACGTTAAAATTTACGGCAAGGGCGGTATTGTAAAAATAAGACAGATACGCAAATCACTGCTGCGTAAAACGACGGTAAAAATATTCGTACCCGCCCACTGCGTTCCCGATATTTCGGTAAGCCTTGCGCAGGGCGGTCTGAAAGTAGAACACGGCATTTACGGCGATTTACGGATTAAAGCCAACAACGCCGAAGCGGCTGTAACCGACGCGTGCTTTTCAAATGCGGAAGCTTCCTGCAAGGCGCTTGCGCTTGACTGCAAGGACGTTACCGTCAAGCAGCTTTTCGCCATCAACGCGGACGAAGGCTACGCGATTATAGAACGCTGTCTTTGCACGAAGCTGGATCTCTGTTTTAAAAACGGCGACGCCGGCGTTACGGGGCTGAAATGCCGTGACAGCAGCTTCACGTCCGAAAGCGGAAGCGTGAACGTCAACCTTGTCGGGACTAAAAACGACTATGTTTTAAATCTTCTTTCCAAAAACGGAACGTGCAACTGCGAAAACACCGAAACGGGCGATTACAATTGCAAGGTTTACACCGACAGCGGGAAAATTGTAATAGACTTTACCGACTCCGACGCCCTTGCGCCCGTAGCGGAACAACCGGACGAAATTTGTGCCGCGCTCGGGGCATGACTTAAATGATAGAGACAAACGTTAAAAATCTTATATCCGAAATTCCCGAAAGCAACGCCTTCGGCGAAAAAATTACCCTTGTCGCGGCGGTGAAGCTTCAACCGCCCGAAAACATTAACCGCGCTATCGCCGCGGGTATAACGGACATAGGCGACAACCACGTGCAGGAATTCAGGGACAAGTACGCCATGATTGCCGGCAACCCACGCCGCCATTTTATAGGACATTTGCAGACGAATAAAGTCAAATATTTGATAGGCAAGGTGGATTTATACCACTCTGTCGACAGAGAAAATCTTGCCGCGGAGCTTTCCGCAAGAAGCGCCGCCGCAGGCATCGTTTCCGATATACTTTTACAGATAAATATCGGCGAAGAAGCTTCCAAGGGCGGTTTTTTATACGGCGAAGCGGAAAACGCCTACAAAGCCATCAAAAAACTGCCCGCGCTTAAAATACGCGGACTTATGGCTATGCTTCCGCTGTCGGACGACGAAAGCGCGCTTAAAGCATTGGCTGCACGCATGCGCACGTTATACGATAAACTGAAAGCCGGCGACGGAAATTTCGAATATCTGTCCATGGGCATGAGCGGCGACTGGCGGCTTTGCGTTGACGCAGGCAGCAATATGATACGGACGGGCACAAACATCTTCGGCAAAAGAAATTATAATTAACTGTTTTTTTAAAGCCTTCCCCAACGGGAAGGTTTTTTTATGCAACACAAAAGAGAAACTACATATCGTTTTTTATAGTTTTTAACCGTAACCACGCTTTGTACACTTTGTTGTCATTCTTAACGCAATCTCCTGTCATTCCGAACGCAATCTCCTGTCATTCCGAACGCAGTGAAGAATCTTTTCAATAATGCGCAAAAC
>ERZ777305.2306-NODE-2306-length-16923-cov-2.890443_pt1 | contig 16923 bp, 14 predicted proteins | sample MGYA00374965_ERZ777305 | MGnify/ENA primary metagenome ERZ777305 (study PRJEB29328, sample SAMD00013331) | mouse gut metagenome | study: EMG produced TPA metagenomics assembly of the Metagenome analysis of fecal microbiota from mouse which was promoted... | reverse complement strand
AACCTTCTCAAATCCGGCAATATTTGCTCCGGCAACATAATCCCCTTCGCAGCCATACCTTTTTGCTGCATCGTCAAGGTTATGGAAGATGTTGACCATAATGCCCTGGAGCTTTGCGTCAACCTCCTCGAAGCTCCAGGAAAGACGCTCGCTGTTCTGGGACATCTCAAGCGCGGAGGTCGCCACACCGCCGGCATTTGCTGCTTTGCCCGGCGCAAACAGAACCTTGTTCTCCTGAAGATATTTTGTCGCCTCAAGCGTGGTCGGCATGTTCGCTCCCTCAGCAACTGCGAGACAGCCGTTGGCAACCAGCGCCTTTGCATCCTCCAGAAGCAGCTCGTTCTGCGTTGCGCAAGGAAGAGCAATGTCGCATTTTACCGTCCATACTCCCCGGCCCTCATGGTACTCGGAGCCCGGACGGTAATTCTTGTACTCCGTCAGACGTGCGCGCTTAACCTCTTTGATCTCCTTGAGAACTGCGACATCAATGCCGTCCGGATCGTATACCCAGCCGGTAGAATCGCTGACCGTCACAACCTTTGCGCCGAGCTGCTGCGCTTTCTGAACCGCGTATGTCGCAACATTGCCGGAGCCGGAAATGCAGATTGTCTTGCCCTTGATATCAATGCCGTTGCATTTCAACATCTCCTGGGTCAGATACAGAAGTCCGTAGCCCGTGGCCTCGGTTCTGGCAAGCGAACCGCCGTAGGAAAGGCCCTTGCCGGTCAGCACGCCTTCGTATACGCCGCGGATCTTTTTGTACTGTCCGAACATATAACCGATCTCCCGCGCACCGGTTCCGATGTCGCCCGCCGGCACGTCCTCATCGGCGCCGATGTATTTGTAGAGCTCGTTCATAAAACTCTGGCAGAATGCCATAACTTCCCGATCCGACTTGCCCTTCGGATCGAAATCCGAACCGCCCTTGCCGCCGCCGATCGGAAGGCAGGTAAGGGAATTTTTGAAAATCTGCTCGAACCCGAGGAATTTGATGATGCCGATATTAACGGACGGATGAAGGCGAAGACCTCCCTTGTACGGTCCGATCGCATTGTTGAACTGAACACGGTAGCCGGTGTTTACCTGAACCTGTCCCTTATCGTCCACCCACGGCACACGGAACTTGATCTGTCTGTCCGGCTCGGTGATTCTCTCCAGAAGGGCCTCCCTGCGGTAAACCTCCTCATTTTTTTCAACAACCGGCCTCAGCGATTCAAGAACCTCCTTCACCGCCTGGTGAAATTCCGGCTCGCCCGGATTTTTTGCAATCACTCTCTCAATTACTTCATCAACGTATCCCATAATCTGCACTCTCCTTTTTTTCTGTCCGCACAGGAACACCCGTTATTCCTTTTCGCTGAAAAATGCCTTCCGGAGCATAATCCTGCAAAACCAGGAGAGTTCCTGGAACTTTTCGGAAAACTTCTTGAAAAATCCTGTACGTCATAATATTCTTTATATATGGAGCAGGAAAATATTCCGGCCCGGCCAAATGCAGCACGCTCTGCTTTTCCTGCAAAACATGTGCATAAAAAAACGCGACACAAAGGAAAAGCCGTACGCCTTTGTATCGCCTTTTGTCATTATACAACATCATGGCGTTCATTTCAAGAATTTTATTGCTTTAAAGCAAAAAATTTTTTCAATTCTCTTCCAGCACCCTGTTTTACAGGAATTTCAGGCGCTCTGCCCCAAGACCTGCCCCGGTATTCTCTTGACCGGAATTCCGCAATATGCTACAATCCCATAAGATACAAAAGTACTTATCTTGCGGAGGTAATAATATGAAAATTGAAACGCAGTGCCTGCACGCCGGCTATACGCCGAAAAACGGGGAACCCCGCGTCGTACCCATCGTTCAAAGCACCACCTACTGCTTTGATTCCACCGAACATATCGCTCAGCTGTTCGACATGCCGACGGAGTTCATGTATTCGCGATTTGCCAATCCGACCGTCGATGCCGTGGAGAAAAAAATCGCGGCGCTTGAGGGAGGGATCGGCGCGATGTGCACCTCCAGCGGGCAGGCCGCCTCGCTGCTCTCCATCTTGAATCTGTGCAGCGCGGGCGACAGCTTTATTGCCGCTGCCACAATCTACGGCGGAACGATCAATCTGTTCGCCGTAACGCTGAAAAAGCTTGGAATCGAATGCATTTTTGTAAATGCAGACGCCGGCGAGGACGAGCTTGAGGCGGCGTTCCGCCCGAATACGAAGGCTGTTTTCGGAGAGACCCTCGCCAATCCCGCCCTCACCGTATTTGATATTGAAAAGTTTGCCGGGCTTGCCCACAGACACGGCGTTCCGCTGATTATCGACAACACTTTTGCGACGCCGGTTCTCTGCCGCCCGTTTGAATTCGGCGCGGATATCGTCGTACATTCCACTACAAAATATATGGACGGACACGCCGTACAGGGCGGCGGCGTTATCGTGGATGCCGGAAGCTTTGACTGGACGAACGGCAATTTCCCGGATTTTGTGGAGCCGGACGAAAGTTACCACGGCGTTTCCTATACAAAGGCTTTCGGCCCGATGGCTTATATTATCAAGGCAAGAATGCAGCTGATGCGCGATTTCGGCTGCTATCCGGCTGCAAATTCGGCCTTCCTGCTCAATCTTGGGCTCGAAACTCTCCCGGTCCGCATGCGTCAGTACTGCATAAACGCGCAGCGCGCCGCCGAATTTCTGGAAGGACATGAAAAAGTTGATTCGGTCAATTACCCCGGACTGGCATCGAACCGCTATCATGAGGCGGCAAAAAAATACCTCCCGGACGGCTGCAGCGGCGTAATTTCCTTCTGCATCCGCGGCGGGCGCGGCAATGCCGTAAAATTTATGGATCATCTCGAGCTTGCCTCCAATGTGGTGCATGTTGCGGATATCCGCACCTGCGTCCTTCACCCGGCCTCGGCGACCCACCGCCAGCTCACGGAGGAACAGCTGGCGGCAGCCGGGATCGACGGCGGCATGATCCGTCTTTCCGTCGGACTGGAAAATATTGAGGACATTCTCGCTGATCTGGAAAAGGGCTTTGCCGCCATTTAGTCCGGAAATCCGATCTGACCACCGGCCCAAAGCGCAAAAAGCAGGCAGAAAACACTTTTTGCTTATCTGTCTGCTTCTGCGCTGTCCGGGCAGGCGTGCAGATGAAATCGGTCCGGCCCGGCGGCTCCGCTTCGGAAGAGCGCTGTCCGGGCAGATGTGCTGACGAAATCAGTCCGGCCCGGCGGCTCCGCTTCGAAAGGGCGCTGTATGAGCAGGCGTGCAGATGAAAAGGCTGCCGGATCGTTATGTTCTCTTCCACACAGGCAAGATAACGGATAAAGCCTGTTATTTAGGAAGAAACATATCTGCGATCTGCACGGCAGCCTTTTTTCTCTGTTTATTTTCCCGCCTCAAAAGTCTCGAGGCGTGCCTTCATTGTCTTGTTAAAATTCTGTACTCTGCGGTCATACTCCCCGTCCATCAGCCGGGAGGCAAGCAGAAAATCAGCCGTGGCAAGATTGTTGGCCACCGGAATATCATAGACGACCGCAATCCGCAGCAGCGCCTTGACATCCGGATCGTGCGGCTGGGATTCCAGCGGATCCCACAAAAATACGACAAAGTCAATGCCGCCCTCCACAATCCGGGCGCCAATCTGCTGGTCACCGCCCAGCGGGCCGCTGTTATATGCCCGCACCGGCAGCCCCGTCCGCTCTGCGACAAGCCGTGCCGTCGTCCCCGTCCCGCACAGAAAATGATTTTTCAGGATATCCTTGTTTTTTTCGGCCCATTCCACCAGCTCCTGCTTTTTTCCGTCATGCGCAATCAATGCAATATGCTTTGTCTTCTCAATCTTGAAATAGATAAAATCATCTTCCACCATATTTGCTTCTCCTTTCATGATTTGCCCATTTTATCTCTGAAATATATCATTTCTATATTTTACATTTATCCCCATTTATTCCGTTTCACGCCCGTCTGCCTTTCGCCGATGCTATGAGCCCTTCTTGTCTTCCTTTTCTTCATGCGCCGGCATCTTTTCCAAAATCCAGCCTGATCTGCATCCGGTTCTTCTCTTTCTCCATGCGCTGGCATCTTTTCCAAAATCCGGTCTGATCTGCATCCGGTTCTTCTCTTCCTCCATACGCCGGCATCTTTTCCAAAATCCGGTCTGATCTGCATCCGGTTCTTCTCTTTCTCCATGCGCCGGCATCTTTTCCAAAATCCGGCCTGATCTGCATCCGGTTCTTCCCTTCCTTCATACGCCGGCATTTTTTCCAAAATCCGGCCTGATCTGCATCCGGTTCTTCTCTTTCTCCATGCGCCCTACGTCCTTCCATAGTAGCATGATCCCGAAAAGAATTCAAGAACATACTTTGCATGACAAGCTCTTCCGATTTTACGTGCCGCCTTCCCGATTCGGAAGCGGCCAAAGCCGCGCTCCTGCCGCAGACAGATAATATTTCCTTCCCTTTTTTCTCAGACATGCTATACTTAGATATTCTATACGTAATAAACCGTTTAATACAGAAGCGGGGGATTGTCATGAATAAAAAAATCGTTGTCGCTCCCGGGCGCAGTGCGTTCGGTGAAACCTTTCCTGAACAGAAAGCCAATGTTAAGCTGGCGGCAAAGACCGTCGCCGATCTTGCAGAGGATGGTTTCCAGATCGTTGTTACACACAGCAACGGCCAGCAGCCCGGCATGGTACACAGCCATGACGGAGTTTGCGCGCCTGGAGCCGCGCTATACTGCTGCTCCGATGTCCCTTTGCTCCGCCATGAGCCAGGGCTATGTCGGCTACGATCTTCAGAACGCCATCCGCACCGAGCTGCTTGACCGCGGCCTGTTCCGCACGGTTTCCACCGTTATCACACAGGTTAAGGTAAGTCCTTTCGACCGCGCGTTCAGCGAACCGTCCAAGGTAATCGGGCGCGTGATGAACGCAAGGGAAGCGGCGGAAGAAGAAAAGAAGGGCAATTATGTTATCGAACAGGACAGCGGCTACCGCAGAATCGTCGCTTCTCCTGCGCCGATGGACATCTATGAAATTGACGCCGTCCGCATCCTGAACGATGCCGGACAGATTGTCATCGCAGCGGGCGGCGGCGGTATCCCCGTTCTTGAGCAGGGAACTGTGCTGAAAGGCGCCAGCGCCGTGATTGAGAAGGATCTCACGGCAGGCAGGCTTGCGGAACTGATCGGGGCGGATACTCTTCTGTTTCTTACTGGTACGCCGAGAGCCGCCCGCTTTTACGGCACGGATTCCGAGCAGCCTCTTGACCGGGTTACGCTTGCCGAAGCAAAGAGCTATCTCGAAGACGGCAGTTTCGGCTCCGGCGGCATGCTTCCGAAATTCACCGCAGCCGTTTCCTTCCTGGAAAGCGGCCCGGACAAAAGAGTCGTTATCACAAAACTGGAACTGGCACAGGACGGGATACACGGAAAAAACCGGCACAACCGTTGCCTGAGCCGGTAAAACACCAAATCCGGACACGGCTCAAGAGCCGGAGCTGTCCGGATTTTAACACGCCGCGACGGATTCTGACCGGCATAAGCCGCCGGAAATCCGGGACAAAATCCGTGCGGCAGCTCTGTAACCTATCTCAGCCTGCCGCCTTCAAAGCGGGCTCTCTTCTCAAGATTCCGTTCTACCAGCTCCAGTCTCCTCTCTTCCGATTCCCGCTCGTCCGGCATCAGATCCAGGGACAGCTCAAGGCTGGTGAGCAGTGCCTCGTCCATTTTTCCGCGGATCTGCCGCAGTACCTGAAGCTTTTCCGCCGCGCTTTCCGCATCCAGGAAACGCAGGAGCTCCGGGCGGATTCTCCCTTCCGTCTGCTCTTTGTCTTCCTTCTGCGCTGCAGCTCTCCCGTCCGGGGTTTCCGCAGCCTTTGTTTTGTCCGGCCCGGCCGTGCTCGGATTATGCGCATTCTCCGCCCGGCGGAATGCTCTCCCATCCTTCTCCTGCCGATTCCACTTCTCAGCCTCCGTTCGCGCACCGCCGCCCGAATCCTGCGGCTGCACCCTCTCGAACCGCCGTTTTCCTGCAGAAAGAGGATATTTTTCGCCGTCCACAGCGCTCATAAACTCTGCGGCCTCCCTGACATACCAGCGGTAATCTCCGTACAGAGCCTGATAGACAACAAGCTCCCTGCCGTCGTCGGCATCGCGCGCAATGCCGATAATCTGGTAAAGTCCTCCCTTAAAATGCCTGTAGAACTGCCCTGCTGCCGGAAGCTCCGCATCCGGCCCGGCCGAAAACAGTTCCCGGTCCGGCATCCCTTTTCCGTCCTTCATGGTTCCTCCTCTTCTGAAGCAAACTGCTCCGCTCATCCGGGTCAGAATGCTGCCGCTGCTCTGGAATTTTTTCTTATCCCTGCCCGATGTTCCGCCCGGCCTGCCGCCTGCTATTTTTTCTTTTCCTGCTTTTTCCGGTACTCCAGAAAATAAGCCGCCACCTCGCGCGTCACAAGCCTTTCGCGCACCATACGCTCCAGATCGGCTGCAAACCCGGCCTTCGGCATCCGATCCGACATTTCCTTGAGAATCCCGCTGATTTTCTCTCTGTATTCCGACGCCGTAAGAATTTTATCCATCAGCAGAAGCTTCTGCCGCCTTGCCTCCTGGTAATACGGGCTTTCCCCCTCGTCCGACAGTCCTTCAAAGGACACCGGGAGGGGCAGTATTTTCTGTAAATTTCTCACAGAAGTGTTTGTCAACTCAATTCCAGGTGCAAGCACATATAGATTTTTTGTATAATACTTTCTTCCTCCTGCCCTCTGGCGCTCCGTGTAAGTCGGAAGAAGTTCCTGGTAAGCCAGATTGAGAACGGAGGGCTTGCGGAGTTCCTCATACTCGGTTGACGGATTGATTTCCTCTCCGCGGCGGCAGGTAAGTCCCGTAACCTTCTTCAGCGGAACTGCAATATTTTTCGGTCTGGCCGACAGAACCAGCAGCTGAAGGTATCCCCGATCCTTCCACAGATACGCCGCGGACTGCCTTACGTTTTCCGCCGGAAAGGAATCGATCACAACCGGAACATGCTCTTTCTTCGCCCGGTAATGCACGAGCAGCTGCCGGATATCCTCCTTGGTGATCTCGGAGATCTGTCCGAACTTTGCCGGCTCCTCTTCCTTTCCTGCGTCTCTCTTTCCTCCGCGGGAAGAGCCCGCCTTCTGTGTGCTCCTGCGCAGCTCTGCCTCACCGAATTTGACTGACTGGAGCAGCACGATGTCCATAACAAGGGAAAATACCGCAATCAGCGCCCAGACCGCGCCGCCCCCGGCCGCAGCAAGCGCTGTCCCCGCAATCATAAGCAGGAAAAGTCCGATTGCAGACCATAAAATCCGCTTTGTTTTTGCATTCCCGAACCGCAGCGCATTCCAATATTTTCCCATTTCCGCCTCCTGTTCCTAACGCACGTTTATCCTGTGTCTGTCCGCTAAAACCAACATGCTTCTGCCGCCGTCCGGCCGCCGGTCTGCCTTCCGCCGGTGAACCCTTCGCTCAGGCTCCGTACTCCGGAGGGTTCCACAGAATGATTTTTCCCTCCCGCAGCGATTCCTGCACCAGAATTGTCCGCTGATTCGAAGAGCCTTTAAATCTCAGATTTACATTTTTCAGTGCCTCCTCAAATCTGCCGTCCACAAGGACGTCGATACAGGAGAGCATTTCCGGCGTCTCTTCCCATTCTCTGCACATCCTGCCGCATATATCCTCATCAAACAGATAGCCGGAAAAGCACCAGATATCCTTGTCCGGAAGAAGCTTTTTCACCCGCTTCAGCAGGGGAAGCAATCCGGCCTGATTGCTGTGCTCAAACGGCTCTCCCCCCAGCACGGTGAGGCCGCGGATATAGTCCGGACGGAGCCATTGCATAATCTGCTCCTCCACCTGCTCCGTAAACAGATTTCCGTAATGGAAATCCCATGCCTCCTGATTAAAGCAGCCCGGACAGCGCCTTGTGCAGCCGCTGACAAACAGCGACACCCGCACGCCCGGCCCGTTCGCAACATCACAATATTTTATATCCGCATAGTTCATAATGATTTCTCTCCCGTAAATCCGCCTGTCCCCGATGTGCCGTGCAGCAGTGCAGTCCGGTCAGAACATAACCGTATCATCATTTCCGACCGGACGTTTTGGGCTTCTCCTGCTGCTACAGATGCAGAACCCGGGCGCTGATTTCCTTCGTCTTTCCGACATTCCAGAAATTTTCGCCGAGATAGCCGCAGGTCCGCCTCGTAACGTTCATTTTGGCATGATCCTTGTTGCCGCACTGCGGACATTCCCATTCCAGCCTGTCGTTTACAATAATCTCGCCGTCAAAGCCGCAGACATGGCAGTAGTCGGATTTCGTGTTGAATTCGGCATACTGGATATTCTCGTATATAAATTTTACGACCTCCTCCAGCGCTTCCAGATTATTCCGCATATTCGGGATCTCCACGTAAGAGATGGCTCCGCCGGAAGAAATTACCTGGAACTGGCTTTCAAATTTAAATTTGCTGAACGCGTCGATCTTTTCCCGGACATCCACATGGTACGAATTGGTATAGTACCCCTTGTCCGTCACATCCGCGATCTCTCCGAAACGCTCTCTGTCGATCCGCGCAAACCGGTAGCAGAGCGATTCCGCCGGCGTGCCGTACAGCCCGAAACCGATGCCCGTCTCCTCCTTCCAGGTATCCGTTGCTCTGCGCAGACGTTTCATGATGCGGAGCGCAAAATCAAGGCCCTTCGGGTCCGTATGGCTGACGCCCGTCATCAGCTTTGTCACCTCGTAAAGACCGATGTAGCCGAGCGAAATGGTCGAGTAGCCGCCGTGAAGAAGCGGATCGATGGTCTCCCCCTTCTTCAGCCGCGCAATCGCCCCGTACTGCCAGTGGATCGGGCTGACATCCGAGAGCGTCCCCTCCAGCGCCCGGTGCCGGCACATCAGCGCCTCAAAGCAGAGGGACAGCCGCTCCTCCAGCAGCTGCCAGAACAGTTCCTCGTCGCCCTGTGCAAGAATGCCGATCTGCGGCAGATTAAGGCTGACAACCCCCTGGTTGAAGCGGCCCTCAAACTGATACTGTCCGTTTTCATCCTTCCACGGTGTCAGAAAGCTGCGGCAGCCCATACAGCTGAATACGTTCCCCTCATAATTTTCCCGCATTTTCTTTGCAGAAATATAATCCGGATACAGACGTTTTGCGGAGCATTTAACCGCAAGACGCGTGATATAATCATATTTGCCGCCCTGCAGACAGTTATGCTCGTCCAGCACGTAGATCAGTTTCGGAAAAGCAGGCGTCACGAAAACACCCTTCTCGTTTTTGATGCCCTCCAGCCGCTGGCACAGGATCTCCTCGACAATCATCGCGTTTTCTTCCAGATATTCGTCGTTTCTATCCAGATTTAAAAATAAGGTGACAAACGGAGACTGGCCGTTTGTTGTCATTAATGTATTGATCTGGTATTGAATTGTCTGCACTCCGGATTTCAGTTCATCCTTCACGCGCTCCTCAACCAGCTCGTCCAGCAGCTCCGGCGCCAGCTTTCCGCCGAATTCCTCCTCATAGCGGCTCTTGTATTTTTCCCTTGTAATGCGCAGATATTTCCCGAGATGCCTTACATCAACGGACTGGCCGCCGTACTGGCTGCTTGCCACCGCAGAGATAATCTGCGTCATAACCGTGCAGGCTACCTGAAAGCTTTTCGGGCTTTCGATCAGCTTGCCGTTCATCACGGTCCCGTTTTCAAACATGTCCCGGATATTAATCAGACAGCAGTTGAAAATAGACTGCAAAAAATAATCCGCATCATGAAAATGCAGAACTCCTTCTTCGTGAGCCTTGGAAATTTTTTCCGGAAGCAGCAGGCGCTTCGTCAGATCCTTGGATACCTCCCCTGCGATCAGATCGCGCTGCGTCGAGGCAATAATCGCATTTTTATTGGAATTCTCTTCCATAACATCCTTGTTGTCATGGCGGATCAGGCTGAGAATCGAATCGTCCGTCGTATTGGCCTTGCGCACAAGCTCCCTTGTATAGCGATACAGAATGTAAGTTTTGGCGAGCGTATATTTCCCGTCCTCCATCAGCTTTTCCTCGATCACATCCTGTATTTCCTCGACCTGCATCGTCTCCCTCTGAAGCGACTCGATCGCGCGGACAATGCCCTCTATTTTGCCTTCGGAGATTTTCTCCTTCAGCTTAACCTCATCGTTCGCCTTGCGGATCGCGATAAGAATTTTATTTCTGTCATAATCAACGATTCGTCCGTCCCGCTTAATAACCTTCATATTTCCTTCATCCTTTCTTAGTCTGGCGACATTATACCATGTCCTCCGGACATGCTTCCCTCCGGGGGATGCGCACGATTTGTTTTTGAAATTTTTCTCCCTGCGGTCGATAACAAATCGGCGCCGGTATAATGTCTGGCGACATTATACCATGTCCTCCGGACATGCTTCCTTCCGGGGGATGCGCACGATTTGTTTTTGAAATTCTTCTCCCTGCGGTCGATAACAAATCGGCGCCGGTATAATGTCTGGCGACATTATACCATATAAAGGATGATGCGTCCACTGTATCTTGTAATGTTTTTTCGACTTTTCATTACTTTATACTATATCTAGTATTTGGAAGGCTGAGGTTTTCCCGGCTGCGGACGGGTTTTTCAGGGCTGCGGATCGAGAAAACTGCTCTCCATGCCCATGGCAATCAGCGCGGGGATTTCGTCTGCAGACAGCCCCTCCGGTTCATAATCCCGGATCAGTTTATACAGATTCGCTGTTCTGTAATCAGGGTCTGAAAGTTCTTCCGGCATTGCCTCCATTACGGTTTTTCTTGCCTGTTCGACAGAAATGCCTTCCTCCAGCTTTACCCGCAGTCTGCGCGCGGCAAGGCCGCAGGCGTAAGCGCATTCATAATCCGACAGCATCGCGGAAAGAAAATCCGAAAAAGAAATTTTTCTCTCCACGCCTTGTTTTGCACAGAATAATATCATAATTATTTCTCCTTTTTTCTGACGGCTGTTTTTATTACACTTCCGGCGCAAAAACGCGAAAAGCGGCCGGCCGAACCCGGCCGCCGCCTTCGCTGGGGCGCGGATAACCTGATCCCCGCCGCTTCAGAGCTCCAGCAGCCGGCGAATGTCCAGCATGCCGCCGCCCTGCTGATTTCTCGGCAGACCGAGATTAACCGCGGACTGCCTCAGTCTGTGCCGGACGGCATCCGGCGTCAGCCCCGGCTCCTTCTGCAGAAGCAGGCAGACGGCGCCCGACACCATCGGCGTTGACATGGAGGTTCCGCTTTTTCTTGTGTAGCCCGCCCGCACAAGCCTGCCTCTGAGCGCTTCGTTTCTCAGCGCCGGCTCCCATTCCTCCGCGCGCCAGAGCCCATCCGCCGTTGTGTGCTTCCCCGGCGCAAAGCGAACCAGATTTCCTCTCCGGTCATGCGGCAAAGGTGCGAGGCTCAGTATTCCGCCCGCCGGAGCAACGAGATCCGGCTTCATCACACCTTCTCTCGTCGGCCCGCGCCCCGAATACTGATTTGCGAATTTTCCTCGCTCGGACGCTCCCACGGTAATCATATCGCGGCTGCAGCCCGGAACGGTAATGGACCCGGGAGCCGGGCCGAGATTTCCCGCCGCCCCCACTACGCAGATCCCGCTGTCCCACACCCGCTTTATCAGCTCAAGCAGACGGTAATATTCCATGTCGAGCGCCTCGCAGGCTGCCCCGAACGAGAGATTGAGCACGCGCACTCCGAACTCTTTTCCGCGCTCCAGCAGCCATTTCAGCGCCGCCATCACCGAAGCCGGCTCGCCGTCCCCTCTGTGATCCAGTGCTTTCAATACAATCAGTGAACATTCCGGCGCAATCCCGTGCCGGCTTCCTCCCGTCAGTCTGCCGCTGCCTGCCAGAATCCCGCAGACATGTGTCCCATGTCCGGAATCATCGTAGGGCATTCTTTTCAGATTTACAAAATCCCGAAAGAGCCGGAGCCGTCCGGACGGAATATCCGGATGCGCCCCGAGCCCGGTATCTATTACAGCGGCTGTGATTCCCCTCCCGGTGTATCCGGCGCGTAAAGCCTCGCTGGAATGAACCAGTCTGCATGCACGTTCCATCCTGCCTCCAGACCGGCGAAACAGAATTTTCAGCCGATAACAACGCAAATTCTGCTTTATTCTATTCCGCGGCCGGCGGTTTGGTGTCAGCAACCGTGCTGCCTCACCCCGGGCTTATCACCCCGATAATCAAAATCCGAAAAATGCCGGCGCTACCGCTCGCGCACCCGGAATTTTTTTGCCAGACCGACCGGGCAGTAGGAAAGCTTTGCCCGGCGCAGCGTCTCCAGTCCGAGATCATCTTCCCGGTTTACCAGCAGTGCATCTTCGTACTCGTGAACCAGAAACTGCTGATTGATAAAAGGGTACAGCCCGCGTATTTGCGGATTTGCCTTTTCGATATGGATCACCGCCATGCGCATTCTTTCATTGTAGCTCCCGAGCGTAAAGGCCTCCAGCGCACATCCAGAAAGGAACAGCCGGTCAGGACATCCCGGATTCCGAGCAGCTCCCCGTCCAGCTCCTTCTCCTCCTCCGACAGCCGCGCATACTCGGCGTCCTTCCCCGTCTTCCACCGCTTTACAAATTCCCACACCTCCGGCGCATCACTGCAGCAGAGCGGGCGGTATTCGTAATGTCCTTCCTGTTCTCTAAGAAATGCATTGAGATGATTTTTCTTTTTATGAAGTTTTTTTCCAGAAAGATTCTTTAATGCCTGTGCATCATACAGATAATCCTCAGCATCGCGCAGCTCTGTAATTTCATATTGCTCCGGCGTGAGCCCGAGCAGCGCAAGGCTCAGCTCATCCGCCAGATGAATTACCAGCTTTTTCCCCGGCTCCTCGTGAAACCAGGAGCGCAGCTCCGTCCAGGCAGCAGGGAGATTCTCCGGTGTACAATACGGCACCGCAGCGCAGAGCCCGCCGTCTTTTTTCATAATATAATGCAGCGCACCGGTTTCTCCGCTCTCCGCATACCGTATCTCAAAATAATCCTTCCATAGGTATTCTCCCATAAAAACACTGTCGCAGGTATTGTTGTCACGCAGAGTATGGTAGAACGACAGCCTGCCCGCGTCCTCCGCTCTGATCTGTTTAAATTTGAGATTCATTTCCATCCTCCGTTCACACCTCGGCGGCTGCAGGACTGCATACAGCGCCGCAGCCTTCCCGGGTGCCCGGCCGTCAACATGAGTATAGGTCAGCCCCGGTAAAATGTCAAATATTGTTTTTTAACTTTTTTCCATAGAAACAGGAAACTGGGCAAGCCCACGCTCATAAGATACATTGTAAAATCAATTTGGAGGCAACAACATGAGCGATTTATCTGCTACAAACTGTGGATGCGGCTGTGACAACAACGGGGTAGGCTTTGGCGGTGGCAACAGCTGCTGCTGGATTATCCTGCTTCTGCTGTTCTGCGGCAACGGAATGGGCATCGGCAACGGCAACGGCGGCTGCGGCGGCTGCGGCAACGGCGGCGGCGACTGCTGCTGGCTGATCATCCTGCTTCTGCTGTTCTGCGGCAACGGCTTCGGCGGCTGCGGCAACGGAATCGGATGCGGCAACAACAGCTGCGGCTGCGGCTGTTAATTCCGCTATGGGAGGGTTCGCCCTCCCATATTTTTTTGTAAAACGAAAAAACTATTCCTGTTTCCCGGTTCCCTCTGCCTCAGAGGCGGTTTTATCAAAGAATCCCTGTTCGATCCGGCAGATCGAAGGCCTGCAGCCGGAAAATTATTTATGCCTTCCGCTACAGCCGGCGAATTTTCTCTTGACATACCGGGCCCCGAAATGCAAAATAGACGGTAACATACTATTTGCAGAACGGAGAACACGATCCCGCGCTTTCCGGATTTCTGCGGAAAACGGAGGAAAACATGGCTGGATCTGGCTTTGGAACCATATTTCGCATCAACACCTGGGGGGAATCCCACGGCGAGGGCGTCGGCGTTGTAATCGACGGCTGCCCGTCCGGAATTCCGCTCTCCGAGGCCGTCGTACAGGAGTATCTGAACCGCCGCCGGCCCGGACAGACCCGCTACTCCACGCCGCGCCGCGAAAATGACCGCGTGGTTATCCAGTCCGGCGTCTTCGAGGGACTTACCACGGGCACACCCATATCCATGGCGGTGTACAACGAAACGCAGCGCTCTTCGGATTATTCGGAAATCGCGGGATACTATCGTCCGGGGCACGCGGATTTTACCTTTGACGCGAAATACGGCTTCCGCGACTACCGAGGCGGCGGGCGTTCTTCCGGGCGGGAAACAATCGGGCGCGTCGCTGCGGGAGCAGTGGCCTGCGCTCTGCTCCGTGAACTCGGGATCGAGGTTTTCGCCTACACCGCCTCCATCGGTCCCGTAATATCCAACCCGGCTTCTTCCCTCCGGGAAAACCGCGAAAAAAGCCCTCTTTTCATGCTGGATCTTGACGCCTCCGCCCGCGCGGAAGATTACCTGCTGGAAACCATGCGGCAGCAGGATTCTGCGGGTGGTATTATTGAATGCTCCGTCACCGGAATGCCTGCCGGAATCGGTGAGCCGGTGTTTGACAAGCTGGATGCCTGCCTTGCCAGGGCTGTTTTTTCCGTGGGCGCCGTCAAGGGCTTTGAGCTGGGCTCCGGCTTCGGTGCGGCATCGCTTCGCGGTTCCGAAAACAATGACTGCTTTCTCGGCACGGAAAACGGGCGGGCCGTCAAAAAGACCAACCACGCGGGCGGAATTCTCGGCGGCATCAGCGACGGCTCCGAAATCTTTTTCCGCGCCGCCGTCAAGCCGACCCCGTCCATAGCAAAGGCCCAGCAGACCATAATGCGCGACGGTTCTCCGACCACAGTAAATATCCGCGGACGGCACGACCCCGTGATCGTGCCGCGCGCCGTTGTTGTTATAGAGGCCATGGCCGCCCTGACCTTAGCGGACGCGCTGCTTGCCGGCATGGGTTCACGTATGGAAAATGTCCTAAACTTTGCAAAATCCCGGGCCGTCCGGGATTGAAAGCCTGGCGGCGGCACATCCTCCTGTATATTGTACGCAGGGACAAGCCTCCGTATCCGTCGGACTCCGGTACGGAGGCTTGTTTCCGATTTACCCTCTGCAAACATTTTATACTTTTTCAATATTTGCAATAGTATATTTGTTGATCCGGAATTGCATGCAGCTTATGGACATTCAGATTTAAGCGAATCAGAGCGGAGAACGCAGGCAGGCTGTCGTTCTATTATGCTCTGAGGGACAGCAATACCTGCAACAGTGTTTTTATGCGGAATATTTATGGAAGGATTATTTTGAAATATAGTATGCGGAGAGCGGAGAAACCGGTGCGCTGCATTTATAAAAACGGCGAACTCTGCGGCGCCGTACTGCACACGGCGGTTCGGCCGGCCGGAGCCGGCATGCATTATTATGCTTTTCCGCCGGCTCCCTGCTGAGGAAGTATTCTGCTTACTGCGATCTGCGTTGTAATCTCCTTTCTCTGCGGTACGCTTTTCCCGCAGCCGGTTTGTGCAATATAATCTTTGATAATCTTAAGGATATGATCCGGCGTACTGTTTCTGAAATCATCCAGACTTCGCAGCCCGGAATCATAATACAGGCTGGCCCGTGTATCCTTTACTCCGGGAAGCCTCATCAGATGGCAGAGAGCGCAGAGTTTTTGTGCATCTGCTTCTCTGATCTGCAAAAGTTCCGATATTTCCTTCCCGCTTTTTCCGGAAGCCAGCTCTATCATATCCCGTGTTTTCCTGCACCCGTGCGAGAGAACTTCCGAAATTACTTCGGAATCCAGCGATTTGATTTCCTTTATATTTCTGTTTTTAAAATCATGAAGATGAAGGACGGAATGGAAGCTCTTCTCAACGTCCGGAGTCATTTTTATAATTTCCTGAATTTTCCCAGTTCCGGAATAATAGACTTCATCATACTGAGACTGAAAAAGGATACCGCCTGCGGTCAGCCGTTCAATAATCGTATTTTTTAGCGGAATCAGCGGATAGAAACGGGACAGTGTCGTATCCTCATTCAGTATTATTCTCATATCTTCGATTCTGAAATTATTAAGATTAATTTTTGTACTCCTCCCTTTCCTGCAGAGTTTCGGTTTCTGCTGAGTTCTGTTTCCTGTTAAATTCTGTTTCCTGTTAAGTTTTGTTTCCTGCTGAACAACCGTTCCGTTTTCTGCGCCGACTGTTCCTGTAATGTGCCCTATACAAAAGTATAACACTCAATCCCGGTTATGAAAAGCTGTTTACCTCATAAATCCGGATCCGAAGAATCCGTTTTCCTGAAACGTCCGGTCAGCCATGCCGGCGAACTTATGCCGGCGGGCTTATCTTCTCCCTTAGAGCACAGGCTGCTCTCACCATAGCTGCTCCTTCCCCGACATTTGCTGCTTCCCCCGAGAGCTCGGGAAACTTCCCCGTGGCAGCTCCTTCCCTGCCACTGGCCTTTGCTCCCTCAAAACACCGGGCTGCTTTCTCACCATAGCTGCTCCTTCCCCGACATTTGCCTCTTCCCACGAGCGCGCGGGGACTCAAATATCGGGATATTATTTTAATAATGCTTGACACGCCGCCGTTTCCGTGTATAATAAATTTCGACATTACGTGTTTAGAAATTCTAAACTCGAAGTTTAATATAGTATAGCAGCACAAGGAGCGGATTATGAAAATCGGAGGGAAAATCAAGGAGCTTCGCATTCAGAAAAGTCTGACCCAGGAGGAGCTGGCGGATCGCTGCGAGCTGTCGAAAGGTTTTATTTCCCAGCTGGAACGCGATCTCACCTCCCCCTCCATCGCCACGCTTGTGGATATCCTGCAGTGTCTCGGAACCAACCTCGAGGAATTTTTTTCAAAGACCGCTTCCGAACAGGTTGTTTTC
>ERZ777305.2305-NODE-2305-length-16928-cov-3.839685_pt1 | contig 16928 bp, 14 predicted proteins | sample MGYA00374965_ERZ777305 | MGnify/ENA primary metagenome ERZ777305 (study PRJEB29328, sample SAMD00013331) | mouse gut metagenome | study: EMG produced TPA metagenomics assembly of the Metagenome analysis of fecal microbiota from mouse which was promoted... | reverse complement strand
GCGGCATATTCTATCTGAACCACTGGGGCTGTATCGAAAGGTACAGCCCCCTCTAAAAAGGAGATGATTTCATGGCAAAAAGATACGATGATAAGCACAGACTTTTGAAGACGGGAGAACGTCAGCGCAGTTCGGGAACCTATGAATACCGCTGGACATCCCGAAACGGCAAGAGCCATTCGATCTCCGCCGAAACGCTGGAGGAGCTTCGCAAGAAGGAAGAGGATGTCCTAAAGGACAAGTCCGACGGCATCCTCGTTGGCGCAGAAAACGTCAAGCTTGATGACATCTACGACCTGTGGTGTCACTTGAAGCGTGGGCTGGCGGATAACACATTTCAAAACTACAAGTACCTCTACGAGATGTTCGTCCAGCCGAAAATCGGACAGATCCGAATCAAGCAGTTAAAACGCTCCGATGTAAAGAGCCTCTACAACTATCTGCTGGAAGAACGTGGCCTCAAGGTGAACACCATAGATGGCGTCCACACCGTGCTGCATCAGGTGCTGACAGTCGCTGTCGAGGAGAACTACATCAGGATCAATATTGCCGACAACATTCTAAAAGAACTGAAGCAGAGCCACAATATTGAGGCGTCACACCGGAAAGCACTGACTGTTGCGGAGCAGGAGCTTTTCATTGGCTATCTCAAACGTGAGAACGTCAAATATCATCACTGGTATCCGGTGTTTGAAGTCATGGTGGAAACCGGGATGCGTGTTGGCGAAGTAACCGGACTCCGTTGGGAAGACGTTGACTTCAATGCCGATCTGATTTCTGTGAACCACACTCTTGTCTACTACGACCACAGAACGGACGGAAAGAATAGCTGCTATTTCAACGTACATCCGACCAAGACCAAAGCGGGAACAAGGAAGATCCCCATGCTCCCCGGTGTAAAAGAGGCCCTTCTGATGGAAAAAGCATACCAGGAGTTCAATCAGATCAAGTGCCGCATGACTGTGGACGGTTTTACGGATTTCATCTTCATCAACAGATTTGGGGACTGCCAGCACCAAGGCACACTGAATAAAGCTCTCCGGCGAATCATCCGTGATTGCAATGACGAGCAGTTGGCAAAATTCAAAAACCCTGTGCTGTTGCCCCGGTTCTCCTGCCACTCCCTGCGTCACACCTTCACAACCCGCCTGTTTGAGAACGGCGTCAATATCAAGGTCATTCAAGAGATCCTTGGTCACGCTGACTTCGACACCACCATGAACATCTATACGCACATCACGCAGGACATGAAAAAGAGTGAGTTTGACAATTTGGCGGAGAAACTGCAAAAGAGGAAGGGGCTTTCTCAGTCCAAGACCGATGGGTAAATCTCCGAAGAGCAGCCAACATAAAGAAGCGGGAGGAAAGCATGAGGTGACAGCCTCTGCTCTCCTCCCGTTCCTTTGATTTTATCAAGAGACAAGTATCAGGTCAGGAATCAAAGTCGAACAGCATTTCCGGTATAAGGCTCATCCCGCTCAAACTTCTCTGCCTCCTGACTGATTTTCTCAGGGGACATTCCGTCAAAATATTCTCTCTGCCAGCGAGTGTAGTCGAATTTCTCCCGAATGACGGTAGCAACAAATCGCTCCGCCTCCACAATACCCAAATGTTCCGTCAGGCAATTCATCCCCCGTCTCATAATTTCAGCTGTACTGGGAGACATATCATTCATCCTCCCGCCTCATTAAGCCTCTATAGGTTTATGAAAAGTTCTCTCTGAAATGGGCAAATTCTGGGCAAATGGGCATTTCAAGTCAATCAGAAATTCTTGAACCCATTGCGCCGCAACGGCTTTCTCAATCCAAAGGCTTCATCGTCGGGAACAACAGCACATCCCTAATAGAAGCCGCACCCGTAAGCAGCATTACAAGCCTGTCCACGCCCATGCCCATGCCGCCCGTGGGCGGCAGACCATACTCCAGGGCGGTGAGGAAATCCTCGTCTACATCGCAGGCTTCGTCGTCGCCGGCGGCCTTCTGGGCGGCTTGGGCTTCAAAGCGCTGGCGCTGGTCCATGGGGTCGTTTAGCTCGCTGAAGGCGTTGGCGTACTCGCGGCCGCAGATGAACAGCTCGAAGCGCTGGGTGTACTCGGGGTTCTCCGGGTCTTTCTTGGCAAGGGGCGAGATGTCCACCGGGTGACCGGTCAGGAAGGTGGGCTGCACCAGCTTTTCCTCGCAGTATTTCTCGAAAAAGAGGTTCAGTATCTCGCCCTTCTTGTGCCGCTGCTCGTATTCTATATGGTGCTGGTCCGCAAGCTTCCGGGCCTCCTCTAGGCTCTCCACCTTAGTGAAGTCCACCCCGGCGTACTGCTTTACGGCCTCTGACATACTTATTCTTGCGAAAGGCTTGTCCAGGTCAATCTCCACGCCGTCGCGCTCCACCCTGCCGGTGCCCAGCACCTTGTGGGCAACAAAGCGGATAAGCCCCTCGGTCTGGTCCATCATGCCGTTTATGTCGGTGTAAGCCTGATAGAACTCCAGCATGGTGTACTCCGGGTTGTGAAAGGTGTCCATGCCCTCGTTGCGGAATACCCGGTCCATCTCGTACACCCGGTCGAAGCCGCCAACTATCAGCCGCTTCAGGTGCAGCTCCAGGGCTATGCGCAGGTACATTTCCATGTTCAGGGTATTGTGGTGTGTGATGAAGGGCCGCGCCGCCGCGCCGCCCGCCTGGGTGTGCAGCACAGGGGTTTCCACCTCAAGAAAATCCTGGCCGTCCAGGTATTCCCTGATGGCGCTGATTATCCTTGAGCGCTTTACGAATACCTCCCGCACCTCCGGGTTCATGATAAGGTCCAGGTAGCGCTGGCGGTACCTGGCGTCGGTGTTTGTCAGACCGTGGTACTTCTCCGGCAGGGGCAGCAACGCCTTTGAGAGTATGGTAAGCTCAAGGGCTTTCACCGATATCTCTCCCCGCTGGGTGCGGAAAACCTCACCCTTGACGCCCACGACGTCTCCGATGTCAAGAGAGGCCTGCAGGGCCTTATAGCTCTCCTCCCCCATCACGTCTATCTTTGCGTATATCTGCACACGCCCGGAGCTGTCCTGGAGGTCCATAAAGGCCACCTTGCCCATGCCCCTACGGCTCATTATGCGCCCGGCGACACGCACCTCCTTGCCCTCAACCTCCTCGAACCTCTCCAGTATCTCCTGGGCCTTTATGTCCACGTCAAAGCGTGTGTGCAGATATGGGTCGCTGCCCTGTTTCTGCATATTTTCAAGCTTATCTCTGCGTATCTTTAATATCTCACTCAGCTCCTGGGGCTGTGCCTTTTCCGCCATTCTTCCCTCTCCCTTTTATCTAAAAGTATCTTTCTGCATATAGTCAACTGATAGAGTTCACCACATATGTCGCCATGCCCGCGGGGGCCTCTACCACTACGGTCTGATTCACCACGGCCCCGATAAGGGCCTGGCCCACAGCGGATTCGTCGGATATCTTTCCGTTCCTGGGGTCGGCCTCGTTGGAGCCCACTATGCGCAGGGTGCGCTCACTCTGCCTGCCGCTTGGGGAGGTAACGCTCACCTCGACGGTGGAACCGATATGCACGGTCTCGTTACCCAGGGCCTCCTCGTCTATTACCACGGCGTTTTTCAGCATCATCTCAACGTCCGCGATGCGGGCCTCCACCACGGCCTGGTCGTTTTTGGCTTCGTCATATTCGCTGTTCTCGGACAGGTCCCCGAAGGACAGGGCTACTTTTATCTTTTCAGAGACCTCCTTGCGCCGCACCATTATCAGATAGTCGCGCTCTTTCTCCAGGTCCTTTAATCCTTCTTTAGTAACAAAAAACTGCTTCTCAGCCATGCTCACATTTTCCTTTCCGTAGCGGCTATGCCGTTGTCATCCATATATTATACCCCCTGTGAGCCCTTTTGTCAAGGGAAAAGGCCGGGCTTATTGCCCGGCCTTTCCCCTCATATCTCAATATCAGGTGTAGCAGAAATAAATGGTGGTCCCCAATATGCTGTCGTAGTAGCTGGTATAAACCCCGCTGCCGGATATCACCCCGTTCTGGCCGGTGACATTGTCCGGGCAGGTGCTGCCGTTTTCCAGCACGTATCTGGCGTTCTTTATGGATTTCTTCGTAGGGGTATAGTGAATCATGCCGTTATACACCGGTCCATACTGCCCGGGCTGGTATATGACCTCCCGGATGGTGTTCGGGAAATGCTTGCTTTTCACGCGGTTGAGCACCACGCTGCCCACCATCCTCTGGACCCAGTCGGGTATCCAGTCGCAGCCCGCCTCGGCGTTGATTATCCTGGCCAGCAGGTCCAGGTCCTCCTCGGTGTAGCTGGGCTTTGGCTTTTTGGCCGCCTCAATAGCCGCCAAAATTTCCTTTGCCGTGGTATAGTCGGTAAAGTAGCTGGTCTTCTGATAGGGCAGCTTTTTGTCGTCGATCTTCATGTTGCGCTGCTGCTCGTAAATAGCGCCCACCTGCATGGCGTAGGTGCCGCCATTCTTCAGGGCCCGGAGCATCAGGGTCATATAGTCCGCCTTCGGATCATAGCCGGTCACCTCAATGTAGCTATTGAGACCCGAGCCTTTTGCCGACACGCCGGTACCCATTATGGGTAAAACCGTCAGAGCAATCGCCAGCACCGCCGCCAGAAGTCTTTTCTTCATATGAGCACAATCCTTTCGTTAGGGGACAAGGGCTCGTCCCCATATATTTCGGTCTGGTTACAATTCCCATTCTATGCCTTTGCAGGATAATTTATGCAAAAGCTTTACTAAGAATTTCCAGTATCCCAGGCCGATGGCTCATATTGTACCACTGGCTAGCGTGATATTATGTCGATTACTCTGCGTACTCCATATCTTTCGGGGCCCAGTCTTTCAGCACCTCCAGCATATCTTTAGCCACTTCCCTGGCCCCCGGGAGGTCGTGCTCAAGATAATTGCCACACTCCTGCCGCTTGCTGCCGGGTATAACGCCGTCGAAGGTGGAGATGAATTTGAAGGACTCCTGCACCAGCTTTATTGCCTGCTCCTTACTCACGCTGTCCCGAAGGAGCAGGTAGAAGCCGGTGCGGCAGCCCATGGGCCCTACGTATATAACGCCGTCCGAGAGCTCCGTGTTCCTGGCATAGGTGGCAAACAGGTGCTCAAAGGTGTGCAGCTGTCCGTTATTCAGATAGTCGCCCATATTGGGCTTCTTCATACGGATATCATAGGTGATAACGTCTCCGTCGACCCGGGAGACGTACATTCCCTTCTCCAGTTTGTCGTGGTTTACTGTAAAGCTTGCTATAGTTTTCATTCTTACTGCCTTTCTATACTAAAAGATTATTGAGCGTTTAGCGCGTCGATAAGCTGCTGCAAACCTGCCGCGACCTCCGGCGCGCCGCCAGCGAACATTATAATACCGCGCAGCGGCATATACTGCATCATTGCCTGCATGGCCTCCGCCCCCATGGGGTTCGCGTCAGACTCCTCCGCCTCCTGCATGGGGTTCATGGCCTGCATCATCTGGCCCATCATCTGGGCGCCCTTGGGGTCGGCCATGATGTCGCCGATGGTGCTGTTGAAGCTATAGGTCCTCTTTATCTGCTGGGTACTCTCCACCTCCACCTTGGCGCAAAGCTGTATATCACGGCTGGACCTGCCTATCATGACGGTAAAGCTGCCGGTCTCCACATGCCAGTCGTTTATATCCACGTTATAGTAGGCAAAGGCCCGCTTGTCAAGGGTGAAGGCGACGGTCTTCTCCTGGCCGGGGGCCAGCTCCACCTTATCAAAGCCCTTGAGCTCCTTTACGGGGCGTATGGCTGTGCTCTGGTCATCGGATACGTAGAGCTGTACTATCTCCTTACCGGCGCGGTCCCCCACGTTCTTCACCTTTACAGTGACAGTCAGGGTGTCGGTGTCCTTCATACTGGTCTTGTCCAAGGTCAGATCGCTGTACTCGTACTGGGTGTAGCTCAAGCCGTGGCCGAAGGGGAACAGCACCGGCATATCTTTTTTGTCATAGTAGCGGTAGCCCACGAAGATGCCCTCTCTATACTCGGTGCGGTCTCCCTCGCCCAGGTAGTAGAGGTACGAGGGGTTGTCTTCAAGCCTCAGCGGGAAGGTCTCGGCCAGCTTGCCGCAGGGGTTGGCGCGGCCATAGAGCAGGTCCACCACGGCGGGGCCCACGGACTCGCCGCCAAGATAAGCATAGAGCACGCCGCGCACCTCGTCTATCCAGGGCATCTCGATGGCGCTGCCGCACTCCACCACCACAACGGTGTTGGGCTGGGCCTTTACCACCTCCCGCAGCAGCTTCTCCTGGCAGGCGGGTATCTTCATATCGGCCCGGTCGAAGCCCTCGCTCTCCATGGCGTCGGTGATGCCGATAAAGACAACCGCCGCCTGGGCCTCCCGGGCGGTCTTTACAGCCTGGGAGATGAGCTCGTCGTCGGGCTCCTGGGTCTTGGTATCATAGCCCTGGGCGTAGGTAACGCCGTACTCCTTTGCGGCTTCCACGGAGCCGGAAACCTTGTAGCTGTTCACATGGGAGCTGCCGCCGCCCTGGAACCTTGGTTCACTGGCGAACTTGCCGATGAACGCCACCTTGTCCTCTTTCTTCAGTGGCAGTATGCCGTCGTTCTTCAGCAGTACCATGGATTCTGCCGCCATCTGCCTGGCCTTCTCGTGATGGCCCTCATAGTCGAATTTCGTATCAGGCTTGCGGTTCTCTATGTACTTGAACACAAAGGCAAGTATGCGCTCCACGGCGGCGTCCAGGTCACTTTCCTTCATCTCTCCGGCCTTTACCGCCGCTATGAGCTTTTCGGTGTTTCCGTTGCCGGGGCCAGGCATCTCCAGGTCCATGCCTGCGGGCACGCCCTTTACCCGGTCGTTTACGGCTCCCCAGTCGCTCATCACAGCGCCCTCAAATCCCCACTCATCCCGGAGTATCTCTGTTAAAAGCCTGTGGCTCTCAGACGCATACTCACCGTTTAGCCTATTATAGGAGCACATGACAGTCCAGGGCTTTGCCTGCTTCACCGACTTCTCAAAGGCGGGCAGGTATATCTCCCGGAGGGTGCGCTCGTCCACCTGGCTGGAGCTTGTCATACGGCGGTGCTCCTGGGAGTTTGCCGCGAAATGCTTTAGGCTTGTGCCCACGTTCTTGCTCTGCACGCCGCTTATATAGGCCGCAGAGAGCTCTCCAGCCAGATACGGGTCCTCGGAAAAATATTCGAAGTTGCGCCCGCATAAGGGGCTGCGCTTGATGTTCACCGCCGGGCCCAGCAGCACCGCCACGTCCTCGGCCTGGCACTCGTCGCCCAAGTATTCGCCGGACTCGCGAAGAAGCTCCCGGTCAAAGGAGCAGGCCACGCAGGAGCCGGTGGGATAACTTATGGCCTTGACTGAGGCGTTCAGTCCCAGATGGTCGGTCTCCCCCGCCTGCTTGCGCAGGCCGCAGGGGCCGTCTGTAACCATTACCGAGGGGATCCCCAGGCGCTCGAGGCCCTCCACGTGCCAGAAGTCCGCGCCGGAGCAGAATTTGGCCTTCTCCTCCAGAGTCATTTGCGTTATCAGTTGTTTGATGTCCATTACTAAAATGTACCCCTTTCTGTTAAATATTTCGGGCAATATTATTTTACCACAGAAGGCAGCAAATGTCTACAATATATTGGAGGCGCGGGGAGTTTTTTCTTAGCCAAGGCCACTCTCTATCTCCTGCTTAAATAGTATTTCCAGAACTCCGGCCCATCGTTTGGGGCTGTTTCTGAATTCTCCCGCTCCTTAAGGAAGTCCCTGCTGATATCCGACAACTTTTTCAGATACTCCACATGACCGCCTCTCTCTATGGCCGCCAAAATATAGTCTGGGATATTGCTTCCGTCTTCTATCTTGAACACTATATCCTTCAGGTCCATAAACTTAGCAAATATATCGTCCTCCTCCGCGCAGCGCTCAAGCCCGCGCTCGCCGGCGTAATTCTGAAATTCGAAGCATGTGTGCGCCACATATTCCTGAAGCCACCTCAGGTCTGCCTCGTCAATGCTGCCGCCCTCCGCAATCCGGGCAACCTTCTCGCAGACGCCCTCAAATGAGCGCACGACCCGCATTGTCTCAAAGCTGTCACGCCTGCACGCTTCGATGTACTTGACATACTGTGTTCCAAGGAAAACATTTGCCGCCAGACTTAGGGCCAACATTACCGCTCCAACACCTCCGATAACCTTAGACCTTTTCAAAGCCCATACCTCCTACTGATTTATCATATCCTCCATGGCCTTCAGCATCTGGTCCACGTCCTCCGTATCCCACCGGCTGTAGGGGCCCACGGAGGGCTTCTCCATTTCCCGGCGCATTTCCCACATCAGGGCCCCGGCCTCCTCGCCGTTTTGCACCGCCTGGGCATAGCGGCTGATGCTCCCAGGGTCTGAAAGACTCTGGCCAAGCTTGCCGTATACAGCCCTATAGGCCTCCTGCAGACGGTTCACCCAGCGCCGGCCGGCTGAAAGCTGCCGCACCGCATCACTGGCGGCCTCCTTTGTGGATATGTCCATAGCGTCCAACTTTAACGCCCGTGCCGCCAGACTGAGCCCGGCCAGGGTGCGCCTGGGGGGCTTTCCCCCGCCGGACTCCCTCCTGCCCTCTACCGCTGTGACCCGGCCGCCCCTTATCATTATAGAGGCGGTTCGGCCCTTTCCGTGGCCGCTGTCCCGGCCTATGCCCGGGCTTGCCGCGCCGCCCCTGGCGGTCAGGGCGCCGTCCGGCTGGCCGGTGGCCCGGGTCTGGTCTATATATAGAGAGGTGCCGTCCCCAAGGGAGATGCCGGCGCAGCCCGCCCCGCTCTCAAACAGGCTCTCGGTGCCGCGTTTTAAGAGCAAGGTCACCCTGTTGCCGCTCCCCAAGCTGCACGCCCGGCCGGAGGGCACACGGCAGGTCACGCCGTCAAGGGTCAGCTCCACCGCGCCTATGCCGTCCGCAAGGGCCAGCCGCCCGCTGAAGGGCCGGTCCACCGCGTCCGTGCCGGCGCCCCCCTTAAGGCCGGTGACCTTGCCGGTAAGCACCCGCAGGGTGCGGCTGTCCTCCTCGTAGCGCCAGTCAACGTCCTCCTCTCCGCCGGTGACGGTGAAGGGGTTGGGGAACATGGAGATGGGTATAAATTTTCTCTGCATACGGCTCCACTGTAGATACACGTACCGGGTCTGCAGTTCCTCGGACCTTCCCCGGCCCTCAAGTGCGATAAGTTGGGCCGGGTAGCCCTGGGAGGGATCTCCCTTTAGGAGCCATAGCCGGGCAAGGTCCGGCTGCGCGCTCCTTAAAAGCATCATCTGCGCGTGGCGGCCGTCTATTGTCATGCCCTCGAGGGAGCTCCACCCAGGAAACATACTTTTCCACATCAGGTCGTAGGGCTCAAGCTCCTCCCCAAGGGCGTTGAACACGTGGCTCTCCCTGGGGACCTGGAGCATTACCGCGCCCTCTATTACCACGCGGACGGGCAGCTCCGCCGCCTGCCGCTCCAATATGAACGCCCCCTCTTTTAGGCGCAGAACATTATCAGGCCCGCCCTTTATGTCCCCGAGGCGGGTGAGTCCGCTCCCCGCCAAAGTGAGCGTGGCCTTTTCCTTGAAGCTGAGCTCATGCAGTTCTGTTTCGCCCTTGGTATAAAGCTGGGCCTTGGCATTATCCACCGTTACTCGGGCAGCATTTGCATTGCGTATCTCTACCTGGCCCTGCCCGCGAAGCTCCAGCGCCGAGGTTTGCTCCCCACGGCCGCTAAGGATAACCTTCTCGTCTCCGCTCACAGTGACAGCGTTTGACTCAGCGTCATATGCCACACCGGTAAGCTCCCGGCCCTCCGCCGTAAATCCGCCCATATCCTGGGACTGCGAGGCTTGCTGGGCAGCCGGATCTTGAGTTTCCCCAGTGGCTTCTCCGCTGCTGCTCAGCTCCGGGAGCATACCCACCGCCGCGTCCAGCGCGGCCAACAGGGTCATGAGCAGGTCCGTCTCCCCCATGCCCCCGCCGGAGAGCAGGTCCATAAGGTCAGGCATGGAGAAGCCCCCGGAAAACAGCAGGTTTGAGAAGAAGGCCTCCATTCCCGGAGCCATGCCGTCTAAAAACTGTTGCTGGAAATCCTCCAGGCTATCAAAAAGGCCGTTGGTAAGCTCCGTAACCGCCTCGTCCGGGGCCAGACCGTTCCGCATAGCCTCCAGCAGCCGCAGGAGCCCCTGGGCGGCCATCTCCGGATCCAGCTTATCCGTGCCGCCTCCGGCTATCACCGCGCCCAGGTACACCGCCGCCAGATACCCCGCCCCCGGGTCCTCCAGGGGCAGCTTCGCAAGGGCCGCCATTATCTCGCTGCCGCCGGCGCTTTTGTCCAGCCCCAGGGCCGCCAGCAGCTGGTCCGGGTCCGGGGAGTCCGCCATAGCCAGCAGCAGCCATGCGGGCAGCTGGCTTATCGGGCTTTGGGCGGCGCTATCTGAAAGGGGCAGCCCCGCTGTACCGCCAAGGAGGCGCATGAGCTCCTGCCTGAATTTCGACAGCTCCTCCCCCAGGACCTCCCGGTCCGGCGCGCCCTCCGCCGCGGCCTCTCGGGCCAGGCTCTCCATTCGGTCAACGCCGTCCTTTACCTCGCTCAGGACGGCCTCATTGGCCCGAAGGGTCTGGCGTGCCGCCAGCATTTTTGCTTCGGCCTGACCCACCGGCTGCTTCAAATCTATTGACGCGGCCTCTCCCACCGCAGCCTGCTTTGCCTGGACGCCACCCTCTTGCTTTTCGGCCTTCTGCTGGTATCTGGCTATATCCCTTATCTGTTCCCTGCTGACGCTGTTGACCCCCTCCATGGCGACGGCCCTCCGTTTCCTATATATTGTTTAGTATATAAATAATATCGTCTCCCAGGCGAAAAAAATAAGGGGGCCGGAAAACTCCGGCTCCCTTATGGTCTGTATTATAAGTTAACGCAGTTCAAAAGAGGTAAATACCTCTTTTGAATCAGGCGGCATAACCGCCAAGCTTGAAAATCGGTATTTACCGATTTTCAAGTGCGTTTACTATATCAGCTCTACGCGTTCTCAACGGCCTCGCGCAGGGCCTCTGTGCGGTTGGTCTGCTCCCAGGTCACGCCCAGGTCCTCGCGGCCCATATGGCCGTAGGCGGCGAGCTTCTTATAAATAGGACGGCGCAGGTCCAGCTCCTTGATGATAGCAGTGGGCCGAAGGTCAAAGACCTTCTGCACGGCATCGGAGAGGGTCTCGTCACTGACGGAGCCGGTGCCGAAGGTGTCCACCATCACGGACACCGGACGGGCAACGCCGATGGCGTAGGCCAGCTCCACCTCTGCCCTCTTGGCAAGGCCCGTGGCAACGATATTCTTCGCCACCCAGCGGGCGGCATATGCGGCGGAGCGGTCCACCTTGGTGGGGTCCTTGCCGGAGAAGCAGCCGCCGCCGTGACGGCCATAGCCGCCGTAGGTGTCCACGATTATCTTGCGCCCGGTAAGTCCGCTGTCGCCCACAGGGCCGCCCACTACAAAGCGGCCGGTGGGGTTAATGTATATCTTGGTCTCCTTGTCCACCAGCTCGGAGGGGATAACCGGCTTTATCACGTACTTTATCATGTCCTTCTTCAGCTTATCCAGCTTCACGTCCGGGTCGTGCTGGGTGGAAACCACTATGGCCTCGATGCGCTTGACAGCGCCGTCCTCTCCGTACTCCACGGTCACCTGGGTCTTGCCGTCGGGGCGCAGATATTTAAGGGTGCCGTCTTTACGCACCTGGGCAAGCTGCCTTGCCAGCTTATGGGAAAAGGAGATGGCGGCGGGCATGAGCTCCGGGGTCTCGTCACAGGCATAGCCGAACATCATGCCCTGGTCCCCCGCGCCGATAAGGCTGTTCTCGTCGGTCTCGCCATTCTTGGCCTCCTGGGACTCGTTGACGCCCATGGCAATATCCGGTGACTGGGAGTCAATGGAGGTGAGCACGCCGCAGGTGTTGCCGTCAAAGCCGCACTCGGGGTTGTCATAGCCTATCTCCTTAATTACCTCCCGGGCTATGCCGGCAATGTCTACATAGCAGTTTGTAGATATCTCCCCCATCACATGGACCACGCCGGTGGTGGCAGTGGTCTCGCAGGCCACGTGGGCATTGGGGTCCTGACTGATGATGGCGTCCAGCACAGCGTCGGAAATCTGGTCGCAGACCTTGTCGGGATGGCCCTCGGTGACGGATTCAGAGGTGAACAGTTTCATTATTATTTCCCCTTTCAGTATTTGTCAGGATAAACCCTTTGGGCAAATAAAATAGGACTCTCGAAAGCGAGGGTCCTTATTACGCCTCATCTTTCGGAGAGTTACAAAGGTAACTCTTGATTCCGCAGGAATTAGCACCTTGCAGCTTTCACGCTACAGGTTGCCGGGCATCACAGGGCCTGTCCCTCCGCCGCTCTTGATAAGGATTTATTCTGTTTTCTGCGATATACTATATCACGGTTTTCTGCGTTTGTCAATAGTCTTGTGGGTATTTTGCGGCCGGGGAGCTTAAATTTTTTCATACCCTATTCCTCAAGTATGTACGCCGCGCCGCACTCCGCAGAAGCAGGAATAGTATTTCTCTGCGACGCTCTCTATGTCATGGCCTGTCATCTTACTTTTTCTCCTCCTCTCTCCTGCGGCGTTTCCACTCCTCTATCTGCCTGAGCCGCTCCCCGAACCGCGCCTCATTTCCCTGATCGGTGGGGACGTAGTACCTGCGGTCCTTTAAGGAGTCCGGCAGGCACTGCATGGTGGTCAGCTTATCTGCATAATCATGGGCGTACTGATAGCCCTTGCCATAGTCCAGGTCCTTCATAAGCCGGGTGGGCGCGTTGCGGATAATAAGCGGCACGGGCTCCGCCAGCATTTTCTGCGCGTCGGCGGCCGCAGCCATGTATGCGGCCTCCGCAGCGTTGGACTTGGGGGCCAGGGACATATAGATCACCGCGTGGGTAAGGTTCACATTGCACTCGGGCATACCGATAAAGTGGCTGGCCTGATACGCCGCCACGGCTATCTCCAGGGCCCGGCTGTCCGCCAGGCCAATGTCCTCGCTGGCAAAGCGCACAAGTCTCCGGGCCACGTAGAGGGGGTCCTCCCCGGCCTCCAGCATACGCGCCAGCCAGTACACCGCTGCCTGGGGGTCGCTGTTGCGCATGGACTTGTGCAGGGCCGAGATAAGGTTATAGTGCTCTTCGCCGTTCTTATCATATAGCAGCGACTTCTTGTTTATGCACTGCTCCAATATCTCCTGTGTGACGGTTATCTTGCCGTCCTGCCGCTGGGCGTTGAGGACCACCATCTCCAGTGTTCCCAGAGCAGTGCGGGCGTCACCGTTGGCAAAACCCGCTATCATCCCCAGCATATCCTCGCTTATCTGCACATTTTGCCCGCCGAAGCCCCTGGGGTCGGTGAGAGTCCTGGTCATAAGGGCAACCAGGTCCTCGATACTCAGGGCCTGCAAAACGAACACCTTGCACCTTGAGAGAAGGGCCGAGTTCACCTCAAAGGAGGGGTTCTCGGTAGTGGCCCCGATAAGCACGATGCTGCCCTTCTCCACAAAGGGCAGGAAAGCGTCCTGCTGGGCTTTGTTAAAGCGGTGTATCTCGTCCACAAAGAGAATAGTCCGCTCGCCCAGCAGCCTGGTACGGTCTGCCTCGTTCATGACCTCTTTTATCTCCTTGATGCCGCTGGTGACCGCACTGAAATTTATGAAATTAGACTGGGTGCGCCGGGCGATTATTCTGGCAAGGGTGGTCTTCCCCACCCCCGGCGGGCCCCAAAACACCATTGACGGCACCCTGTCCCTGTCGATAAGCTGGCGCAGCACCTTGCCCTCACCCAAAAGGTGCCGCTGGCCCGCAAACTCCTCCAGGTTTCTGGGACGCATTCGGGTGGCCAGCGGAGTATCCGCCGGGTCCGCTTCAAAAAAAGTGGTCTGCTGGTCCATATGCAAATGCCTTTCTATATGATAATTTATGCAGATCTGTCGCCTATCTCCTTGCGGTACTGGCTGGGAGAGCGTCCCGTATGGGCGCGGAAAACCTTGGCATAGTATGATGGGTCGTTAAATCCGGCAGCTTCGGCGGCTTCGGACACCGATGAACCCTCCTTCAAGTTTATCAGGCTTTTGCCCACCCGGTAGTCCAGCAAATAGTCGAACAGCGGCGTGCCCATCTGGCGCTTGAAGAACCGGCAACATTCGCTCTTGCACAGACCCACGTGGGCCGCTATATCCTCAAGGGTGATCTTATCTGCATAATGTTCATGCAGAAACGTGAGTATCTCCCTGAGGCGCCGCAACTTCTCCGGGTCCTCGCTCTGGCCGCTGCCCGCCTGCGCAGCACAATGTGCAGATAGTTCGACCCATATCTGCATAAAATGTGTCTGCACCAGCAGTTCATATCCCTCGGGCCGATGGCTGCACAGCTCGTAAATCTTATGCAGATACTCAAGGACTATAGCCTGCCAGGGCTCCCTTCTGGTGAGGAAAACGGAGGAAAGCCCCTGGCTCTCCACCAGCGGGGCCACGTACTTCGCGCCCACCAGGCTGCCCTCGAACCCCGAGAGCAGCCGAGGGTGCACGGTTATGGAAATATAGTCGCAGTCCGTCTCCCGCATACTGCCGGAATGCAGCGCGCCTGAGTTACAGAAGAGCCCCTCCCCGGCGGACAGCAGGTACCGGCTGTCATTGACTCGGTACTCCATACGCCCGGCAGCCGCCAGGGTAAATTCCACCTCGTCGTGCCAGTGCCAGGGAAAGGAGCCGGTGGGATATGCGGAAATCAGCTTGCGCCCCACATATACTGGGAAGCCGTAGGTGCCGTGCAGCTTCACTTCGCGTTTCTGGCTGGTCAGTTCCATGTGCCCACCTCTTTCCTCTATTATAAGCCAAGGTGGAAAGAAAAGCAAGCACGGAATATCCCCGCGTCTTTCATATGACTTTCATGCTCCGCCATTTGCCGCTCCGCCAACGCAAAGCGTAAATTACGGCCCTAAGCCCCCAGTCCAGCATAGCCATAGATATCCAGATGCCCACCGCGCCCAAATTCAACCCATAGCACAGCAGGTAGGCCCCACCGAAGCGGAACACCCACATGGAAACGATAGACATAATCATAGGATACTTCACGTCCCCGGCCGCCCTCAACGACGCTGTCTGCACAAAGGACAGCGGCCAAAGAGTTGCCGCGCCGATGGTGTGCCACAGAAACATGGAGCCAATTAAGGCTGCGGTCTCGGCACTGAGGGTATAGAGGTTCAAAATCAGCGGCAGTCCCAGGTACATAAATGTGCCAAGCCCCAGATTTGCCAGCATAGTGAGCAGTATCAGCCTACGGTTATAGTATTTGGCCTGCTCATACTCGCCCGCCCCCACGCACCGGGCGATTACCGTAACAATTGCCAGCTGTACTGCCCCGCCACCACCGCGCCGCCTGCCGCCATGGCGGAGAATATGTAAAAGATCAGCACCATAACCGTGTCGATAAGAGAGACTCCAGACACCGCCGCTTCTCCCGCGCTGGACACCATCACCGAGTCTATCATGCCCACTACCAGGGAGAGGGCGCTCTCAATTATAAGGGGGACGATCAGGGCTAGAAGGTCCTTCTTAGTAAATAAGCGTTTACTTTTTTCCATCTCAAACCTCCGCTCGTGTTTTCTGGCTCTATTATAACGCAATCTGTCTTTAAAGGGAAATTCCGATTTTCACAAAGAAGCAGTGAAGTATGTCCACTCGGCAGGCCAACCGGAGCAGAAGCCCTGCGGATTCTTCGGCACTGTTGCCTTGCCTTATTACTGCTAAAGGCATAGCCATAATAATTATGCAGCTTAGAGTTGTACCCATACTTGACGGGTATAGATACCTCATGCTATAATTTCTCCAAAAAGGGGAATTGCTATGGAATTTCGCGTCCTGCAATACTTTCTGGCCGTGGCACGGGAGCAGAGTTTCACCAGCGCGGCAGACTATCTTCACCTGTCCCAGCCCACCCTGTCCCGCCAGCTGAAGGACTTAGAGGACGAGCTGGGCAGACAGCTTTTTGTCCGCAGCAACCGGGGCATCACTCTCAAGGAGGAAGGCATGATCCTGCGCAAGCGGGCGGTGGAAATGGTGCAGCTCCTGCGGCAGACCGAGGACGAGATTGCCAGGGCCGACGAGCATACCGCCGGCGACGTGTACATCGGCGCCGGGGAATCCGAGCTGAACCGGGTGCTGGCCCGCACCGCCCGGCAGGTCAAGGAAAAATATCCGGGCATAAATTTTCATATCGCCAGCGGGAACTTCGAGTTTGTCACGGAGCGGCTGGACAAGGGCCTCCTTGACTTCGGCATGGTCTACGGCAAAACAAGCCCTGTTCAGTTCAACACCCTGACCCTGCCGGAAAAGAATCGCTTTGCGGTGCTTATGCGGGAGGATTCCCCTTTGGCGCAAAAGGAGGTCATCTCCCCCGCCGACCTGCACAAGCAGCCCCTCATCGTCTCCATTTCAGAGCTGCGGGAGGGCGGCAGCGGGCTGTCCTGGCTCAGCTGCGACCCGGCAAAGCTGAATATCACTGCGACTTATACTCTTGTCTACAACGCCACTTTGCTGGTGGAGGAGGGACTTGGCTATGCCATATGCTATGATAAACTGGCCAATACGGCGGGAAACGGCCTTTGCTACCGGCCCCTTACCGGCGCGCCGGAAGCTCCCTGCAATATCATCTGGAAGAAGTTCCAGATACTTTCAAAGCCTGCGGAAAAATTTCTGGCTTGCCTGCAAGAACATCTGAACGTATAAGGTTATAAATGAATGGGTTCAAACCGCCGGTTACCAACAGTCCAATCAGAATCGTTCTTACATAGTTTTTCCATATAAATTCCTTCTTAAATCTTTTGATTTCCCGTTGACCAGACGTGCTTTTCATTGGCGGACGCCGCTGTATTCTGCGCCATC
>ERZ777305.2300-NODE-2300-length-16954-cov-17.413693_pt1 | contig 16954 bp, 13 predicted proteins | sample MGYA00374965_ERZ777305 | MGnify/ENA primary metagenome ERZ777305 (study PRJEB29328, sample SAMD00013331) | mouse gut metagenome | study: EMG produced TPA metagenomics assembly of the Metagenome analysis of fecal microbiota from mouse which was promoted... | reverse complement strand
GAGGTAAATTCCACTGAACAGTCTAAAGGTGGAATTTAAAATTTCAATTTTCGGTTTTGATATTTTAATCAATATGGTATTGACATTTGAAGGAAAGTTTGTTACACTATCTCAAGTGTGTACAGCACAAACATGCAAGCAGAGTATCCGCTCTCACCTTACGGCGCAGGCTGGTAAGCGTTCATAGGAAAATCCGTATGGAAAAGCAGTTACACAGACTGCGGTATTTTTGGATTGGACTTTTGAGTGGATAGTTATGCTATCCACTTTTTTCTTATGGAGGGTAAAGCCATTAGCGAACTATTTATCAATGAACAAATCAGAGATCGGGAAGTGCGAGTAATTGGGGAAAATGGCGAGCAGCTGGGCGTAATGTCGGCAAGGGAGGCCATGGCGCTGGCGGAAGAGGCCGGTGTGGATCTGATCAAGATTGTGCCTACAGCCAAGCCGCCGGTATGCAGGATTGCCGATTATGGCAAATATCGCTATGAACAGGCGCGCCGGGAGAAGGAAGCCAAAAAGAAACAGAAAGTTATCGAGATCAAGGAGATCCGGTTGTCGCCCAACATTGACACCAATGATCTGAATACCAAGATCGGCGCGGCACGAAAGTTTTTGAGTAAGGGAGACAGAGTGAAGATCACTTTGCGTTTCAGAGGGCGGGAGATGGCCCATATGAACAACAGCAAGCACATTCTGGATGACTTTGCGGAAAGCCTGTCCGATATTGCGGTGGTGGAGAAAGCGCCCAAGGTGGAAGGCAGAAGTATGACCATGTTTTTAACTGAGAAGCGGTAAGCTCATTAGTTAAAATAGATTAAGAAAAGTTTAGGAGGAAACCGTTATGCCCAAAATGAAGACAAGCAGATCAGCAGCTAAGCGTTTTAAAGTGACTGGAACAGGTAAGTTGAAGAGAAACAAGGCTTACAAGCGCCATATCTTAACCAAGAAGACGACTAAGAATAAGAGAAATCTTAGAAAGCCTGCAATCACCGATGCGACAAACGTTAAGACAATGAAGAAGATTTTACCTTATTTATAATCAGGTTAGGAGGAGAGTAAAGATGGCAAGAATTAAAGGCGGCTTGAACGCTAAGAAAAAGCACAATAGAGTATTAAAGCTGGCTAAGGGCTACAGAGGAGCCAGAAGCAAGCAGTACAGAGTGGCAAAGCAGTCCGTTATGAGGGCGCTGGCCAGCTCCTATGCCGGCAGAAAAGAGAGAAAGCGTCAGTTCAGACAGCTTTGGATCGCCCGTATCAATGCGGCGGCAAGGCTGAACGGCTTATCCTACAGCAAGTTTATGCATGGCTTGAAATTGGCGGGCGTGGAGATGAACCGCAAGATGCTGGCAGAGATGGCTGTAAACGATGCGGACGGATTCAGCACCCTGGCTGAGCTGGCGAAGTCTAAGCTGGCTTAAGTTTGGATATTTGACAGCATTATTCCCGGCGGAAAGCTTTGCTTTCGCCGGGATTTGTGCTTGATAGAATATGGGTGGGCGCGAAGAAACAGGTGTATGAGAGTCCGGTAAAAGAGTCCGGTAAAATGAAAAAAGCAGTTTACAAGAGAGCAGTTTTATGGTATACTCATAAAAGTGAAAATGCAGATATGGTTCATCGGTAGAACGCTAGCTTCCCAAGCTGGAAAGGCGGGTTCGACTCCCGTTATCTGCTTTTTTATTATGCCGTTTTTGCGACTGAATACGGAGCTGCTTTCAAGGGCGCACAGATGTATATTGAACTGATTCTGTATAAAATTGATGGATGTATTCTTATGCTTTTGCGATTAATTGGGGTGTATTAATTTGATATGGGTGATTCTAGTTAGTTAAAAGCTGAAAAGCGGATACTCTTAAGGTGCTGTTAGTATGGACACTATCTCCCCAATGAGAGAAATATAACTGAACTTGACAATTTCCTGAAATTCCTGAAATATTGACGTTCATATCAAAATGTATCGCTGCTTTATCTCCTCCAAGGTTTTCCACAGTTATTGCTGCATCCTGGCCATTTGTTGAATAAGGAGAAGCCGTTACGAGCATTTTTGTATTCCAGTTATTTGCAGGTTCGTTTTCTACCCAGGTGGCGCCAGATCTAACCCCAATACCAGCTGATCTGAGAACAACCGAATTATTTTGGAGTATTCTCACAGATATAATTCCCTCGGAAAAACAACTAATTGCAGTGTTGCCAGTGCCCCATCCACGTATTCTGATTTTATTATATCCGGTCAAATCTGCAGAGCCATAATAATAATTATCATGATTTCCTGACCCGGAATTATATGATTCAATATAGCTGCTTATAAAATCGCATCTGCCATCGTTTCCTGTGATATGGAAATTCCATTCATTAGGTCTGGTAGCAATTAAGTCTATATTCTTTTGCTTTTGCCATACAACAACACCGTTTGATACAATTTTGTCAATGTTGACGTTATTCGCATATACAGAATCCAAATTTTCAGGAATTGTAGTTCCTTTTACTATTACTGCCATTATAAGAAATCCTCCTACTAAAAGTTGATATGCAGGGTAGTTCCGGACAAGGAGAAAGTCGGGCGACCAGACACATTGGCATATGCGACACTATTCGCGATTCCGGCGCTGGCGGCATAATTGACAGATTTATTTGAATCCGCTGTATTATTGACGTTTCCCAGTCCGATGTTGGCAGGAGTGATGTTAACGTTTCCTGTCCGATAGGCGGATTCCGCATTGCCTTTAACTGCAACGGCAGCAGGGATAGAGGGTTTGTTATTTAAGTCGTTGTAACTTCCGGAAAATGCGACTGCTTTCAGATCAGCAAACCACTTCATGATTTTACCCATAATTGTAGACATTTTATCTCCGGATACAATATTTTTTCTCGTTGAAGATTGTGTAAATGTAGGAGTTTGGTCACTTGCGGAAACGTTTTGAACATTTCCGAGGCCAATATTTTCTGGAGTGATATTCACAGTGCCACTCCGATATTCAACCTCGGCATCACCCTTTATTCTTACAGGTTCCGGCTTGTTTTTTAGCTCATTGTAGTCTCCGGAAAATATATCTCCCACAACATCATATTGATTATTGATGTATCTGAAAGAGTATGTAGAGTTTTCTGCCAGCATTTCCGGAGATATGGGGATGCCCTTACAACATATAGGCTTTGCGCCGGTATTATTTACATTTAAAGTGGGATTGTCCGCTGTATTGGCAGTGACAAATTTTACAGTTATTTTTGCTCCAGGCATTAACATAAAGCCGTTGCAGTCAACAACTTTTTCACTGTTTTCCGCGGCAGTAACGCATACAGAATAGTCATTGCCGTTTGCTGACACAGGAGCGCTATAGTCTATTCCTTTTAAAATAATTTTACTCATATAATCACGTCCTTTAGATTTTAATTTGGAGAAAGGGGAAGTGCCGGAGTTTTTAGTGTGTATATTAGTGTGTATATATGATATTTAGCGACCAGTTCTTCCACTCTATCTGCTAAACACAAGTAAAAATATTATCCGGTTTGTCAGGAGTAACTTCTAAGGTCAATAAATATTATATGTATCATGCATTTAGTTTACAAAATAGCTCCCGCTTATAATATACACATACTCGCCTTCCGGTAAATTACCTATATGAATGTTTATAGCCCCGATGGAGTAAACAAAACATTGTATGGGCGTTTGAACTAAGGATGCGGTATTAATCGCAATACATCTTAGGGCCCGGTAATTGTCTGGCTGATAATCTGCACCCACAAGCGCAACAGTATGCCAAGTATTTTGTGCTGCGGCAGCGCATGTTACATTGCAAAAAATATCAACTTGTCCATATTTATTGCGGAGTACATAAGAGTCCTCGCTTATTGGATAATTGCCATATGGATTGGAGGCTGCTGCTGTTACAAAACTTGTGTTTATTGAATTTATCGCGCCCCTCACTGTGCTCGTCAAGTCCTGGCTGGCTTTGCTACCCATTGCCTGTTCCAAGACATCCATAACATTATCATTCTCCTGCATTGCTTGTGCAAGCTCACCCAGAGTGTCCAAAGTCGAAGGAGCGCCATTGATCAAATCTGCTATCTTCTGATCTGTATAGTCTGTGGCCTGGGCATAAATTCCGTTTTGCCCATCAGTTATAGACTCATTGACGTTTCGCCTTGTCGGTATGGGACATTAAGCCATCGTAATTATCGGTTGCGGACTGGATGGAATTGTCGGCGTCAGAGATGTAGTAGATGGTGCCGTTCATCTTCTAGGTTTCGGACAGAGCGTTGTATTCCGCCATTGTCAGTTCCATGGTGAGCACGCCGGTCAGGCAATCCCATTTTCCATCAAGACAAAATGTTTTCCATCCGATAGGGTGGTATTGCCTGTAGTGCTACTCAGATTATTGTGGTCATTATGCTCATGTCCCTTAAAATTGACAAGACTCCCAAACAGATATGGATTTTCGCCATTATGTGATCCTTTATACAGCATAGATACATCTACACTCTTTTGCTCATAAAAATCAACTCCAAGAATAATCTCAGTTGCATTATGAGTGTGATATTGTTATACCGGAACGTATACAGCGCGTATACGAACTTTTTCGTTTGGTATGTCCGCAAAGTGTACAGTTATTATGGTTTCATTGTTTGCGTTTATCGAATAGTTATATCTATCAATAATTGCTGGAGCATAGCCATCTACATGTACGCATATCAATATTTTTATTTTATGTGGTAAAATGATATTAATTTGCGCTGCATCTACAGTAATCTCATGTTGCTCGCTTTTCACCGCTATTATACCTGTGTTTAGTGAATGTATTGCTCCTTTCACGGTACCGTCACCAATGGAAGATATATCTTCTGTCCCCAGTGTCTTGTACAGGTATCGGATATTGCGGAACATCGTGGAGATCTTATTGAATAAGCTGTTATGTTTTTCGCCGCCGGCCAAAACGGGAACATTGACCCAGGATGTGGGTGTGGTTGAATCTTCGCTGTCAAATGTGACGACATTGTTCTGAGTGTTTCCGGTGCATGTCTGCATGTCGTTCCAGGTCTGGCGTTCTGCCGCCGTTATATGGATCGTGTCATTATCTGTGTGTCCGTCAAGCTCCGTTTGGCTGGCTTTGCTGTCGATCGCCTGCTTTAGGGTATCCAAAATATTTTTATTTTCCTGCAAGGCCTGAGAAATCTCGTTTAACTGATCCAGTGTGGTATCGTCGATGTCCGTCAGAGCGTTTAGCCTTGATGTAAGTGCGGAGAGCAGGCTGCGGATGTCTGTATGTGCATCAGGAGATATATTGTGTGCAGTCATATTGGTATTTAAGGCATTGGTGATCGCCTTATTTTGTACAGCGTTTTCGGACGTTGTGGAGGGAGCGTCATCAACAAGGACTCTTGTGGCACCGTCTTCCATGCCGTCAAGTTTCGCCTTGTCGGTATGGGACATTAAGCCATCGTAATTATCGGTTGCGGCCTGGATGGAACTGTCGGCATCGGAGATGTAGTAGATGGTGCCGTTCATTTTCTGGGTTTCGGACAGCGCGTTGTATTCCGCCATTGTCAGTTCCATGGTGAGCACGCCGGACAGGCAGTCCCATTTTCCATCCACTGTCCAATATACATTGGTTCCGGCGGGGTAAGCGTAGCCCGCGCCGTCTTTGAAACGGGAATCCGTCTCAAAAGCGTCAAGGATATTGTACATATGTCCGGCCACGTTACCGGAGGCCGGCAGTTGGGCGAAAGGGATGGTTCCCTTGGGAAGCAGAGAACCCTTCCAGGAATCCGCGTATGTCTTGGACTGCGCAGAATAATACCTGGCGTTATCCGTATTCTCCTCTGGGCGGCTATCCGTATCGCCCACGGCCCAGCTTCTTGACAACACCGCGCTGTCGGCGGATTCCGCCGCCTTTTGAGCCGCGGTATTTTCACTGGCGGCAGCTGCGGCTGCGGATGCAGCCGAGGCGCCTGCCTGGTCTTTGGATTGCTCAGAATAGTATTTGGAGTTATCTGTCGTATCATTTGGTCTGGTGATATTATCCGTACCGACGGCATAGCTTTTGCTGAGCATGTAGCTGTTTTCGGCGGCCGTTTCCGAGTCTTTGGCGGCTGTTTCACTTGCTCTGGCCTTGTCCTCGGAGTCCTTGGCGTTGGACTCTGCTGTTTTAGCAGTCGTCTCGGAGTCTTTGGCGTTGGTCTCGCTGGTTTTGGCATTGGTTTCGCTGGCTTTGGCCGCAACTTCGGAAACCTTGGAGTTGGTCTCACTTGTCTTAGCCTTGTTCTCAGAGTCCTTGGCGTTAGTCTCTGCCGTTTTGGCAGCCGTCTCGGAGGCTTTGGCGTTGGCCTCGCTGGTTTTGGCATTGGTTTCACTGGCCTTGGCCGCGATTTCGGAATCCTTGGCGGCTGTCTCAGAGTTCTTGGCGTTGATCTCGCTGTTCTTGGCATTGGTCTCGCTGACCTTAGCCGCGTCCCTTGAGGCGGCGATATCGTCAAGGCATCCCTGCAAAAAAGCATTGTTCCCGATTACATCGGCAATAGCGGTAAACTCGTCTGTGGATGTGACGGCTTGGGGATCGAAGGCCGCTTTATTGACAAACAGGGTAAAGGGGAAAGAAGTGATCACCCGCTTTTCTTCCGTCAGGTGGGCAGGGGCAGCGTACAGAGCTATCTCATATGTACTCATGCCTGGCTCCGCAAGAATTTGCGCTGTCAGTTCCACAATGATCCCGTTTTCCGCAGAAACCGTACATTCGTTGAAAATGGTGGTACCGTCAGGTTTGGTTCCTCTTAAGACAGGATAAACGTCTGTGAAATCATACTCCACTTGATTGTCTAACAGGGTGATCTGTACGAATCGGGTTCTCATGTCGCCCTGCACGGCTTTGACGATACAAAAGTTATTGGTGGTTGCCAGATCGACAGTGATATTTGTTATGTTTGGGTCCATATTTTTTCCTTTCTGTATAATAACAGAACAATCAGCAGAAACCCCGGGCATTTTCTGATTATGCTGTTTCTGCATATTTGTTTAGTTATTGCAATGTCTTTGTCGTAATACAATTAATGGTTTGTTCATAGTCAATAGAAAAACTACTGATTTTTTTCAATGTGTTTTCAATAGTTAATATGAGTTAATATGGCCAATTAAAATCAATATCCAGGTTTGAGTGCGGGTCTCCGCAGCACATGGCGATATATGCAATGCGTATCCATCCAGTATATGTATAAGACCCACAGGTTATCACACCTCTGAGTGTATGAACACCTGTCAGGTTTCTAATATCAAGACAAAATGTTTTCCAACCGATAGGGTGGTTATTGGCTGCACTGCTATTTAAATTGTTGTGGTCATCATGCCCATGTCCTTTAAAATTGACAAGACTCCCAAACAGATATGGATTTTCGCCATTATATGATCCTTTATACAGCATAGAAACATCCGCGGTCTTTTGCCCATAAAAATCAAGTCCGAGAATAATTTCAGTTGCATTATGGGTGTTTCCGGAAGGCGTCGATGTAACTTCCCCAATTGCACTTATGACCAAATAATCATAATTTGTACAATCGATATTCCACATATTATACATAGCCTTAGACGGACGCAGGTAAGGATACCCGACTGAGCTATTGTATGCTCCATATATGGACGATGGTATTATATACTTTTCACGACATGCTTCAACGGATATTCCAGGATCATAGGCATCTCTATAGTCGGTGTTTCCCAGAGATCCATATCTCGCGTCCTTATACGGATGCTGTAAGCTGGAAAAGAACAACTCGCCATCGGCTCCATTGTCAGCATTGGATATGGCAAGATACGGAGCCGGGGGTTTCCACTTATTGCCAGCTGATGGAACGTCTCCATAGTAATAACACTGACTATTCATAAACGGATATGTGGTCGTTCCATCATAAAACTTTCTGCCATCATAGAGAACTACCGATTTGCGTTTCTCCCACACGGTTATTCCATTGGCTATAACAGTATCTATATTTGCATTATTTGAAAATATGAAATCTCCATTGGTCGGAATTGTGATACCATTTATGATAATTGGCATAATATCATCATCCTCCTAAAAGTTAATATACAGGGTACTTCCAGACAGGGTGAAAGTTGGCCGTCCGGAGACATTGGAATATGCCACACTGTTTGCGCTGCCAGCGCTGGTGGCATATTTTACGCTGAAGTTGGCGGGATTATATACATACATATTTGTAGCGTCATTTCCTCCCCATAACCATGACGGCTGACCACCCTGCCCAGACCAATTAAAATGATGCCCGTCTACTGTATCAGCGTTTCCGGCGCTGGCGGCATAATTGACAGATTTGCTTGCATCAGCTGTATTATTGACGTTTCCCAGTCCGATGTTGGCGGGGGTGATATTGACATTTCCCGTCCGGTAGGCGATTTCTGCATTCCCCTTAACGGCAACGGCGGCAGGGATAGAGGGCCTGTTAATGAGATCGTTGTAATTGCCGGAAAACGCAACTGCTTTCAGGTCTGCAAACCATTTCATGATCTTGCCCAGGATCGTGGAAAGACTCTCGCCAGAGGCTATATTGTTTCTTGACGATGACTGTTTGAATGTGGGGGATTGATCATTGGTGGAAACATTGGGGACATTTCCAAGTCCTATATGTGCAGGGGTGATATTTACATCGCCATCTCGATATTCAGTTTCTGCGTTGCCCTTTACTCTTACTGGGACCGGTTTGTTTTTTAGAGCGTTATAATCCTCGGAAAATACATATCCGTCCAGATCATATTGATTACCGTTGTATCTGAAAGAATATGTAGAGTCCGCCAGTAAAATCTCAGGGGATATCGGGGAACCATTGTAATATATGGGTTTAGCGCCGGTACTGTTGATATTAAGGGCAGGGGAGGCCGCTGTGTTAGAAGTCGAGAATTTCACTGTTATTTTCGATCCAGGCATTAACATGAATCCTTTACAGTCAACAATTTTTTCGTTAATATCCGCGGCTGTAGTACATACGGAGTAGTCATTGCCGTTTGTTGATACAGGGGCGCTGTAGTCTATTCCTTTTAAAATAATTCGGCTCATGTAATCACATCCTTTTTATGGTATCAGAACTGTTCTTCCAGTTGTTTTACGCGTTGCTTTAAGCTGTCTATTTGCGTTTGCTGGCGCTGGATTGCCGCTGTGTTGATAGCTATAAACTCCTCATAGCGCAGGGAGTATATATATGTGGGATTTCCGCAATCATCCAGTATTGGATTGCCCTCTGGATCTAATGCTTTGTCCCTGCAAAATCCGGCAAAGTCTAAGTCAGACAATCCAGTTTGCATCATGGCGTCTTCCACATCCTGGGCTATAAATCCCACATGTATGCGTCCGCTGGTGCCATCGATAAAGCGGTATGTTACCGGCTGTAGCAACGCAAGGAACTCCAGGTATTTATCAGACATGGGAATTATATCCTTTTTCTGGTTGCGGTCAGACGTACTTATTACTGCATTATTTGCATGTAGTTGCTCCCATCGGTGATTAGGTGTTCCCAGATGATATGCCTTATCTTTCCAAGGGCATATTGCCCATCTATTATCTGTTACGCCCATTGTCATGGTGAACTCGTTTTCTGGAGGTTGAGCCTTAATCATCTGGCTGCTTTCAGAGTATAACCCCCAGTTATTCAGTATAAACGGGGTACTGTTTTGCATCTTTACCTGTCCGGTAAATGTACCGCCTCCCCAGGGAGATCCTGCAGGTCCCTGTGGTCCGGTAGCGCCTGTGTCGCCCTTTGGTCCCTGTGGCCCGGTAGCGCCGGTGTTGCCCTTTGGTCCCTGTGGTCCTGTGGCACCTGTGTCGCCCTTTGGTCCCTGTGGTCCTGTGGCACCTGTGTTGCCTTTTGGTCCCTGTGGGCCTGTGGCGCCTGTGTTGCCTTTTGGCCCCTGGGGCCCGGTGTCTCCGATGTCGCCTTTTGGCCCCTGGAGTCCTGTGTCGCCCTTGGGTCCTTGGGAACCGGTTGCGCCACGGAGATCGGCTTTGTGAGCATCCACATATGCCTGCACATTGGCCGGCACAACATCCTGCAAACCTGTGCTTAGTGAATGTATTGCTCCTTTCACGGTACCGTCACCAATGGAAGATATATCTTCTGTCCCCAGTGTCTTGTACAGGTATCGGATATTGCGGAACATCGTGGAGATCTTATTGAATAAGCTGTTATGTTTTTCGCCGCCGGCCAAAACGGGAACATTGACCCAGGATGTGGGTGTGGTTGAATCTTCGCTGTCAAATGTGACGACATTGTTCTGAGTGTTTCCGGTGCATGTCTGCATGTCGTTCCAGGTCTGGCGTTCTGCCGCCGTTATATGGATCGTGTCATTATCTGTGTGTCCGTCAAGCTCCGTTTGGCTGGCTTTGCTGTCGATCGCCTGCTTTAGGGTATCCAAAATATTTTTATTTTCCTGCAAGGCCTGAGAAATCTCGTTTAACTGATCCAGTGTGGTATCGTCGATGTCCGTCAGAGCGTTTAGCCTTGATGTAAGTGCGGAGAGCAGGCTGCGGATGTCTGTATGTGCATCAGGAGATATATTGTGTGCAGTCATATTGGTATTTAAGGCATTGGTGATCGCCTTATTTTGTACAGCGTTTTCGGACGTTGTGGAGGGAGCGTCATCAACAAGGACTCTTGTGGCACCGTCTTCCATGCCGTCAAGTTTCGCCTTGTCGGTATGGGACATTAAGCCATCGTAATTATCGGTTGCGGCCTGGATGGAACTGTCGGCATCGGAGATGTAGTAGATGGTGCCGTTCATTTTCTGGGTTTCGGACAGCGCGTTGTATTCCGCCATTGTCAGTTCCATGGTGAGCACGCCGGACAGGCAGTCCCATTTTCCATCCACTGTCCAATATACATTGGTTCCGGCGGGGTAAGCGTAGCCCGCGCCGTCTTTGAAACGGGAATCCGTCTCAAAAGCGTCAAGGATATTGTACATATGTCCGGCCACGTTACCGGAGGCCGGCAGTTGGGCGAAAGGGATGGTTCCCTTGGGAAGCAGAGAACCCTTCCAGGAATCCGCGTATGTCTTGGACTGCGCAGAATAATACCTGGCGTTATCCGTATTCTCCTCTGGGCGGCTATCCGTATCGCCCACGGCCCAGCTTCTTGACAACACCGCGCTGTCGGCGGATTCCGCCGCCTTTTGAGCCGCGGTATTTTCACTGGCGGCAGCTGCGGCTGCGGATGCAGCCGAGGCGCCTGCCTGGTCTTTGGATTGCTCAGAATAGTATTTGGAGTTATCTGTCGTATCATTTGGTCTGGTGATATTATCCGTACCGACGGCATAGCTTTTGCTGAGCATGTAGCTGTTTTCGGCGGCCGTTTCCGAGTCTTTGGCGGCTGTTTCACTTGCTCTGGCCTTGTCCTCGGAGTCCTTGGCGTTGGACTCTGCTGTTTTAGCAGTCGTCTCGGAGTCTTTGGCGTTGGTCTCGCTGGTTTTGGCATTGGTTTCGCTGGCTTTGGCCGCAACTTCGGAAACCTTGGAGTTGGTCTCACTTGTCTTAGCCTTGTTCTCAGAGTCCTTGGCGTTAGTCTCTGCCGTTTTGGCAGCCGTCTCGGAGGCTTTGGCGTTGGCCTCGCTGGTTTTGGCATTGGTTTCACTGGCCTTGGCCGCGATTTCGGAATCCTTGGCGGCTGTCTCAGAGTTCTTGGCGTTGATCTCGCTGTTCTTGGCATTGGTCTCGCTGACCTTAGCCGCGTCCCTTGAGGCGGCGATATCGTCAAGGCATCCCTGCAAAAAAGCATTGTTCCCGATTACATCGGCAATAGCGGTAAACTCGTCTGTGGATGTGACGGCTTGGGGATCGAAGGCCGCTTTATTGACAAACAGGGTAAAGGGGAAAGAAGTGATCACCCGCTTTTCTTCCGTCAGGTGGGCAGGGGCAGCGTACAGAGCTATCTCATATGTACTCATGCCTGGCTCCGCAAGAATTTGCGCTGTCAGTTCCACAATGATCCCGTTTTCCGCAGAAACCGTACATTCGTTGAAAATGGTGGTACCGTCAGGTTTGGTTCCTCTTAAGACAGGATAAACGTCTGTGAAATCATACTCCACTTGATTGTCTAACAGGGTGATCTGTACGAATCGGGTTCTCATGTCGCCCTGCACGGCTTTGACGATACAAAAGTTATTGGTGGTTGCCAGATCGACAGTGATATTTGTTATGTTTGGGTCCATATTTTTTCCTTTCTGTACGATTTATATATTATATTGCAGATTGGTGTATCAGGTTGTCAGTTTTGAAAAGCGCTGGAGCCGCCGGGAATTGAATCATGTGGAGCCGCCGGGCTTTCGGTATGCCAGTGATGTTCCGGCTATCGGCTAAACTCCCAACAGCTTATAGGTTTTACCATCTATATTAACAGTTTTTAGTGATAGACGTTGGTATCCCATTTCGCCTTGATATACTTCAAATACACTTCCCCGTATTGTTTGTGCGGTAAAATTGACGCATTGAAGCGTATATGAGCTCATTCCGCTCACTATTCCCTCAATGTTTAGTCTGTCAACACTTAGCGTTCCGGCTGTTATTTTGCTGGCATCCAGCGTATTAAATTTTGCTTTGACAGCCTCAAAATCTTTTACGCTCACATGGTCGGCATCCAGCTTTTTAACTGTTAAAGACACTGCTTCTAAATTATCAATTGTAGCATAATTGGCAGAAAGGCCAACCGTTACATCTATATAGTTAGCAGTGACTTTATTGGCAACGAGATCATTGAAATTGTTCAGCGCAATTCCAGTCAGAAAGAAACCGCCGCCTATATTTAACGAACTTGTGTTACCTGTGACAACGACATTTTTAAAAAAGGCGGTTCCGTCGCTGTTGACGGACCAATTCCCATTGTCTGAGCGGATGGCGTTGTTGGTTATATTTGCTCCCCCTATATGTCCAGAGGTAGCTGTCAGAACGCCGCCATTGGTTACTCTAAACACACTGTTTGCGCCCAGAGCGATACCGTCCGTTCCCAGATAAATCCCGGCGTTACTGTCGCTGAGCCCCGGTTTGCCGGAATACATTTTCCTGGCCTGTATCGTGAACCCGTTTGTTCCGCCGATATATCCCTCGTTGGCAGTGATCCTGCCTGTGACAGTGGCGGAGGCAGCGGTGAGATTCCCAAGGCTGTCAACCTTAAATGTGCTGTTTGCGCCCAGAGCGATACCGTCCGTGCCGAGATATACACCGCTTTTAGCGGAGGAAATACTGTCCTTGCTGCTATACAGTTTATTGGAGTCAATGATGAATCCGCCGTTTCCGTTCTGATCGCACCCGATCCGGCCTCTTGCGGCGGATAAAACCCCGTTCTCGTCTACCGAGAAAGTCCCGTTTCCGTTATTGAATCTGCTGCCGGTGATCGTGCCGCCGATGATCTCGTTGCCCTCGATGGTGCTGCCCGCAATATATCCGGCAATCAGAAATTGTGCCAATACGCCGAAGTCTGTATATGTAGTTCCTTTTTTGGTATAGGTCAAATGCCCGATAGCGGTTTTGATGGTTTTTAGCCCATCGTCACTGAACAAGATCTTTCCGTCGCCGATAAAGATCTTGTCGTCCTGATAGGTGGATTCCGGTGTATTGCTGATTATGATTCCACGGTCATCTATCTCCACATCCGACCGGGCGGTTTTTAGGGTTTCCCCGGCGGCAAGGAGTCCTTCGGAAAGCATTTTATTGATGTCATTTATATCTTTATTTGCCTTATTCCAGTGACTTGCGTTGAAAGAAACAGTGGTGGAGACAGAGGTGGCGGTGTTGATGGCCTGGGTTATGTCCGAGAAAATATTGGAACCGTTTAACCTGGATAATGTTCCGAAAGTCATATTAAAATCGGTGGCGTCCAGGAAATTCACATTGAGCTGCAGGATTCTGGCTTTGACGATATAGTCGTCGCGCAGGATGATATGGATATAGTTTCCCACATCGAACAATTGCGCGCTTTTGTCAAATTCAGGGATCGCGCACAGATTCAGCATACCTGCACTGAATTGATATTGAGGCTGTGAGACTCTGCGAAGTTCCCTCTGCCCAAAGTCCAACATTTCACGCAGCATGTCCATCCGCTGGGAGTCGGTCATGTTGTCTGTAACCACATAATTATCCGATGACAATTCGTCCTCCCGAATGAACAGAGTCAATTCTTTTAGCTGATGGGCGGTGAAGTTATTGGTCATATCAATATCTGATATAATGGTGTCCATCTGAGCGCCGATAGCGGCCTGTTCTTCTTTTAGACGCTTAATGCTTTTTTTCTATAATACCAATCTGAGTCTTTATGGACTGGACAGTATTGTAGCAGGGGAGGTACAGAGTATTATAGTCCTTATGGGACGGGTCCCCCTGTCCGGCTTTGATCATGACAGCCAGATTTGCATCATATGCCTTTTGTTTCTCCTGTAAGGGGGTCAGACCATACTCGCTCCATACCGTGCTTGCGGGATCGGAAGGCATCTTTACATTGGTTTCCCAATTGATGTTTTCATAGTACTTTTGATATTGGGAGAGGAGAGAAGTATATGTGGGCAAATGGCTGTTCCACTTTGCTTTCCAGGCATTATACGCGTTGTACAGGTCATAACTCATATATTCCGTGGTGGCGAAATAGTCCAGCATATAGATCCTGTCGTACCCCATATTCACTTCGCGGATACTCAGATCGTCCGCGCCGGTTACGGTAAGGCATGTTTTAATATCATCCAGGGAGGACGAGATAGAGGTGTTCTTCAGCAGATTCTGATATGTCACATAAATGTCCGTATCAGTGCCCACGGTATCCTCGCTGTATATATTGATCCTGTTATTGTAAGAGTCAAATAAAAACACGCATTGAAAGGCGGCAGCTACGGCATCTGTCAAGAAGGAATAGACGTCGGTCCGGCTTTCCTCAAAACATCGGTGTAATGTTATCAGCGAGGTATCCACATGTCCGATGTCCCAATCGGGACATTTGTCCAGCACGAGATGCAGCAGGCTGCGCTGCGGGTCCTGCATATTGTAAAAGGACACATTGTCAATGCTTTCTGTCGTCCCCATATTGACTGTGAACCGTTCCAGATATTTTTGTCCCAACAAAACTTCTTTGCTGATCGCGCTGCACCTCTTGGTCTCATGCAGCGTTCCGTCGGATGTGGTTTCGCAGGATGTGATCACAAACCTGCCATAATTGATGACTTCCACAAATTGTCCCTGGGAGATCTGGTCATAAAGAGGGTTTTTTTCTCCGTCTATATAGAGTCCAGTCTCAAAATTTATCTCTGACGGGGCGTTAAAGGATATGGAAATGTCTTTTGTGAGGCAGTTTATAATGCCGATCCTTTCATTGCTGGGCTTAGTGAGTATATATTGCGGCTCTGTGATCTGCCCAAAGTAATCTCTTTTCAGATTCATACAAACCCGGCCTTTCTCGGAAGAGAATATTTAAACTGTATGGAAATATCCTGATCCGTTATATATGAGTTTTTGTCTGGGATAAATCTGGGGAATCGCATATTGAAATCGTCGGCGATCATCCGGTCTTTTCTGGAGGAATAGATGATCTGACGCTGGGAATCTATTGTGATGACTTCGTTTTTTAAAAGGTGCTTTATGACAGTTTCCCAGTTGTTGTCCGAGATATTTTTCAAGGATATGGATTCCAGCGCGGAGGATGCTCTGAGAGTAACAACAGGATAGACATAGTTGCTGAGATCATCGGTAGAGATATATAGATTAAAGGGTCTAGCCTGTTTTGCCGGGATCGTAATGTCCATTTCTTTTGTCCACGCAAATTGTGAGTCGCATTCCATATTTATAATTATGCCAACGACTTTCCCCATAACTTTCTGGTAATTTACTGAGACTGTACGGACATTATAGAACAGTTCTTCGTCTGTTGATTGGTGGATGATCTGCAGCCTTATGTAGCCCTGATGACCTGTCAATCTCCTCAGGATATCCCGGCATTCATGCTCTGAAAAATCCAGGAGCTTATGGAGGCAGGGATTCTTTACAACGGTCAGCGTAGGCTTTAATTTGGAGGAATATTTTGATCCTAAAAATACTGGCATTGGATTATTGCCTATGTACTCTTCAGTAATTTCCTGATCCATTCCCAGGTCTTCCGTGCTATCGGAGTTGTCGTTAAATGATGCCAGGATTAATCCGTATTCACTGAGTTTAAAGTCTCCGATAATAGCGTCTTCTGCAAAGATTTCCATTCATTTCACCTGCTTTCTTTGTTTTTTTGTAGAAGGAACTATGCCCATATTGCAGGGCATAGTCCCGGTAGTACTGGGGTAAAATACGTTAAAACATCCCGTATTTTCTGGTTTTCTCGGCAGTTTTTACCGCGTTGGTTATGGCTTGTTCGGCAACGGCGGAGATCTGTTTAATAAAGTGGTTGGTGTCGTTTACGTCGCCGTTGATCTCGATCAGGTGGTCGTAGTTCATATTAACCGTGCCTTCGGCTTTCTTAATGTTATTAAGTTGAGGAATTTCCATGTGTGGAGTGATGTCTGCCGGTATTAATCCCTGCCCAAGTTGATATAGTCTCTCAACGGCTGCATTGTTGAATACTTTGTCTCCGGGCTGCAGTCTGGTCAGAATGCTTCCGTCTTTTGCACGGTATATGAATTCCTGGCCGGATTCGTTTGTGATCGCCAGTTGATTCGCTGTGATATTTGATGTACCAGACGCATATTTTTTATATTTGACCGCATTACCGGCTGCAATCGCAGAGGTCATTCCTGGAAGTGATTTTGGCGTTTCATTAGGTTTGGTTGATAGGGGTAAGTTATCTAACGCCGATTTAGTTATACGCGCAGCATTGGCAATTGCATTAAGTAAGTTGATTAAATTGCTTGCATTATATTCACCTTGAAGTGTCTCTATTAAGCTGCTCTGTAGCGCATTGGTCATATTCAGCAGATTGACTTCCGCAAAGTAGGAGGCATTCAACTGAT
>ERZ777305.2298-NODE-2298-length-16980-cov-2.545229_pt1 | contig 16980 bp, 14 predicted proteins | sample MGYA00374965_ERZ777305 | MGnify/ENA primary metagenome ERZ777305 (study PRJEB29328, sample SAMD00013331) | mouse gut metagenome | study: EMG produced TPA metagenomics assembly of the Metagenome analysis of fecal microbiota from mouse which was promoted... | reverse complement strand
AAATTCCTCCTCCAATTCCATTTTCAACTTTGCCTCCTACATATACTGCAGCTGTCTTATACCCAGCTGCTGCAGTTCTTTTTCCTACTACTTTATTATATGAAAATTCCTCACCTGGAAGTAAAACCACTCCATTAATTTTATTTGAAGCTAATTTTATATTAGTTGTTCTATTAGAATTTCTTGTTGAAAATGTTGTGGAATAAGTAGCTAATAAATCTGGAAATGCCTCTGTTCCAATTTGATTAGTAGTAATTTGTGGTTGAATTACTTTTAAAGGAATAATTATTTGATTATCTTGTGATGCTAATACATTTTGTGCTTCCTCTAAGCTAATATTAAAATCTATTCCATCAGAATGTGGATATACTATAAATGGTTCTTTTGTGTAATATGCATTTTTGGGTTCTTTATATATTTCATCATGTATTTTATTTATATCTAATGCTTTAGGTTGCTCTAAATCTGTAGGAATTTCAATATATGTATTTTTATTTTCAATATTCTTTATAGATTTTGCGATTCGTTTTTTTAACTCATCATTATTAATTATGTACCCTTCATTTCCTTTGCTGATAATAAGATTATTATCTTCTATATAATAACCACTTTCTTGTAATTTTTTTGGCATACTTTCTAAAGTTACGCTAATTATTTGACTTAATTTATCTTCGCTATAACTGTATTCAAGTTCAATATTCTCTTTTGAAAAATATGTATTTATAATTTCAAAATTATCTTTTAATACTTTTCCTTTTCTTCCAATACTATACGCTGTCTCAATAGCGTTTTCTACTTTATAGTCAACATCTATTTCTTGAGGATTAAAATTTACTTTATAATCTCCTTTAAATAGTTTTAATTCACAATTTAACTTTTCTTCTATTTTTTCCTTTATTTTGGATGTTGCTTGAGCTTTAGTAAGCCCAGATACGTCTATTTTATTAACACTTACTCCTGAAATTATTTTTTCACTATTAATATTAATAATTGCAAATATTGTAGAAAAAAACATTATCAATATTAATAGTATTACCATCATTATTCCCATAATCCATATTTTTGTATGTTTTTTGGTAAAATCTACTTCTTGATTATTTTGTTCTTCTTCAATTGTCGAATTTTCTTGTACAGGTGTAACATTATTATTAATTTCTTGTATTAAACTATTCTCATCCTTTGATTGTAAAATCTCTGTTTTACTTTCTTCGTTAACATCTTTTTCTTCACTTGAAACTTTATTTTCACATATTATTTCATTATCAGATTTACTATTTTCATTTTCTTCAATTGCTTTTGTAGAGTTTTTATTTTCTATCTTGTTTTTGCTCATATATTATATACCCCTAAAATAAAAATAAATCGTATTATATCTTATTTATAATACGATTTATATATTATCATATAATCAATTTTTTAACAACAATTTTCAATATAATACAACAAATTTACATAGAAAATATTATTCCTTTTCAAAAAATGTTTTTAATATCCCTTTCTCTATTAACTCACTAAATAAATTTTTTAATATTAATAAAACAATTGGTCCTAATATTAACCCTAATACTCCATATAATGCAAATCCTGTGTACATTGCAAGTAATGTAAATATTGGATGTATTCCCATTTGTTTACTTACAAATTTAGGCTCTAAAATATTTTTTAATATTGCCCATATTATCCAAGTTACTATAATTCCTATTGATACAGGTATATTTCCTGTTATTAATGAATATATTGCATATGGAATCATTACTGCTCCTGCACCAAATAAAGGGAGTAAATCTATAAAACCTATTATAATTGCTAATATTATTGGATATTCCATATCAAATCCTATTATCTTCATAAATAATAGTGATATTAATACTAATACAAAACATATAAATGATAATTTTGATTCTGCTTTTATGTATTTCCAGCCAACACTGCATGTTATATTTATAATTTCTTTCGCCTTTAAAATCCATTGGCTCGGAACATGTTTTTTTATTGTATCTATAACGAAATCTCTATCTATGCAAATTAAAACTATAGCCATTATTGTAATAAATCCATATGTTATCCATGTTGGTATATATCCTAATGTATTTATTAATCCTGTAAAAAAATTAACTATAAAATTTTGCATCCAGTCTACAAATCCCGCCAAACCATTTTGAAATATCTGCATTATTTCATTTGGAATTTGTATTTTCCCTGATTGCAGTTCTTCTATTTTTTCTACTCCAATGTTATATAAATCCTTTGTATATATACCAACATTATTTATTAATTTTATTGATTCATTTATTAAACTAGTTGCTAATATTGTTATTATTAATATTATTACAGACAAAATTATAATTAGTGAAATTATGCTTGCTGACTTTCTTTTTAATTTTGTTTTTTTCATTAATAATTTTATTATGGGTTCTGCAATACTTGCAACAATTAGTGCAATTACAAATGGCATATAAAATATTGTAACTTTTAACGATAAATATATAAGCAATATTCCTACTACCATTACTGCTATTTTTGATATTATTTTAAAATAGTACTTATTTTTTTCTTCCATATATTTTCCTTACTATCTAAATACTTCTTCAAATTCTTCTGCTGTTATTGTTTCTTTTTCTAATAATATGTTTGCCACTTTATGTAGCTTGTCCATATTACCTTTTAATATAACCTGTGCATCATTATATGCTGTATCTATTAAAGTTTTTATTTCTATTCCTACAGCATCTTCCATATCTTCTCCAAATATTGTTATATTCTCATTATCCTCTAGTGAAATCGGACCTATTTTATCACTCATTCCATATACAGTTACCATTTGCCTTGCAATATCTGTTGCAACTTGTATATCGTTACTTGCTCCTGTTGATATATCCCCTAATGCTAATCTCTCTGCTGCTCTTCCTCCCAATAATCCTATTAGTCTTTCTTCCATTTCAGTTTTAGATTTGTAAAATTTATCTTCATTTGACTTATACATTGTATATCCACCAGCAACACCACGTGGAATAATAGATATTTCCTTCAACGGATCACTTGTTTCTAAAAATCTTCCAACTATTGCATGTCCAGCTTCATGATATGCTGTTAATCTTTTTTCCTTATCTGATATTATTCTTCCTTTCTTTTGTAAGCCAACAGATATCTTTTTAACAGCTTCTTCTATATCTTCTTGCATAATTGCTTTGTGATCATTTACAGTTGCAATAATTGCCGCTTCATTTAGAATATTTGCAAGTTCAGCTCCTGTATATCCTGCTGTATCTTCTGCTATACTTTTTAGAGTAACATTATCTGCAAATTTTTTATCTGCACCATGTATTTTTAAAATTTCTTCTCTTCCTCTTACATCTGGAGTCGAAATTGTTATTTGTCTATCAAATCTTCCTGGTCTTAACAATGCTTTATCTAACATTTCTGGTCTGTTAGTTGCTGCTAATACTATTATTGTATCATTTTTTTCAAATCCATCCATTTCTACTAATAATTGATTTAATGTTTGGTTATTTTCAGATTCAGCTCCACTACTACTTGTTCTTCTAGAACCAATTGCGTCAATTTCGTCAATAAAAACAATACATGGAGATAATTTACGTGCTTTTTCAAACAATTTTCTTACTCTAGATGCTCCCAGTCCTGCAAACATTTCTATAAATTCAGAACCACTCATAGATATAAATGGTACTCCTGCTTCTCCAGCTATTGCTTTAGCAATTAAAGTTTTTCCCGTTCCAGGTTGTCCATATAAAAGTATTCCTTTTGGAATTTTTGCACCCATATCATAGAATTTTTTTGGTTCCTTTAAAAACTGTACAATTTCTATTAACTCTGTTTTTTCTTCATCTAATCCTGCAACATTATCAAATTTTACATCAGTCTTGTTTTCTACACCATCATAAATTTTACCACTATTTCCAAAATCTTGCATTTTAAATATTAGAATTATAATAGCAATCATCATTACAGTTGGTAATATTGTAAATAATTTTTCAGGTAATCCAGCCAATATACTTTGTTTTACTTGTTCTAATTCAATTTCTAAACCTTTTTCTGTCTTTTCATTAATTAATTCCATAAAAGCTTGTGTATTTGGTATTATGGCAGTTTTTTCTTCATTTTCTCCTTTAAGTTTTACTTTTACAGTTGTACTTCCAACCTTCATTTCTATTTTTTCAATTGCTTGTTCATTAATATTTTTAATTAATTCTGTATATGCCATTTTCTTATTATCACTATCTTGTTTATTTTTCATTATCATTATCGTTGCCATGATAGCAATAATTATAACTAGCAATATTATTAAAATAGCTATATATATCTTACTTTTTTTGTTGCTTTTTTTATTGTCTTGATTCATTATTATTTTGTTTCTCCCTTCTAATTATTTTTATGCATTTGAACCTTCTGGTTCATCTGGAACATTTTTATCTTCTTTCTTATCTTTTGGCTTTTTAGTATTTTCTTTTTCATCTTTTTCTTGTTCTTTTTCTTTTGGTTGTTGCTCTTGTTGATTCATTTCATTTCTTACTTTTTCTTGCTCTTCAATAATCTTTAGTAATTCCATTTGTTTATTAATTGTATCTGTTTTTATAATTAATATAGCTACAATTATATAAATATATGAAATCGTTGTATACATCCAATTAAAATATTGAATTGTAAATCCAGTTAAATTATTAATTAATATATATATGCAATTTAATAGTATCGGTAAAGTTAAAGCATGTATAGACATGTTAAAACATGCTTTAAACCTTATCTTAATCCTAACTAACCTACTAATTAAAAATGCTAAAATAGATAGTAATAATACATCTAAAAGTGAACTAATTGAATATATTACTCCTAAATATACAACCGCTACAATAAAAAATCCAAAATATAATCCAAAAATATTTGTATTATTAATATATTCAACTATTTGTTCTTTGTTAAAATTATCTATATTATAATTTTTAGCAATTTCAGAATATTTATATTCTATGATATCTGTGATATTTGTAATTGCTGAATTTTTTAATATTATTCTATCTTTTAAGATTATTAACCCACTATCATAATTTAAAACTTTATTTATATATTCTTTTTCGTTCTCTTCACTTGCTTTGGTATCTATAATTACAATTTGTATAATTTCATTTGCATTTTCATTTATTATTGAATCTTTAGTATCAATATCTAATATTCCATCCATATAATTTAATGTAGATATATTATTTACAAAATAATCCTTCGTTCTCTTTATTGTATCATTAAACTTATATGTAAATACTAAAGAAACTATAATTGCAAAAATGATTATAAGCATAAAGAAATATCCCATTACATTTCTTGTTTTTTCTCCTGCAAATAAAATATATGCTTCAAAATCTTTTATACTTAATAATACTTTTTTAAAAAAACCTTCTTTTTTATTATTTTCTTCTGTCAACTTTTTCACATTCCTTTCAAAATGCAATTTTTATATTTTTTCAAGAATTGCACCACTTCCGTGTATCTTTTATATTATAACCTTTTTCTTTTATTTTATCTCTTAAAATATCTGCATTTTTCCAATCTTTATTTAATTTTGCTGCATTTCGTTTTTCTAAAAGTTCCATTATTTCTTCTGGTATTTCTTGTTTTTCTTCTTCATTTTCATCATCAATTCTTAGTCCTAAAACTGTATCGAATTTTAATAAAAGATTTGCAATTTTCTTTGACTTTTTAGGATATTTTGCAATTTCCCATACATAGCTCATAGCAAGTGGCATATTTAAATCATCATTAATAGCCTCATGAAATTTCTTTTCACATTCATTTAATATATCATCACTAACATCTTCATTTCCATTATTATGTTTTTGATATGCTTCTTTTAATTTTATTAATGCTTTTTTACTACTTTCTAGTGCTTCCCATGTAAAATTAATTTTATTCCTATATTGTGAAGAAAAATTAAACATTCTATATACTAATGGACTATATCCTTTATTCTTTAAATCTTCTAAGGTATATAAATTATTAAGACTTTTTGACATTTTTCCATCATTAACAGTTAAAAAATTAACATGCATCCAAAAATTAGCTGGCATTTTTCCACAAAATCCCTTACATTGTGCAATTTCATTTTCATGGTGAATTGGAATATGATCTATTCCACCTGTGTGTATATCAAAATTTTCTCCTAAATATTTATAACTCATTGCTGAACATTCTAAATGCCACCCTGGATAACATTTTCCAAAGAATGAATCCCATTTCATTATATGGTTTTCTGGTGCCTTTATCCATAGTGCAAAATCTGAAATATTTTTTTTATTATTATCAAAATCAACTCTAGCACCTGCTTTTTGCTCTTCTATTTTTTTATTAGATAATACTCCATAATCTGGTAATTTTGATGTATCAAAATATATTGTATTATCTGTTTTATAAGTATATCCATTCTCTATAATTTTCTTTACATATTGTTCCATAATATCTATATGCTCAGTTGCTCTTGCAATAATTTCTGGCTTATCTATATTTAATAAATCTAAATCATTCAAAAAAGCTTCCATATAGAATTGTGCTATTTCATACGGATTTTTGTTTTCTCTTTTAGCTGCTTTTAACATTTTGTCTTCACCTTCATCTGCATCTGAAACCAAATGTCCAACATCTGTAATATTCATTACATGTTTTAATGAATAATTATTGTATTTTAATACTCTTCTAAGAGTATCCATAAACAAATAAGCTCTTAAATTTCCAATATGTGCATAATAATATACAGTTGGTCCACAAGAATAAATTTTAACCTCTTTTTCATCATTTGAGTTAAATATCTCCTTCTTTTTTGTAAGTGTATTATATATTTTTAATTCCATATGCTTTTTTACCTCCTTTTTTGAATCTAATATATTTTTATGTGACATAATTACCAATGTAATTATGTCACTGTATTTTCATCTTCTGGTGGATTTATAGTATTTGTTCCTTCAGAAGTATTTGTATTAGTGTTAGTTTCCTTTTTTTCAACTTTTACCGTTCTTGTTACAGTTGCTGTATTTCCTGCTGTATTCTTTACAGTATATGTTATTTTATATACTCCTTCTTTTGAAGTATCAACCTCGTTTACGACTTTATCATTTAATTTTATCTCCACTTTTATCTCAGATGTTAAATCTCCATCTCTACTATCTTTGGCTGTAGCGCCATCATCTTTGTATTTATCATTAATATGAATAGTTATATTTTCTTTTCCTTTTAATGTAATTTCTGGTTTTATATCATTATTTGTTATGGTATGTTTATCACATGTTTCTGTAGGTACCATAAATTCTGAATCTGGAGTTACTCCTTGTGCTTTTTGTCTATCTTCTTCAGATCTTGTAATAAATACCTTTTCTTCTTTATCTGTACAAAATTCCGTTGCAAGTTTTCCAGTTTCTTTACATATTGCAACTTTAACATGAGTTTCACATGTTTTTGTTGGCACAGTACCTTTTACAAACATCTCACTATATGTTCTTCCACCTCTTGGGTCTTGTGCACAAATATCTGTTGCAAGTAATCCTGAATCTGAACATACAACTGCATTTACTAATCCTGATGCTTTATCGAATCTTGCATTTTCAAGTCCTGAATGTACTTTGGTCATAATAGAATTCCAGCGTTTTGCTACTGTTCCACTTCCAGGTGCTTTTGCAGAATTCACTTCATCATATGCAAAGTACATGGCTCCACTATAATATGGTGTAAATCCACAAAACCAAGTAATTTTGCTGTCATCTGTTGTTCCTGTTTTTCCACATGTTTGTTGTCCTTTAACCACTGCACCTGTTGCTGTAGCTCCAGCAGAACCAGTTAATCCTGTTCCTGTTGGTTCTGTTAAAAGAGATTGCATAATAGATGCATTCTGTTCAGATATAACTCTACGTCTTTGTTGTTCTTTTTGCATAATTACATTTCCCTTTGAATCTTCAACTTTTATATAAAATGTAGGTTCTATATATTCACCATTATTAGCAAGAGTTGCATATGCTGCTGCCATTTCTAATGGGCTTATTCCTTTCCATACACCTCCCAAAGCTAATGGTAAAGAGTTATCCTTTTCATCATCCATTGTTGAAATTCCAAATTCTCTAAGATATTTTATTGACTTTGTTGGTGTTAAGTTTTTCATCATTTTAACTTCTGGAATATTTCTAGACACTCTTAAAATATATCTTATATTCATTAATCCATAAAAAGATCCTCTTCCAGTATCATTATGTGGAGTATATCCACCAAAAGATGTTGGTATATCATCAACAACAGTTGAAGCTGTAATTAATCCTTCTTGTAAAGATGGTGCTATAACTGCAAGTGGTTTTATGGAAGAACCTGGTTGTTTTTCTCCTATTATTGCTCTATTTTTTCCCCATGCTGTTTTTTCTCCAAGAACTCCCCTTGAAGCTACTACATATCCTGTTTTATGGTCAATTATTACCATTGCAGATTGAATTTGAACTGTGTCAGTATGAGAATTTCCCTGTTCATCTTTTTTAGTAACTTTAGTTGTTTTCATCCAATCTTTATTTTCTGTATATGCTGTATCCATTATATTTTGAAATTCTTTGTTTTCTGTTATATATATTTTAAATCCACCACTTTTTATTTTCTGTAATGCCATATCGTAACTCATATCATGCTCAGCAGCATATTCTCTAGCAACCTGCCCTACAGCAGCTTCTTCAGTTTGAGTTAAGGCATTATAATTAGATATAGTTCCTTCTTTAAATGCTAATCCAGCATTTACTTCCTCAACCGCTATATCATATTGTTCTTTATTAATTAATTCCTGTTCATACATTTCTTTTAAAACTGTTTTTGTTCTATTAGCTATCTTTTCTTTGCTAGTAGATTCTTTAAATGGATTATAAATATTAGGTGAATGGTTAATTCCAGCTATGTAGGCTGCTTGTGCTATTGTTAAATCTATAGGGTTTTTATCAAAATAATATCTTGAAGCAACTTGAACACCATATATATTTTTTTGTCCTCCACCTAAAGGAATTGTATTTAAGTATGCCTCTAGTATTTGATCTTTAGACATTTCCTTTTCTATTTGATATGCTTTTGCTATTTCTCTTACTTTTCTTTTCCAATTTCTATCTTTATCATTCAAAGAATTCTTTATTAATTGTTGAGTTATAGTACTTCCTCCATAGCTAGAATCCCCTGAAAAATACTTAAGCACTGCTCCTGCTGTTCTTTTTATATCCACACCACTATGTTTGTAAAATCTTTTATCCTCTATTGATACAAATGCTTTTGGCACATATTCTCCCATTTCTGCTAAGCTAATAACTTCTCTATTTTCATCTCCATTTAAAGTACCAATTTCTTCTCCATTTAATGCGATTAAAGTGCTATTCTCAATGGTTATATTTAATTCTTCTGAGCTTATTTTTAAGTCATCTCCAAATATTCCAAAGAAAACGCCTGCTACAACACCTGCACCTATTACTATTCCTAAAATTAACAGTATAGCAAATATTTTTATTGCTAATCTTAATTTAGGATGTTTTTTTACTTTTTTTACCTTTTTTGCATTTTTATTTTTTACTATTTTTGTTTTATCTTTTGAAGAATTGTTATTTGCTTTATTTTTACTCATTAGAAATCCTCCTTTGTAAAAATTTAAAGTACATATGACAATTATATTACATTATTTTAAAAATTAAAAGTATTTTATAAAAAAAAACAGACTAAGTATGTGAAATGCTAAAATTTCAATAGTATAAACTGTAAACAAATTAAATTATAAAAAAAATTTAACGAAGTTTTACTTAAAAAGCCCCTTTAAGAAATGTTTTTTTTGCAAGGCTTCGTTAGATTTTTAAAGTTTAATTTATCTGTAATTTCTATAACCTTAAATCACTATAAAATGTAAAATTTAATTATAGTTACATGTATTTTGTAAGTCTTCTATAATATCTTTTGCACATGTTATACATTTTGCTCCTTCTTTTATTAATTCATTTGTTCCAAAAGATTGTGGTGAATTTACATTTCCTGGTACAACATATACTTCCTTTCCTTGTTCTAGTGCAAAATCTACTGTTATCAAAGTTCCGCTTCTTTTCCTTGCCTCAATAACTACAACTCCATCACTTAATGCACTAATTATTCTATTCCTAGCAGGAAAATTCATCTTTTCTGGCTTTGTTCCTATTAAATATTCTGAAATTATTGCTCCATTATTTTCTAATATATTATTAAAAAGTTTCAAATTTTCCTTTGGATAAACTATATCTAATCCACAACCTAATACTGCAATTGTAGTATTTTTCGCCATAATTGCTCCCATATGTGCATAACTGTCTATTCCTTTTGCCATTCCACTAATTATATTTATGTTATTTTTAGATAAATTATATGCTATACACTTTGCAATATTCATTCCATAACTAGTACATTGTCTACATCCAATTATAGATATTGATGTATTATTTAATATATCTTTGTTTCCCTTAACATAAATACAAGCTGGCGGATCATATATATTTCTTAATTTTTGCGGATATTCATCATCTAATATAGTAATTATTTCTATTTTATATTTATTCATATATTCTATATATTGCTCTAAATTTTCTTTATAAATTGAATTAGTAATATTACTTGCAATTTCTTCCCCAATTCCTTCTACTTTTAGTAATTCTTCTTTACTTAAATTCCATATAATTTCTGGCATTATATATGTTTTTAGCAGTTTTAATTTCTTTTTATTTCCTAAATTTGGAATTCTAGAAAACCAAATCCAATATTTATTAATCATATTAATTACATTCCTCTTTTCTAAAATTAATATATAATTGTTCATTTTCATTTTATATTACAAAATTGTTTCCTATTAAATAAAACAAATAAAGGGCATATTTGTACCAAAATACAAATAGCCCCCACTATTTTTAATTATTTTAATATATTTTAAGCGTTATCAATGTTATCAATACTTATTCTTGCAGCTTTTACAACATTACTCATTAACATTGCAATTGTCATAGGTCCTACTCCTCCTGGAACTGGAGTTATAAACGATGTTTTATTAGCAACATTTTCAAAATCCACATCCCCACATATTTTTCCATCTTCTGTCCTGTTTATTCCAACATCTATTATAACTGCATTCTCTTTTACCATATTTTCAGTAACAAATTTAGGCTTTCCAATTGCTGCAATTAATATATCTGCCGTCTTTGTGTATTGTTCAAGATTTTTAGTTTTAGAATGACATACTGTTACAGTTGCATTTTTGTTTAATAAACACTGTATTAATGGTTTTCCTACGATATTACTTCTTCCTATTATTACTGCATGCTTTCCTTCTATTTGAATATTATATGCTTCTAGCATTTTTAATATGCCATAAGGAGTACACGACACATAACAATCTTGATTTAATGAAAGTTTTCCTACATTTTCTGGATTAAATCCATCTACATCCTTTTTAGATGATATTGTTCTAAAAGCAACATTCGCATCTAAATTATTAGGCAAAGGACTTTGAACAAGTATTCCATGTACACTGCTATCATTATTTAACTTATTTATTAAACCTATTAACTCTTCCATTGTTGTTGTATCTGATAAAATATATTCTTCATATTTTATTCCTATTTCTTCACATGCTTTAGATTTATTTTTTACATATATTTTTGATGCTTTATCATCCCCAACCATTATTACTGATAATTTAGGTTGTATCCCTTTTTTTCTTAATTCTTCCACTTCATTTTTTAAATTTTGTCTTATCATACTTGCTAAATTTTTTCCATCTATTATTTGCATATTACTCACATCTTTCACATTATAAATTTTAAAATTATTATATTAATAACCTTTTCTAATGTCAATATCTCTTCATAAATTTGTCAACTAAAATATTATTTTGGAATATAATGTAGTATACCCTGAAATTGGAGGTGTATTTATATGGAACAAGATTGTTTATGTTTATATTGTAAAAAGCAAAAAAGATGTTGTGTTGATTTAATATTAGTTATACTAATATCATTATTAGCATTAGCTATAGGCATAATTATAGGTGCTGTTTTATCTGCTACAATTCTTGCTTTTCTTGGTACTATTATAGCAATAGCTGTAATTCTTGCAATATTAATATTAATAAGAATATTAACAATTGTATGTTGCGGAAAATGCTGTTAATTATTAATTTATAAATGAGCGTATTTTACGCTCATTACATAGCAATATTTATATTTTTCTTTACAAATACTACAAAATACGATAAAATATGCATGGTTTAGGAGATGAATTTATGTATAATTTTATTTCAAAATGTGAAGAAGATACAAAATCTTTTGCTTATAATTTAGCTTCCAAATTGGATAATGGAGATTTAATTATACTTTCAGGTGACTTAGGTTCTGGAAAAACTAAGTTCACAGAAGGTTTTTTATCATATTTTGGTTTAGAAGATGAAATTTCTAGTCCAACATTTACAATCGTTAATGAATATAACAAAAATAATATAAACATTTTTCATTTTGATGTTTATAGATTAAATTCTATAGATGAATTTTATGCTATTGGCGGACAAGATTATTTTTCCAAAGGAATTTGTATTATTGAATGGGGTGAACAAATTTTAGAAGCACTTCCTAATAACTATATACATATTTCCTTTAATCGTGATTTCAAAAACGATAATTACAGAAATTTAAATATTACTATACATGGTAATAAATATAAAAATTTATTTTAATGAAGCATAAAATAATTCAATTTTTGTTTCATGAAAGGATTATAAAATTATGAAAATTTTAAGTATAAGTACTTCTTCTGATATTTGCTCATGTGCATTATTAAATGATGAAAATTTAGTTAAACAAATAAGTGTTAAAGATGGGCTTACTCACAGCGTAAGATTAATGCCTGAAATAGAACAACTACTTCTTGAATGCAATTTATCTATTAATGATATTGATTTATTTGCATGTGATAAAGGACCTGGCTCTTTTACAGGAATTCGTATTGGAATCGCTACTATTAAAGCTTTTTGTGATGTAACTTGCAAAAATAGTATTGGAATTAGTTCATTACATGCTCTTGCATGTAATAGTAATTCTAATGGATATGTATGTTCTATTATAGATGCAAATAATAATAATGCTTATTATTGCTTATTTAAATTTAATAATCGGATTTTATGAGCCAATTACTAAATGTTTAATAGATAGCATAAATAATATTACAGAAGCGTTAAAGAAATATGACAATCAAATTACTTTTGTTGGAAATGGTAGCATCAAATATAAAGATGTGATAGAATGTACATTGAAGAATAATGCTATCTTTAACTCTAATAATGATTTATCTGCTTATAGTATTGGTTTTACTGCATTTTCAATATACTCACAAAATATAACTAAAGATTCACTTTATAGTTTATCTCCTTTATATATAAGACCTTCAAGTGCAGAACAATTAGTTTCTAAAAAATAATAATTTAGAGATGAAAGGATTATTAAAATGAATCTAAAAATAAAATCAATGACATTAAATGATTTAGAAAACATTAAGGATATTTTAGAGACCGAATTTGATAATTTTTGGAATTATAATATTCTTAAATCTGAATTGCAAAATACAAATTCAGAATACTTAGTTGCTTTTTCTAATTCAGAAATTGTTGGTTTTGGCGGAATTTGGATTAGTGTTGATGATATACATTTAACAAATATTGTAACTAAAAAATCTATGAGACATAATGGAATTGCTTCAAAACTTTTAGAAAATTTAATTTCTATTTCTAAAACCAAAAATAAAACTTCATTAACTTTAGAAGTTAATGAAAACAATATTTATGCTATAAAATTATATTCAAAATATAATTTTAAAAAAATTGGCTTGCGAAAGAATTATTATTTTCAAAATGAGAATGCTATAATTATGACTTTGTTTTTTAATGAAAACTAATTTTAAAATGTTAGGAGAAAAACGAATGAAAAAATGTGAATTAAATTACAAACAATTAAAAAACTATTGTAACCCAAACAGTTTTAAATTTGAAGATACTAGTGAGCTTACAGCAATCGATACAGGTATTGGTCAAGATAGAGGTATAAAAGCACTTGAATTTGGTTTATCTGTTGATGTTGTTGGTTATAACTTATTTCTTGAAGGTCCAGATGGTGTTGGAAAAACAAAATACACCAAAAGATATTTAGATAAAATTTCTAAAAAGAAAAAGGTACCATCTGATTGGTGCTATATATATAACTTTGACAATCCAAACGAACCTATTGCTATTTCTTTACCAGCAGGACATGGACAAGAATTTAGAGATGATATGGATCAATTTGTTAAAGATGTTAAAGTAGATATTAATAAAACATTTAGTAATGATGATTTTGAAAAAGAAAAAACATTAATAAAACAAGAATTTGAGCAAAAACGTGCAACTCTTCTTGATAAATTAAATCAAGAATCTTTAAAATATGGCTTTCAAGTTAAAACTGCTCAAAATGGTATATATATGATGCCTATTGTAAATGGAAAAGCTATTGAAGAAGAAGAATTTGAGAAATTAGATGAAAATATCAAAAAAGAATAGAGCAAATCATATCTGTTATCTCAGAAATTAAAGCTATTGAGAGAGCATCAGATAAGAAAATTCAAGATTGGCAATCTAATATTGCGCTTCTTACAATTAATGTTCATATTAATTATATAAAATCTAAATATAAACGAAATAAAAAAATAACGACTTTTATAGATAATGTAAAAAAGGATATTTTAAAAAATATTTCTTCATTTATAGAAAATAAAACACCTTCTAGCAATCAACAATCTCAACCTGTTCAACGTCAAGAACCAAAGGAACCATGGTTAAATTATAGAGTTAACTTGTTTATAGATAATTCACAATCTGAGGGCTGTCCTGTTATTATGGACACAAACTATTCATATCACAACCTATTTGGTAAATTAGAATATGAAAATTATTATGGTGCATTAAAAACAGATTATACAATGTTAAAACCTGGATTACTTCATAAAGCAAATGGTGGATATATAATGCTTCAGGCAAAAGATTTGCTTACAAATGGTGCTTGTTATGAAGCTTTAAAAAAAGCATTACGTGTTAAAGAAATAAATATAGAAAATTCAGTAGATCAACGTTCTTCTATGGTAATGGTATCATTAAAACCTGAACCTATTCCTTTAGATTTAAAAGTAATTTTGATTGGAACTTCAAATATTTATCATACTTTACTTGCAATGGATACTGACTTTAAAAAATTATTTAAAGTTAAAGTTGAATTTGAAGATGACGCCCCTCGTACATCAGAAAATGAATATAAATTAGCGCAATTTATACATGGTTTTTGTGAGCAAGAAGAATTATTGCCATTAGATAAAACTGCTGTTGCAAAAGTTATTGAATATGCTTCTCGCCTTGCAGATGACCAAAATAAACTTTCTACTAAATTTAATGATTTAGCAGAAATCATTACCGAAGCTTGTACTTGGGCAAAAATTGCAAAATCTAAGATAGTTACATCTGAATTTGTAAATAAAACTTTGATTGAAAGAACAGATAGAGTAAAAAAATACGATGAACGTTATACAGAAATGATAAAAAATAATACTTTACTTATTAATACATCTGGTTTTACAGTAGGACAAATAAATGGCTTAACAGTTATGACCATTGGAGATTATTCTTTTGGAAAACCTTCTAAAATAACAGCTAATACTTATACTGGAAAAAGTGGAATTATAAATGTTGAACGTGAAGTCGAACTTTCTGGATCAACTCACTCTAAAGGTGTATTCATTTTAAGTGGATATTTAGGAGAAATGTTTGCACAAGACATTCCTTTATCTCTTACAGCTAGTATTTGTTTTGAACAACTTTATAATGGTGTAGATGGTGATAGTGCCTCTAGTACTGAATTATATGCAATACTTTCAAGTTTATCTGAAATACCTATTAATCAATCTATTGCAGTTACTGGCTCTGTAAATCAAAAGGGAGAAATTCAACCTATTGGTGGAGTTAATGCAAAAATTGAAGGATTTTACCAAATATGCAAAATGCGTGGTTTAGATGGAAGTCATGGTGTTATGATACCAATTCAAAATGTAGATAATTTAAATTTAAGTGATGAAGTAATTGAAGCTGTAAAGAACAATAAATTTCACATTTATGCTATTACTACTATTGAAGAAGGAATTGAAGTTTTAACCGGAGTTCCAGCTGGCAAGAAAGATAAATTTGGAAAATTCCCTGCTGGAACAGTAAACTATCTTGTATATGAAAAACTAAGAAAATATGCAGAAAATAGTAAAAATTATAGATAAATATAATAAATTAAGAAGAATTGTATTTTTACAATTCTTCTTAATTATTATATTAAATTTCCCATTCTCCATTTTCATTTTGCCCAGAAGTCTTTATATTTGCTTTAAATATACAATCGGTCGAACTCCATAAGCAAATTCTCCATCTTCAATATTTCCCCAAATTGCTAAGTTTAATGCTGCTGTAACTTTACCTTCATTAACAGTTCTACAGAAAAAATTTGCACCTTTTCCTTCTTCATTAGTCCATTCACAGCGATTAGCTAACCAATAATTTGACCCTTTTTGAAAAAGTATTTTATATATTTTATCAGATGTGTTTAAATAATCTGATGCATTATAAACATAACATGTATCAAGTCTAGTCTGATTTTTAGCTACTGTTGATACTCCTGTTGGTTGCAACATAGTTGGATAGTACATATTTTTAGTAGCTGTATACTTTGGTGTTGAATTATAACCTGTTATATTTTTTATATCATCTTCAAAATTTATACTTCTTGCTCCACTTCCTATTGTAGTTTTTTGTTCTAATCCATCTACTGTATCTCCTATTTCATATGTAAATTTTTTCGTAGTATCTGCACCTTTTCCATAACCATATATTTTGCATATTTCATTTAATTCTTGTTG
>ERZ777305.2297-NODE-2297-length-16980-cov-3.056071_pt1 | contig 16980 bp, 16 predicted proteins | sample MGYA00374965_ERZ777305 | MGnify/ENA primary metagenome ERZ777305 (study PRJEB29328, sample SAMD00013331) | mouse gut metagenome | study: EMG produced TPA metagenomics assembly of the Metagenome analysis of fecal microbiota from mouse which was promoted... | reverse complement strand
CGGGATGCCGGACAGCGCGTTTCTGCGCGCTGAATGCAGCGTCCCGCCGCAGTTCCGGCGGCAAGTAGATTTAATCAATTTTATTTCAGCAGCAATGAAGCCGCACCGCCTCCGGACTCCTCCTTACGCATACGCCGATTTCACTCCCGCTGTCAGTTTTCCGTTTCAATCAGGTTCAGATTCCTCTCCAGCATTTCCGCGAGGGGAACGGACTGATATGCCTTTTTTGTCTCGCCTCCGATGCGCAGCTGCACCTTATTGATATTCGGCAGCTCGACCAGGGAATTAACCACCGCGTAGACTACAACCTCCTCGGAAACTCCCTCCGGCTTCTCCAGAAACTCTTCGTTCAGATCCACATAGCAGACGCCGTCCTTTGTACTGACCTTGATCAGTTCCGTCCCCTCCGGCATCGTCCGGCTCATCCCGGCCTGAAGCTCCTCCTGCACGGGACCCTCCAGCAGCTGTTCAATCACCAGCTGCTCCATGGAAATGCTCGTGCTGTAGCTGACACGGCGATGCGATTCGAGCAGGGCCGTGCCATCCTCATTTGCAAAAAATACGGAGACATTCGCAACCTGCCCGTACATATTTTCATCAATAAAATCCTCCGCCTTCATCAGCCCGACCGGCACATCCCCGCTCATACAGGGAATGCCGTTGACGTAAAATTCAACATAGTCAACGCCCTCAATCTGGCAGAAGGTTTTGACGAGCGCCGCCCGGATCAGGATTTCCGTAATTCCGGAAAGCGTGCTGTAATTCGCATCAAAATTGAGAATCAGCTGCCCCGCCTCGCCGAAAGAATAATCGAGCAGTGCGACATTGTCCGGCAGCAGCCTTTTGCAGCCGCGCTGCTGCGGCTCCCTGGCGAGCGCCTCCACATATTCCTGCACCTGAGCCTCCCGGAATGTCGCCTTCGGCTCGTAGCTCTCGCTTACCAGCTGGGTTTCCGCCTCGTTCAGAAAATACAGCTTACCGCCCGCCGTCTCCAGCCCCTGTTTTTTCCCGCAGCCGGCGGCCGCCAGAAAACAGAGCACGCCCGCTGCAATCCGTATTCGTCCTTTCATTTACCCTCTCATTCCGCCGCACAGGCGGCACAGCCATCCGCCGAAGCTTCCTTTAATTCCCTTTAATTCCTTTAATTCCCTTTAATTCCTTTTAATTCCCTTTATTTTCCTTTAATCTCCTTCATTATCCGCAGCTGCGCTCGGTTCCACAGCAGACAGACCAGACCCTCCCCTCCGGAAACCGGTTATGATTTCCCGCCGGAGAGCCGGAAAGCGAACCTACTTCGCCGCTCTGCCTCAGTCCGGAATATAGCTGAGCGGGATGCGCACCGTAAAAGTGGTGCACTCGTTCTCCCGGCTGTACAGCTTGATCGTCCCCTTATGCCGCAGAATCACACTTTTTGTAATGGCAAGACCGAGTCCGGTTCCCCCCGTTTCGCGGGAGCGCGCCTTATCCACGCGGTAAAACCGGTCAAATACAAACGGCTGAGCCGCCTCCGGTATTCCAATCCCGGAATCCGCCACGGTCACATAAAAATATTTATGGTCGGCGTTGAGCGATACCCGTACATTTCCCTCGTCCACATTGTATTTCACTGCGTTCTCGATCAGATTGGAGAGAGCGAGCGAAAGCTTGACCTCGTCCACGGTTGCCAGCACCGGCCGGAAACTCTCAAATACAAGCTCGATATTGCGCTGCTGCGCCAGCGGCTTGATGCGGCGCAGAATTATTTCAAGAAGCTCGTTGATGCTGACCTGCGCAATGTGCATTTCCCCGTTTTTTCTGCCGAGCCGCACGAGCGAAAGCAGATCGTTGATAATTTTGTTTTCCCGCTCGATTTCGTCGTTGATATCCTCAAGAAATTCCCGGTACATTTCAACCGGTGCGTCCTTCTGGGCAATCAGCGAGTCCGCAAGTACTTTCATCGACGTCATGGGTGTTTTCAGCTCATGGGACACATTGGATACAAATTCCTGCCTCGACTCCTCCACCTTTTTCATCTGGCGGAGCATTTCGTTGAACGAATCCGAAATTCTCTCCACTTCGTTGAACCCGCGGATTGACACCACATCCTCCATATAGCCGTCCGTCACATGCTGAATGGAAGCAATAATCGCTTTGAACGGCTTTACCATCCCGCCGGACGCGTAGAATGCCGCAACTCCGACCGCACACATCAGCACGGCATCAAACGCCAGCATCCAGGCTTCCACACGCTCAAAGCCCGCGTTTTCCCCCTCGAGGGACGCCCGGAGAATGACAGCGCCTGCATTTTCCTTTCCGCCGCTCTGCGACACCGGAAGCGTGAGCTCCACATAACCTGCTCCCTTAGCCACGCGCTGCCCGCTGATTCCGCGGATGCACTCGATCACATTCCTTGAGATCAGCGTTTTGCCGACCTCGTAATTGAAGGTGTCGGAAACCACCTTGAGATTGCCGTCCACCACAATAATTCTGCCGTCAAAAATATTTGCCGCAGCCGCCAGCTCGGAGCTGAGCTGCGCCCCCTGCACGGACGGAAAACCGGACGCGGATATCCGGTTGGAAAGCGCATATCCGTACTCCTGCAGCTCCCCGGTTCTGCCGGAAAGCAGCTGCTGCCGGTACACAAGCAGCGTTCCCGCCGTCACGCCAGCCAGCGCCAGCCCCGCAACAGTTATCAAAAGCAGAAACAGACTTATGCGCATGCTGCGGAACTGCTTCAGCTTCTGTTTTAATCTTCCTGTTCCCCTCTTCACCGCCTCTCCCTCAGCCTGCCTGGAAATAATAGCCGACGCCCCACTTCGTGTGAACATACCTCGGCTCGCTCGGATTGTCCTCGATCTTTTCGCGCAGCCTCCGGATATGTACGTCCACCGTGCGGACATCCCCCGGATAATCATAGCCCCAGACAAGATTCAGAAGGCTTTCTCTTCCGTACACTTTATTTGGATTCAGCAGCAGAAGTACCAGAAGATCGTATTCTTTTGCGGTCAGATTTATCTCACGCCCGCGGATATAAACGCGCCGGCTCTCCTGATCCAGCTTGAGCTCGTCGTACTCCAGCACCGGGCTCTCCTTCCGGGATTTCTCCCCGTCCGTATTCTTCTTGTCGTTCCGGCGCAGAATCGCCTTGATTCTCGCCTTGACTTCCAGAATATTGAACGGCTTTGTAATATAATCGTCCGCACCGTACTCCAGCCCGAGAATCTTGTCCATATCGTCCCCCTTGGCGGTAAGCATGATAATCGGCAGATCGGAAAACTCGCGGATCTGCTGGCATACCTCAAAGCCGCCGAGCTTCGGCAGCATCACATCCAGCAGCATCACATCATATTCCTTTTTCTGCGCCGCCTGAAGCGCCTCCTCCCCGTCGTAGGCACAGTCCACTTCCATGCCGTCCTGCTCCAGACTGAACCGTATCCCTTTCACAATCAGCTTTTCGTCATCCACCACAAGAACTCTCTTGCTCACCGCAAACCTCCCTTTCCCGGTTTCCCTCTCAGGAACCGTTATCTCCAACCGTTATGTATCCGCAAAGCTTCTGAAACATAGCTTCCTTAATTCCGTCAACCTTCATTAAATCCTCGCAGGTTCGAAAACTCCCATACTCCCTGCGATAAGCCAGAATCGCCTCCGCGCGGGCCGCGCCGATCCCGTTGAGCCCCATCAGCTGTTCCTTTGTCGCCGTATTGATATTTACCGGAAGTACAGCCTGCTCTCCCGGGGTACGGGAAGTCCCGGCGCCGCCTGCCTCCTCATACAGAGTACGCCCCGCTTCTGCCAGGCGTTCCGCCTCTTTGACATCGGGCACATAAATCCGCTCTCCGTCCGCTATTTTCCGGGCCTGATTCAGATAATGGCCTGCCGCATCCTCCGCAAGCCCGCCGGCCGCGGCGATCGCATCCGCCGCGCGGGAATTCTCCGGCAGGGCATAAACCCCCGGCTGTTTTACCGCGCCGCAAACATGGACATAGCAAAGCGCGGGCACGGCCGTCGGCGCCGGTGCACTTCCCGGGCCAGTTTGCCCCGCGTTTTCCAGTCCTGTGCGATTGCCACCGCTCTGCCCGCCCGACGGTATCAAAACGGCAGTATCCCGTTCCTGCCCTTCGGGCGCAGCCAAAGACAGCTCGGGGTTTGGTTCTCCAAAAGCATTCTCCCACTCCCGCAGCTCAATCCCCGCGCGGCTGTTTTCCCCGCACGCATACAGTGTGCCGGCAAGCACAACAAATAAAGCGGAAAGCACCGCTTTCCACATTTTTTTCTTTTTTATCACAGAGAAACACCCATCCTTTCCGGGCGCTTCCCCGAACTGTACCCTCAATACAATCCAGTACTATTGTACAGGATCGCACGCTATATTACAAGGGCTTTTTTCGATATAAATTCTGAATAATTTATTACATCCGCAGCAGGAGCTTATTTTCGTTTATCCGCACCGCCCTTTCCCGGCTCTCCGGCTCCGTATTTCCTTAACGGACGATGCCGTTCCCGAATCATCCGCATTCCTCAGCTTTCCTGTCCGGACCACTGAAACAGAAGAATTCCCCCGATCACGAGCACCATGGCGACCAGCTTCCGGATCCGGAATTCTGCCTTTTCCATCCCGAACAGGCCGAACAGCTCGATCAGATACGCTGCAAGCAGCTGTGAGGTGACAATCAGCATCGCCGATTTTGCCGGGCCGAGCTTTGCAACGCTCTGAATCACCGTCCAGGTGATTGCGATGCCGATCACTCCTCCGAGCAGCATGTATTTTCCTTCAATGCGGAACAGGCTGGAAAACGGCGCCTGTCCTCCTGCGACAAACCACGCACCGATGCTGACGATCAGCGCGGTCAGCTGAACGAAGGTCGCCGCTGTCCATATACTTGTCTGCTTTGTTACGCCGGTGTTGAACACGCCCTGGACGCTCATCATCACACCGGACAAAATGGCTATAATAATTCCTGACATAATAAGACCCGCCTCCTGATTATTTACTGGATACTGCCAGTATTTTCAGAAAACGCGGCTTTTATGCAAAGCTCATCCGTCCGCTGATTTTAATTCCTTTCATAAACCCGTTTTCATTCACTCTTTTTTCTCAACGGAACAGACCGTAAGCTTTCCTTCCTGTACCCGGAAGCGGATATCAAAGCCGCCGTATTCCATTCCGTATATCCGCTCCGGCTCCTCCTGATACCCCGGACGCGGATCACCTTCGAGAATTTTGCACACGGCAGCACGCTGCTCCCCTGGAAGCAGCGCGAGCAGTTCTTTCGGAAATATCACCGAAAGCTTTTTGTCCCTCACCCCGTCCGAAAAACCTCCCGACGCATCCGGACGGCTGTCCGTATAGGCAAGATACGGCTTGATATCGTAGATCGGCGTGCCGTCCAGCAGATCCGCACCGGCCACCCAAAGCACCGTCCCCTCTGTCCGTGTTTTTTCCATGCCGAGCAGCCGCACGCAGGAAAGCCCGACCGGATTGGGCCGGAAAGGCGAGCGGGTTGCAAATACGCCGACGCGTGTATTGCCGCCCAGCCGCGGCGGTCTGACCATCGGAGACCAGTCCCGCCCCAGATTTTCCGAAAACTCCCAGATCAGCCAGAGATGGGAATAGCCCTCAATGCCCGACAGCGCGTTCGCATCCCGGAACTCTTTTTCAAATACAACGCGCGACCGCACCTCCTCCACCAGACCGCTCTGCCGCGGAATTCCGAATTTCTGTGAAAAGCCGCCGCGGATGCGTGCGATAATCCGCATACTGCGTTCTTCCATGATAAAGTCCTCCGTTCTGCTGACGCAGCAATTCTTCTACCTGTCAGTGCTCAGCTTTGCATACACATAAGTATCCCTCCAAACCGGCCTGTTCTTCTCGTCCTTCCAGAAGTATGCTTTTCAGCTCCACCGCAACCATTTCGTCCGTACTGATGCGCCATTCCAGATTTTTTTCTGTCTCGTCAGCCGTCATCGGCCTGTATGGTTCATATTCCACAACCTTCTCGTCCGACAGATATTCAAATAGATCCCGAAGATCATTTTTTCTGTATCTTCTTAAAAGCAGTCTTTCTGTTTCCGCTGATATGGATTCGTTTGCCACACTGTCACCTCACGCTCGCTTTTCTATTTCCTCGTACTCGCTTCTCTATCTCCTCGTACCCGCTTCACCGGTTATTTTCACCGATAATTCCCTGTACCCTGCCGCCGTGTTCATCCGATACTGTTCCTCCTGCAGCGATCACAACCTCATGACCTTCTGCCAAAAGCTTATTTACCGTACGTATGCCGGAAAACCGTGCCTCTGATTACCAGAATTTTTATTCTTTTCTTCGTATCGATTTTCTCCGTATAGAATCTTATTTGCCGGATGCCCCGGCATCGTTATCTTACCACAAACGCATATAAAATTCCATTTATTCTGCTTAATTTTCTGCTGTCCTTAACCATCCGGACGGCAAAATCCCTCTGCCCTGTACAAATTAAGAAGGGAATGGAATTACCATAATGGCAGACAACAGAAAGAGACTCTCTGCCCGCGCACAAAAGGAGGGAGTCCTGCGTACGCTCAAGGACTCCCCTGCCTTTTATCCCCGGTATTACGGAGTGTAATATGCCAGGAGCAGCTCGCTCCTGCTGTTTGCTGTATCGTACCTGATCAGGAAGGTGTTGCGCATGTTATCCGGTTCCCCCGTTATCTTGCCGAAGGCGGTCAGGTACAGGATTTTTCCCTCCTCACCGGACAGCCTGATTTCGGATACTTCCAATTTCTCCGGAAGGGCCAGCTCCATCCGGAGAAATTTTCCCTCCTTTTCATCCAGCCGATAGAGCACCGTGCCGATCGTGCAGTATGTCTCCTGTCCGGACAGCAGGCTGCAGCTGTCCGGTGCAAAGCTGACCGCCTCTGCCGGATTTCCGGCGCTCAAAGCAAGCAGCCGGCATTCTCTGCTGTCCTCCAGACACAGCAGAAGCTGATCTCCGCGGACGGCAGATGCCTGCAGATAACCGCCTAAGCAGCGGTAAAGCTCAGCTGTCTCGCCGGATGCTGTATTACAGCAGTAAAAGATACTCTCCCCGTCATCTGTTCTCACACAATAATAAATACTGTCCCCGCCAAAGCCCAGAAACGCCGGATATCCTGTTTCCGCCGGGAGCCTGTGCTCCGCCTGATCCTCCCCTGAAATCCGTACCCTGACAACGCTCGGAGCGGCATCTTCCATACTCTTTACATAATCGCAATACAGATAACCATCCTGAATCGCCATTCTTCCGACCGCGTAAACCTGCGGCAGCTCCAGAACCCTGCGCTTTCCTTCGCCGGAAAGCCCGCAGCAGTATACGGTCAGCCGCCCTTCCTCCGCCTCTCCGGTTTCGGAGCCGACGCGCTCCGCGGCGTAATACAGTTCCCCGTGATATACCGCAAAGAAATTCGTTTCTACCGGCAGCCGGGAAACATCCGGCTCATCGTTAAAATAAGCGGCATACACCGCACCGTCCGCCGCGGCCAGCTCGCCGAAATACACCGGCGCCTCCTTCAGCCCCTGCGCATTTTCCGCCTCAGCCCTGCCCGGTATCGTAAGAAACGCAGCCACACAGAATACTGCAAGCGCAGCAACGCAGCACAGGACAATCCTGCTGTTTTTTCGTTTTTTCATAATATTTTCCACCCGCCTTTCCGTATTGGACTCTCCGAATGCCAGACCGGCGGTCAGGCCGCTCTGCCGTTCAGCGCAGGAGAGCAGCGTTCTCAAATATGCTCTCTGCTCTTCGAAGTCCGCATTTTTCAAGGTACTCTCATCGCAGAACATCTCCATATCCTGCTCCATACAGCGGACCGCCAGCCATACAAGCGGATTCCACCAGTGCAGACAGAGGCACGCGGCACCTGCCAGGCGCGCCAGCGGATCACGGTGCCGGATATGGGTTTTCTCGTGCCGCAGAATATGGGATTTTTCCGGCTCACCCAATGTGTAAGGCAGCAGAATCCGCGGACTCCAGAACCCCACCACAAACGGAGAGCTCACTGCCTCACACAGCCAGATGTTCCCACTCTCCCGAACCGCAGCCGCGATCCGCCGCCGCAGCCGCAGATACTGCGCGAGATAGTATGTACAGAGCGCTGCAGTTCCCGCCAGATAAACGGCGCGCAGCACCTGGAGCACACGGTTCATCCCGCCCTCTCTGCGGCCGTCCGCCATATCATAATCCATGCGGCTGTTTCCCGGGGCGGCGGAATTCGCTTCTTCTCCATTTTCCAATACCGTGCCGGAAAATCCGCCGGTTCCCCGCTCCTGCTCCTCAGCTCCTTCCGGCCTCTGATTATCTCCGGAGACAAGCCCGAAGACTCTGGCAGAATTTCCGCCATTCTGCGCAAAGACAACATCCGATATATCCGGCTGGAGGCTGAAGGGTGACCGCGGCATCACGGGGCACAGCAGGCCGATCCCGACCAGCAGCCAGAGTCCGTAGCTGTAAATTTTCGGATATCTTCTGATCAAGGGACGTACCGCCAGAATAATCAGAATAAGGGCCGAAGCCTGCAGGCTCATCTGCCAGAGTCTTCCGATCATCGCTGTCATATTTCTACCTCCTGTCGCCGCACGGTTGGCAATACTGCCAGTCTATCGCGATAAACTACAATCAGTTTATCACGATAGACCACGTTTGTCAATAGCCGGCAGGGACTGTTTACATTTTTTTGTTCTTGTTTCGGTGATATTAATAACTTCTGAATTACGAGATTTTTTAATTAACGGAGTAATCTTTTAGAGCATTTTTCATGCGGAGGGCAGGCGTTATGACGAAAACCAAGCTTACTGCACTGTACGAAAAGCAATCCCGCGATGGAGAAAATGATTTTCCCCCGGTTTTAACATCATGCATAAGTTTTATGTCAGAAATACCGTCTGCAAGATCAGAGCCGTATTCACGGCAAAAAGACATGTGTGGCAAGCACCTGAGGCATGGTCATTTTGCAGCTGCTTATGGAACCGGAAGGGAGAATACCGGATTGTGAAAAAGCCGCTGATATGGTGCGCCAGATATTCGCTGTAACTATGGTTGAATACGGCCTCTATCTCACAAGCCGGCTGGCAATGCTTATGTACAGCAAAGCAGCAGAAAACGAAAGAAAGGAGCAACCGCCAGCCCTAAATGTTCGGGACCCAAAACCAAAAGACAGGCAAAGTAAAATGTACCTGTGAAACCTGTTTTTGTTTATGTATCTGCCCTGCCGCCGTCCTTATCGTAATAATGCCATGTGCCGGCTTTTCTGCCGTTCTGATAATAGCCCTCCGCCGCAACATTCCCGTTCTCATGATAGATCGTCCAGCGGCCGTTTTTGGTTCCGTTCAGGTAAAAACCCTTCACCGCCGGAGCGCCGTTCTGGAAAAATTCCTCAAAAACCCCCTCCCGGAGCCATCCGGAGCCGTCCGCAGTCCTTTTCTGCGTAAAACGGAAGTGGAGCTCCCCGGTTTCATAAAAGATTTCGGAAGCCTGCAGGGCTGAGACCGACGGGTCCGGGACAGGCGGAGATTTCATGATTTTCATCTGGACTGGCCTCCTTGTCAAATTTGTATGCCATATTGATACACTCTACTCTGTCCGGCGGCGCATTTCAAACTTTTTCTGCCGCCGCTGCCGGCTTTCTGCTGCTGGTCAGCTCTTCCCGCTGAATCACAAAATCAACAGCACTCTTTGCCTTCTCCGGAAATCCATGGATTTTTCCTTCAAAAAACTTTATCAGAGTATTATACCACAATTCGCCTTCCCTGTCTATCTGCTGATACCGGGAAAATGCGGAACAGCAACAGCCGCTTTTCCATCCCGAAATAAACTCCTGAATAGGTATTGACGCCCGCTCTCGTTATCTAGTATAATTAAATCCATTGGATTCGGAATATGCCGAAATACCAGAGGGAGGCTGTTGCATGAAGCAATTTTTCGGAATGAGCCGGAACGGAAATCTGGCGGAAGCCGTTCGCGGAATGGATAATCCGCAGTTTATTATGCTGTTTTCAAATGCTGCTCAGTTTGAGGAGCATGTTAAAAGTCTTGAGAAAATGTACCCCGGCGTGCCGAGCATCGGATGCATCGGAATGAGCTATGACACCGAAATCGTAGAAAACGGCGTGGGAATCACGGCATTTTCCGGCGGAATTACCGCCGTGGCCAATACGCTGGAGCAGGTATCCGTCATGCCGGTAAAATACATTGACCGGCTGAAGCAGGATGTCATTAAGGTGAATGCATCCGCGCGGGACACGGTATGCATCGACTTCTGCTCCGGAAACGATGCCTGCGCTCTCACTACCATGCACACGGTGCTGAGGGGCAGCGGAATCCAGCTGATGGGCGGCACCGGCGACGCGGGCAAGGTATCCGCCAACGGCCGGATCTATCCGGATTCCGTCGCGTATGCGCTGATCCGCAACGAAAACGGGCGCGTGAAAACCTACAAGGAAAATATCTATCATCAGCTGGAAAACTATCGCTTTATCGCCTCAAATACCGACCGGGAGAAATACATACTGGGCTCTCTGAACGGTAAGCCGGCCAAGCAGGTTTACCAGAGCATTCTGCATGTAACCGATCACGAGATTCTGACGCAGACCTTCAAAAATCCGTTCGGGAAAATCAACGGCGACGAAACCTGCATTATCTCCATTAAGGAGGTGGACGGCAATTCGCTCGCCTGCTTCCGCCAGGTCAACGATTCCGATGTCCTCACCCTGCTGGAGCTCGGTGACTACAAAGAGATCGTGAAAAAAACCATCGAAACGATCCGGCGGGATTTTCCAAGGCGTTCGGCCGTCTTTTCCGTAAACTGCCTGTTCCGCTACAAGCTGTTCAGCGAGCACGGCTACATGCATACATATCTTCAGGAAATGGCGGGGCTGGGAAACCATACCGGCTTCGTAGGCTATGGGGAGCATTATAACAACCAGTTTGTCAATCAGTCCATGACCTGCGCGGTATTCGAATAAGGGAGGGTGCGGTATGTTGTTTTCGAAAAAGGGCCGGCGGAAGCCCGGTCAGATCCGTCATGATGAAAAAAGTCTTTATCCGGTTATCCATATCACAGAAAGCCTGAAGGATTACAGAGAAAGTTTGGTAAAAAAAGAAGTGGATTCCCTGTCCGAGCTTGGTTTTGTCGTCAACTCTTTCGCAGATGTACTGAGCGAGGCGGAACATTTCCAGTCACAACTGGAAAATTTCGACCAGTCCTTCGTAAATATTGAAGGTGCAGCAGATCGTTTTGTACAGGTACGGAGCGGCATCGCCCAGACCGTTTCGGACGCCCAGGACAGAGTGGAGGAGCTGAAAAAGACCTCCATCGACGTGCAGGCATCCTACAGCGAGATGGAGCATACGTTCGAGCAGCTTCAGTCCGCAGTCCGGGCCATTCAGCGGTGCATGAGCAAAATCGTACTTATCGCAGACGAGACAAATATTCTTGCCATCAACGCCTCCATCGTAGCTGCGAGAGCCGGCGAACAGGGCAAGGGCTTCTCGGTGGTGGCTGCAAAGGTGCGCGAGCTGGCGGAAGAAATCAAGGGCCTCACCGAGGAAGCGGACGCCGGGATCGCCAATGTGGAGATCGGAGCCGGTCAGCTCAGCAGCAGCATTCAGGCGTCCCAGCAGGCGCTCGGCCAGGGTGTTGATATCGTAAACAATACTTACGATTCCTTCAGCCAGATTACGTCGGCAGCGGAGGTCGCCATCTCCGTGCAGTCGGAAATTTCCGGTGTTATCAGCAATTCCCGCAAGGAGCTGCGGGGCATCTGCCAGTTTTTTGACCGGATGAAGAGCCAGTATCAGAAAATTATGTCTCACCTCAGCCGCGCGAGCAAACTCGGCACTACAAAAAGCGCCATGTTTGAGGATATCGACAATATGCTCGGTCAGATTCCTCAAATTATTCAGGACCCGGATGCAGGCAGAAAATAAGCTTTCCGCATGCTGCAGAAAACTGCCGGCATCTCCGGGCGCGGGCACACGCTCCGCAGACAGGCATACAGAAAGCCCCCGTAAGACCGTTTCCTGCGGTCTTACGGGGGCTTTCTCATATATCATGGCACACCCTGACTATTTTATCTGATTTCAGCAGATCCTGTTCCTTAATTGCCGGCATGCAGCGACGGCCCGGTTTTCAGTGAAATCCGGAGTACAACAAATTCTGCCGGCTTTACGGGCGCCGCGCCGATGACGCAGATCAGCCGCCCGTTGTCGATGTCGTCCTGCGTCATTGTGTCCGGGCCCGCGTTTACAAAAAATGCTTCCCTGGTCGAGGTGCCGGCCAGGGAGCCATTCCGCCACAGACCGGTCAGAAATGCATCAATTGTTCTTCTCACTTTCTCCCACAGCGCTTCGCCGTTCGGTTCTGCAGACGCCCAGCTTGTGTTTGCCCGGATGGACGCCTCGATAAAAATAAACAGCCTCCGGATGCTGATATAGCTCCAGCTTCCGTCATTGGATGCGGTTCCCGGGAAGCTCCGGATCAGATTGATCCCCTTCGTGCTCAGAATATCGTATTCGCCCTTGCCGAAATCGCAGTCCGGACTGACGCAGGCGCACACTGCCTCATTTACCGGAGCCCTGTGCACGCCTTCGGCGCTGTCGCTTCTCGCATAGATCCCAAGGATGGAGCCGGACGGCGGGAGCGCTATTTCTTTTCTGTTCAGCGGATCGCAAACAGTAAGCCAAGGATGATACAGGGCGGCGTAACTTGTGTCGAACAGCTCCCGGCGGGCAGCGATTTCGTCCGCCGTTTTCGCTCCCCTCGGCATATCCAGAACGGCAAACCGGCTGCCGAGCTGTTCGCAGTGCGCTGTCAGGCTCAGCTGTACAGCAGTGTCCGTCACACCCGGAACCGCCATAAGAGACACCTCATTGTTGTCCAGAAACGCCTGTATTCCCGTCCGCCGGCCCGGCCCGTTATCCCGCCCGATAAAATCGGCGGCCGAGATCTGCGCGGCGGAGCCGTCAAAGCCTCCCTCCAGGGAAATCTCAAACGCCAGGCCGGCGCCGCCCGTTACTGCGTTGAACGGCGGGACAGGCTCCTTAGCATATTCTCCTGCCTCCACAGAAATCAGATCCGATTCTGCTGTTTTCTCTGTTATAAAGCAGGGCGAGGCCGGATTCAGGGAAGCGTACTCATACCGCTCTCTCCGCTCCTCATACGTTACATCCAGCGTAAATTCGCAGCTCTCCAGAAAACGGGACGGGAGAAACTCCGCGTCGGCCGCATCGGGGCCGAGCTCCCCGGAAAGCTCCAGAATGTTATCCTGGTTACTCACAACCCTGTGGTAATCTGCGGTGCCCTGCCGGAGATCCCGAAACGCCACGATATCACCCTCATAGATGCCGGCACTGCAATTGCAGCGGTACTTTTCCCCGTCCGGCCCGGAAATCACCTCGACGATCGCCGTTTTGTTCCTGCTTGCCGGCGTAAGCCGAATCCTGATTTTGTCGCCCCAGCTGCCCGGATTCTTTGCCGTAAAGGAAAGCACCGGCTTTTCTCTGTCCGGTGCAAAGCCCTTTGACGGAACAGCATCCTCCGGCGCCACCCGTACAACATAGCATCGGGACCCCCCGTTGATAAAAAAATGTTCGATGCAATAGGATAGATAACGGTAATCGCCGTATCCGTTTTCCGGAAGATAACCGCCGTATTGCCTCCGGAAATCCGTAAAATCCGCAACCAGCTTTGGTGCGCCCTCTGTCTGGCCACGTTCCGCCAGGCCGATAAAACCTGCGATGCCGGTTTCGACGCCCTGCACCGGCCCTGCACCGAAACCTGATTTCTTTCCGTATCCCCCGGATGATAAGTTTTTTGCCATACCCCTTCGCTGACCACCCCCGCGTTACCGCCGAACTGTCAGCCACTCCTTTCCCATTTCCTGCTACCCCTTCGCCTTTCCCTCTCCCTTCTTTTTTCTCCTTCCCCCTTTCCTTTCTTCTTTCTCCTTTTCCTTCCCCCTCTTCTTCCTTCTTTCTCCTTTTCCTTCCCCCTCTTCTTCCTTCTTTCTCCTTTTCCTTCCTCCTCTCCTTCCTTCTTACTCCTTTTCCTTCCTCCTCTTCTTCCTTCTTTCTCCTTTTCCTTCCCCCTTTCTTTCCTTTCTTCTCTCTCCTTTTCCTTCCTCCCTCTCCCTTCCTCTTTCTTTCATTTTTTCTCCTGCCCTGTACAATTCCTAATCGTTTCTCTTCTGTATATATTTTCCCCAGACCGGTTCTTCGGGATATACGGCTTGCCTTCAAGCGGCCGCCGCTCTGCTTTCATCCGGTACGCCGGATAATCGCATTCTGATATATCTCCTGTACCTGCCTGCCGATCCCGATATTAAGCTCCTCCTTCAGCAGCCGGTCGTACCGCTCATACTGCTGTCTTGCCGTCTGAAATTCTCCCATCGCACAGAGATTTTTCAGCAGCAGGCTGTTCAGCTGATCCGAATAAGGGTCCAGTTTGAGCGCCCGGTCCAGGATGCGGATGCCGAGCTCGTATTTCTGCAGTCGGGCCGCCTGATTGGCCAACAGCTCACAGGACTGCAGATAAATTCCCTGATAATATTCGCGGCCGGAGAGCACCCAGCTCCCGTCCAGATCCTCCATATATTCTCCCCGATAGAGCCGGCTCAGTTCCCGGAACTCCTTCTCCACATCCAGTTCCTCCTCCCTGTTCTTCAAACTCTCATGCAGCCGTTTCAGACTCTGCGTATCGGAATGGAAGCATTGTCTTTTCATGGTATATCTCTTGTTGTCCATCCGAATCAGATCAGAAACGCCGATAATGGAAAAGGTTCGCTTCAGATAGGACAGTGTAGTATGGAATAAAGCCTCCCGCCTCTGCTCGTTCCCCTCCTGCCACAGAACGTCCATAATCCGCTCCTTGCTGACTGGCTGGTCCTCCTGCTCCCAGAGATAGGCGAACATTTCCTTTGTCTTTCTCGTCCGCCAGTGGACGATGTCTTTTTCGTCCCCAAGGTGAATCCGTATCCCTCCGAAGCAGACAAGCTGAAGCAGGCCGTTATTCTCCCCGCCCTCACGGACGCAGCCGCCTCCCGGGAACTGTCCCTGCTCGAGCATTCCATAATAGTGAACGGCCTGCTGTTTGTCCTGCAGCGCTCCGAAATACTGTGCTGCGCGTTTCCAGATTTCCTGTTTTCTTCCCTCCTTCAGCTGCCGGCACAGCAAATTCTTCAGCAGAGGGTGGTATCGGTATTCCTCCTGCCCGATACGCTCTGTCAGCAGCTGACGGCTTGCAAAGGATTCCAGAAGCTCTCCCGCCGCCTCCGTTTCGAGAATCCGATTGCAGGCCTCCGGCACTAATTTTTCAAGCGCCGCGCTCTCCATCATAAATGTCTGCTGTCCGGCAGGCAGGGAATTTAAAATTTCATAATATAAATAATCGGCCAGGCCGGAGCCCGCAGGAAAATCATCCGTTCCCTTTTCTCCCGGCCCCGCCTCCTCCGGAGCGTTCAGAATGCAGTTGACTGCGACGGCCCAGCCCTCCGTACATTCCAGTATCCTCTCCACAGCCTCGTGCCGCTGTTTTTCTCCGTTTTCTTCGAAATATGCATGCAGCTCGGCCTTTGTAATCTTCAGTTCCTGCGACCCCAGAACCCCTGCCATTCCCTGAAGCAGATAGCGGGTCAGGAACTCCGGAAATTTTCCCCGGTTCATAAAAAAGATTCGGATGCCGTCTCCCATATACTGAATAAACAGACTTAAAAAATCGAAAATCAGCGGATTCTGAATGTGCTGAAAATCATCCAGAACAATATTTATACAGCCTTCAAAGGGTTCCAGCTGCTCCAGTATCTGTATTACCGTCAGCTCAACGGTTTCCCTGGACCAGGTGACAGGCTCTTTATGCAGACGGAATCCGGTGACCTGTCTCTGCAGCAGCGTTTCAAAGGAATACAGGAACCGATCCATATCATCATCGATCCGTCCAAGCTGGTACCACCCGCACGGCAGTCCGAAAGTTCGAAAATAGTCCGCCATAATCGTAGTTTTGCCGTATCCCGCCCCGGCGTGCAGCGCCAGTACCTGCTGGGGCATCTCATGGATTCTTTTCAGTAGTTCCGGTCTCCTGATCGTATTGCAGATCACCCGGGGCATTCGAAGCTTCGACGCCAGCAATGGTTCCTTCATGCAATCTTCCCCTCCTCCGCTGTACATTATAATTGAAAACGATCCTCTTCCCTGTCCGGGGCAGGTTCATCGCAGACCGGCTGTCCGTTTTCAACTGTACCTCCAATTCCGGCCGCTCTTGCTTTTTCTTCCGTCCTTTTCTGCTGCCGGCGTCCCGGCTCATGCATCCATGCACCGCTTTCCTGGAACCAGACAGGCAGTTCTGGCCTTTTCTGATAATTCTTTTTATTTGTCTGCGTATGAATAGACAATATTTCTATAACTTCTCTAATCTTATTCCTGCTGTTCACTTTGTATTTTTCTGATTGAATAGTACCATTTTCGACATAACAATATCTTAACACTTTACAAACAAAAGTGAATATTCCCCAACACAATAAATAAATTGCCGTTTTACGGCAGCGAAAAAACGCCGCCGGCCTTGTCGGCCAGCGGCGGGGAACAAAAACACCATATAAAAATATAATTCTTTATTGCAGTTACAATTATCTCCTCACTCATCGCCGGAAATCTGCCGTTTTAATTCAGATATCAATTTCTGCTTTATATTTTATGAAGGGCCTTCCGGCAGCTCATAAAAGTACTGCTTTCCTGCCCCTGTCTGCACGGCTTTTACCGTCACGCCATAGAGCTGCCCCGTCACTCCAGAGGAAAGGATTTCCGCGGCACTGCCGCAGAAAGCAATCCTTCCCGCAGAAAGCGCAGCAACCTGATCGGAAACCTTGAACGCAAGCGGCAGGTCATGCAGGACAAGCAGCAATGTTTTTCCTGCCCTGGCAAGCTCCCTTACCAGCTCCGCAAATTTCACCTGCTGCCCGATATCGAGGTAGGTCGTCGGCTCGTCCATCACAA
>ERZ777305.2296-NODE-2296-length-16983-cov-14.820357_pt1 | contig 16983 bp, 13 predicted proteins | sample MGYA00374965_ERZ777305 | MGnify/ENA primary metagenome ERZ777305 (study PRJEB29328, sample SAMD00013331) | mouse gut metagenome | study: EMG produced TPA metagenomics assembly of the Metagenome analysis of fecal microbiota from mouse which was promoted... | reverse complement strand
GCTAACCTCTCCCCCTTGTGGGGCTTTCAATCCACACTCCCGCAAGGGGAGTGACATGACAGTAGATGCTGACTTTAAAGACTTGATACTTTCAATCCACACTCCCGCAAGGGGAGTGACCGATAAAAGAGAGAGATTAATCGACGCTGAAGTTCTTTCAATCCACACTCCCGCAAGGGGAGTGACGACCCAAAGGGAGTCGTACACACTATGGGACTGTGGCTTTCAATCCACACTCCCGCAAGGGGAGTGACGTGTTAGCGACTAGCTAACCTCTCCCCCTTGTGGGGCTTTCAATCCACACTCCCGCAAGGGGAGTGACTTCATAATAATAATAATCCCGAGTAGTATTAGATCTTTCAATCCACACTCCCGCAAGGGGAGTGACATTTCACCAACTATTCGTTAAACGGCCTATTTTGCCTTTCAATCCACACTCCCGCAAGGGGAGTGACTATATAAGCAGCAGCGCAATTACAAAACCCAGGATCTTTCAATCCACACTCCCGCAAGGGGAGTGACTTAACGAACTAGTTGCACGCTGGAGAATGGCAGCTTTCAATCCACACTCCCGCAAGGGGAGTGACCCCGGTAGGGCAGAGATCGCGCTTGTGATGTACACTTTCAATCCACACTCCCGCAAGGGGAGTGACGTGAGTTTTTGGTCGGGCTCCTAGCGGTTCTGGACTTTCAATCCACACTCCCGCAAGGGGAGTGACAATAGATTTAGACGTACCCGCAAATTTAGCAACTCTTTCAATCCACACTCCCGCAAGGGGAGTGACACCAAAAACAAACAATAAAGTCCGTTTCTACACAACCAAAACTATCAATATTAACCAACTTTTCACATTCCCCCAACAGTCTCCAATCACTTTCTACTCTTTTTTGAGACAACTAAAGGTGCGAACCCCCCTGGGAAAACATGTTTACTACATATTCGCACTGATCAAAATATTATAGGAGCATCTAGATCCTGCACCTTTTTACTGCCATAATGCTCAATGCGATTGTGATACGCATTGCCCAGACGATAAAACCGCAGGCTGTCCTCCTCCTCATCAATCAGTTTCAAAAGACTGCTTTTAAAAGACACAAACTGTGCCTCATCCATTATACATTCAAACACAGAGTTCTGTACACGCAGGCCATAGTTCTGACATTGCTTGGCAACCTTGCGCAATCTCCCCTTCCCGGCCGCAGTTTCCGTGGAAACATCATAAGTAACAACGATCAGCATATAATTCCTCCCTGCAAGACACAATACTCCAAATCCAAGTGCTTACTTCCACAGAAACGGCGGATATCCGTCCAGATCTCCCCGTACATATCTGGCCAACAATAATGCCTGCACATAGGGCACCAGTCCCCATTCCACACCTTCCTGCAAATATGGGTGCGTAAGTTTCTCCGCTTTCTTATTCTGCCATGCGGCCAGATATTTTTTTCTGCCCGTCTCCTTGAGAAATACCGCGCCATTTTCCTTTTGCTCAAAATCATCCCCATCCACAACTTTTTTGTTAATGCAGGACAAGACAAATCGATCCGCATAAGGCGCCCGCAGCTCCTCCAGCAGGTCCAGCGCCAAAGAGCACCGCCCCGGTCTGTCCGTATGCATAAATCCGGCATAAGGGTCCAGACCCACACTCTCAAGAGCCGACACACACATACCGGTCAGCAGGGAATAGGTAAATGACAGCAGAGCATTCACTCTGTCTAAAGGAGGACGCCTGTTTCTGACGTCAAACAAAAAATCCTCTTTCTGCTGCAGTATCAACTGATCAAATTGGGAAAAATACCTTGATGCCGCCTCACCCTCATGCCCCCGCAATACTTCCATTGTATCTGCGGCTCTCACGGCATCCAGAGTATCCTTTAACTGCAAAGACACCCGGCTAAGCTCCCCCGTATCCAGCCTTTCCGAATAATCCCGTATCGCCCTGTTGATAACTCCACGCTCATTATATATCTTTCCGATCATAAAATTACGGGCAACCTCCAGTGATGCCTTTTCGCTGTCAGCCATCCGGTATTGCGTTCTCCGCAGCAGGATATTGCCGTATGCTTTCCCTGTTACCTTTGCGCGAAACCGCCCTGTCGAAGACAGAAAAGTCAAAGAAATATTGTTGACGGCACATTTTTCCATCAATGCAGGACTCGCCCCGGTGTACCCACAAGTCACAATGGACTCCAGATTATGTAGCGGCAGCCGCCCCACATCCTTTTTGTTTTGGGATATGACCACATTTTCTCCATCCAGAGACAGATAATAGTCACTGGATGTAATATACAATGTATTCAGCAATTTTCTCATATGTATTCCCTCATTGTTTTGCTGATAGTGTCAGCTTTACATATCCAAAATCATCTCAATTTCGTTCACTTCAATGACTTCAGAGCTTATTAGGCGACCAAAATTTACATCGGGAACCCAGCCCAGTCCGGACTGAAAGCCTGGTAACTTCTGCCTTGACAAGGTTTCAGTTAATAAAATATGATTTGCCTCTACCATAGAAAGAAACACGATTTTTTCATGATACGTTTGGCACTATCATAATGCCAAGCTCACAACTCCAGAAAATCCCTCCGACTATTCGCTCTCCAGATGCTCCGAGATATACAGCGCCACATTTTTTCCCTTATCTAATTTAGGCAGACAGATCTCTTTTAGCGAACATGAGCCGCATTTCTTTGCTCTTTTCACTTTGGGAGTATATCCTCTCTCGTAGAGCTGGTGCATCTCCTCGAGCATACGCCTACACTCGTTCCGCAGTACATCCGTTATCTCCACACTTTCTCTCCTGCGGGTTTCGCCATAGAACAGATAGGCTTGGGAAATCTCGGTTACAAACATCTCCTCCAGACAGATAACCTGGGCCGTTAACTGCATTCTGTCCTCATCTGTCAACTTTGATCTGCCCCTTTTGTACTCGATAGGGTATAAAATATATTTCCCCTCCCGCCCGGGCAGGGAGATTCCCTCCTCCGCCCGGACAAATTCCACCACATCGCATTCTCCGCTTACGCCCAGCGCTCTGGAATGTATCGGCATTCCCCGTGAGACGATCACACTTTTTCTCTTCTCTGTGGAAGAAGTATCATGCACCCTTTCGTGGAAAAGATCGCCTTTTACTGTGAGCACATTCTCCTCCCACTGCTGTTCAATATGGATCAGCGCCCACTGCCTCCTGCAAAAACAAAAATGCTGCAGGCCCGAAAGCTGGAGAAAATCTTCTTCTCTATACTCAGATTCCGTCATAAATGTCTACCTTCAGATCCGGCATCTCCACCACTGTGATCTCAAAATCGTCCGAGCACTTGGGTACATCGATCTCAGGCTTTTTCCTCACCTGAAGGCACTTGTGCACCTTTGCGGAGGAATATTGGCCCAGGAAAGAATTGTGTCTCCACCAGACCACCTTGCACACCTCCATGCTACCCTCAGGTCTTGCGGAGGATGCATCATTCTCAAACAACGTGATCAGGATTTGCCGAATCACCTCCGCGTCCTCATCCGTAAACCCTGTCTTCTCCGCTAACTGATGATTGATACTGCCGTAGGTAACATACATGCCAAAATCAACCCTGTGTTTCATTCCCATGGTATCCGAAGACTTCTTCTCGCTGGGTTCGCTGTTGACGCTCTTGGTGATCTGCATGGAAGAGATATCGATGGGTTCAACGCTCACGGCAGTCTGTATAGAAACCGGGCCTCTCACTCCCACAGAGACGCCGTCCCCCTCGGAACCCTTTCCCTTAAAGGCAAACACCTGCCCAAAGGTCCTCACGTCCATCCACTTTTCACAGGCTGCAGCCGCGTACTTCTCCTTATCTTTGCCCGCCTCTTTCAGCTCCGGCGCGGCGCTGGCCCGCTCACTCAGGCTCCTGATGCCGTCCACATTTTTATCATCCGACTGCACAAACACCGGATATCCCAGATCCATCATACGGTTGCGGATTTTTCTTTTCAGGCACACATCCGACACTTCTCCGAAACCGTCATAGGTCTCGCGGGGTCGGTTCCCGTTTAAAGGATCTCCATTAGGATTGGCGTTTTTTACGCAAAAAACTACTGCAAAATCAATTTTGTTTGTAAATGCACTCATATGCTCTACCGTCCTTTCTTTGCTGTGCAAACCTGACGTCCTTCAGGCTCACTTATTTTTTTGGCTCGCTTGTACAAATCCACTGCAATGCTTAATAATCCGCTCGTATACTTTAATTCTGGTTTGCATCCGGTTCCGTCTTCTTGGAGTAGTTGCGATATTCCATGATCTGGCTGCTATACCCCTGCAAAAATGTGGGCTCCAGCTTATCTTTTTTTATGAAATCCAATGTATTCAACCTGTCAGTTAGTTCATTAATCCTATCTATGTAAAACTTCTTTCCCGCACTCCCAAGTTTCATCACATACGGCTGCAACAGTTTCCGGATCGTCGTCCAGGTCTCCACCGGGTATCTCTGAAAACGTACAAAATATTTCTCTGCCGCCGTATTCCGCATCGCCTCCTTGTTCCCGCTCATGGACAACGCGCTCCTCTCCAGCATCTCCGCTGTGGCCAAAAGCTGACCGAAAATATAACTTCTATCTTTGCTCTCAGTGTCCAATCCCATGACATATTCCTCCTTTCCGTCTTCTTCATCAATTTGCCATTTTCTCAACAAGGCACAGGCCATCGACACAGCCCTGTGCCAATCCCAATAATCCTTATAATGCGTTGGATTCATAGCCAGGTGCAGAGCGGACAGCACTATGTCATAGGGAAGTCTCCTGCCTTCCACAATGCAGGGCAGCAGCCGCTCCCGCACACTCTTGTTCACCTTTTCATTCTTATCTCCCACCAACAGCTTTACAATATCCACTAGAGAGGGAGACCAGGGCACCAGAGCCTGATCCTTGCTCCTTCTGCTTAGCCAACATGCCCCCGTTTTCCACTTTGTGATATTCAGCAAAAACTGCTTGGCATCATATTTCTGGTAAAACGGAACGGACAATCGCCCCGTGGTGGCAGCCTCCACCGCCATGATCATGACCTTATCGCTGTCCTTGGGAGGGTCGCCCGGTCCCCAGATCGCTTTCCTAACCCAATCCGAATAAGCCTCATCGGTAAATGCCTGTTGTTCATCCTCCCACAATAATTCCGCAAAGGGACTGGATATCTCCGGATTTTCTATGGACCATACCACAACGACCTGCTCCCCCACCCTAAGGCATGCCTGTCTGGCAATCAACCACCGCAGGGCGCTATGGGCTTTTTGGGATATCTCATAACTCACAGAGGCCACCTGGCTGCTTTCTTTGAAACGCCCCTTGAAAGTCAGTACGCCGTATGCGTTATTGGAGGAGATCAGCTTGGCTTTATCCGCGGTATTTCGGATTTTGGCCGGATGCTTTTCGGAGCAGGGTACAATCTCGCCCGAGACATAACAAAGCTCCCTGTTTTCCTGACCGGACAGATAAAACTGTATGTAACTGTCGAACACCTGGGTATCGTGATACAACCGGCTCTCTGGCCTTCCCGGTATCTCCACCGCAAAACGCACGAACCAATCCTCCAGCAATATTCCCTGCTGCTTTTCAGCAAGGATCTCACCGTTTTCAAAGGTAAAGAAACCTGCTGCCAACAGATCATGCATCAGCGTTCCCCCGCTCAGATATTGGTAGACGATTCTGATCTGGGGCAGGCTTTGATCGCACTGCGCCCACTTTTCAAGCTGGGCAATATAGCACTCAAATTTCTCCTTCTTGTATCCCGTCACAAAGTCTCCGTAGTCTCCGGCAATGTATTCCAGCTTGTCGGACAGGGGATGGGGAAAGACTGCTTTCCCACTCCGGCTGCTGGAGTCTTCCGTGACAGGGATCACCGTCACCGCATCCTCCTTATCCACCCGGTATGCCCTGACAAAATGCCCGGACTCGTCCAGCACCACCTCCAACTGGGCATTCTGGGTCAGATGGGCAATGGGTAAAAGCCCCTCCGCGCCTTTACATGCCTCATAAGTCAGATACAGATCATTCAGCCAGCTCATCCAACCCACCTCCTCCCGCAAAGGTTACGTTTTTGCCTGGACAGAAGGCCTTTGGTTTTTGATCCGCCAGTATGCGGCGCACAGAGCATTCCTCCGGGGTAGGAAATGTTATGATCCCTTTTTTCATAACCGGATAAAAAAAGCGCGCCGTCAGCTTGCCCTTTTCCTCCGCTCTCTCCGCCTCATCGGGATAAGTAAATCCATGGAACATCAACCCCAGAGGTACCTCATCCCGGTCGTCATACGCTCCTGCCCCGCTTTCAAAATCGCAAGGTTTCACATACCCCTGGCATTCTCTGGTCCCCAGAAAAATATCCCTCCGGCCCCCCTTTTCCAGCGCGCGTTTCGCGATAAAAAAGTGCTTGTTTTCGTTTCTGTCCCCGTCTAAGTCGGGCCGGTTATCATTCCACACAAAATGCGCCTGCACCTGATATTCCACATCCGTAAGATATGTGTAGATGGACAGGGTATTGCCCCCGCCGTAGTCAATGGGTCTGACCGCTTGGGACTCGGAACGGATGAGTTTCATAACACGCACCCTGTCTATGATCCAGACCAGCGTAGGTTTCCAGTAAATGCTCTCCAGCACGCCTTTCAGCGCCTGATATGTCGGCACCTGATAGGTAAATTTCTCTCCGCCCACTTTGCTGACAGGGTCCGTAAAAAGCGCCCGCCGACCTGTCAGCGCAAATGTAATACTGTTCTCTTTTTCCATGCTCCTCCTTTCTGTTTTGAGCCTTATATTCTGAGCTTTCCATTCTTCAATTCCCGTTCCGAATTTTCTATAGTGGAGCTTTCTATAGTGAAGTTTCCTATAATCAATTTTTTATATCAAGCCCCACCTCTGCTCAGACCTATACTGTCGCTCAATATCCACAATACGGCATGTTGCCGATCTCACCGGTGATCCCGGCTTTTTCATCATAGTACATCTCATTCAAGACATACATTCCCATCTCATCCTCCCACCATACGACCCCCTTTCCCAGCTCTTTCATTTCATTGTCCCGCAGGTTTATCACATATTGCTGCGCCTGCTTTAAGAGTTTTTTGCTCTGTTCGTACTCTACTTTTTTTGATTTTACAAGGTTCTGTATCTCCTCCTTGATTTCCTTTCCCCGGCCTCTGGGCACAAAGACGGAATTTCCTCCTTCTTCAATGACACGGTAATGCTCTGCAGCTGTGCGGAATGCCTGATTTAACGCTTTCATATCATAGTTTTTATGTTCTGCGCCCGACCCTATCAGGCTAATGTTGTCCGCCAGCATCTCATAAAGGGAAGGGGAACCACATTTTTTGAGTGGATAGACCATCTCCTCCTGTCTGGCCCAAAAATAATACTTGAAGTACGTGTGTACTGCTTTCTCCGACAACAGCTCACCGTCAAACCCCTGCGGATCATTCTTAAACTCCTCCAGCAATCTTTGTGACGCCTGTTTTCCCTCTTTGATATCTCTTAGCCGGCTCAGCGATTCCAACTCCTCACAGGGATTGACAATGTATGTGGTCTGCACGCCCCGCAGTCCCTCCCGGTTGCACCTTCCCGCCGCCTGAATGATGGAATCCATTCCGGCCAGCGAACGGATCACGCAGGAAAAGTCAAAATCGATACCCGCCTCAATCAACTGAGTGCTGACGACAATAATCCTCTCGCGGCCTGCCAAAGCCTCTCTCACCTCATCGATGATCTCTTTGCGGTGCGCCGCATAGAGCTTTGTGGAAAGATAATATACTTTAAACTCTTCCCCAGCTCTCTTTTCCACCTCTCTATATAGGGTCAGCGCACAATTCCGGGTATTCAGGATCGCCAGTACATTTCCGCTTTCCCCTGCCTTCTCCCATATAAAATCCGCCAATTCTTCCTTGGTGTAGCCAACGTTTTTCACCTTCGACTGTACCTCCACCCGCCTGAAAATCTCCCTTGCCTGCGGCGGGAGCGTAACCAGCGACGCGGACGCAGTCATCCTGACAGGGTATGCCGGCTTTACCGTCTCCCCCAACAACGGCTGCGTGGCAGTACACAATACGCAGGTACAGCCACAAAACTCTGTCAGGTAGTTGATCAGGCTGTTAAATAGAGCAATCTGCCGGATAGGAAGAGTCTGCACCTCGTCAAAGATGAGTACCGCATTTTGAAACTGATGAGCCGGGCGCAGATTTCGGGTGCCCTGAGCAAAGAATGTATTCAGAAAGCGCACCATTGTAGTCAGTACTATAGGTTCCGCCATTCTCTGTGTCCAGAAGTCGCCCTTCTCAGACAGTTCTGTCTTCTCCCCCGCCGTCTCCAGGTCTTCCTTAACATTACGGCTCTCCACCTGGGAATGCAGCTCCAGAACATTGTTCTCCACCCGTTCATCCCGGTCGTCCCGCCCCAATGCCTCCTTTAGGCTCTTAGCTGTCTGATCGATAATGGACAGATACGGAATGATATAAAATATTCTGTCCTTGCCCTGCCGGATACAATGGTTGAGCGCAAAGCGAGTCACCGCCAGCGTTTTTCCGGCACCTGTAGGGCAGGAAAGCGTATAAACCCCGCCTTTTCTGTCCCCTGCCTCTTTGCATTTGTCGGAAATATAATTTCTCCATGCATTGATCGGCTTGCCGGAACGACCCATTGTCCCCAGTTTCTTCTCCAGATTTTCCAGAAAGTAGACAAACAGCCTTCGCCTGTCCGCGCGGTTATCTTCTACGCCTGTCTCTGTGCGCAATATCTCCTCAAAATTCTGCATCGCCGTCTTCCCGCAGGTAGCGCTGTCCAGCCAATCGGCATCGATCAGAGCGGACAAGAGTATTTTCTCCGCCATTCCCAGAAAAAAGAAAAACTCCTTACTGCTCTCGCCCGCATAGGCTTTTATTCTTTTGAAGAGAACTTCAGCCTCGCCATAGGCCAGGCACAAAAGCCTGTCCAATTCTTCCCGGGAAATAATTTCACTCAGAAAATACTCCTGTATCTCTTGAAACTCCGTCTCGTCACACTGCAGCCTGGCCTTATAGCCGTCCTCCCCCTGAGGTGAGATATTGTCCGGCAATGCCGCATGATGGGAGAAAATAGCCTCGCACATGGCCTGCATCGCATATCCTTTATACATGTCGCTTTGCTCCCCGCCCAATCTGTGTAACAGCACGGCTCCGGCAGACGCATGTCCCCCTTTTTGTCCCGGGTCCGGCTTGTCTGACGCGATGGCCTCCATCCGTTTTTGAAAAGACCCTGCCTTACCCGCGTCATGAAAAAGCCCTGCCAGATACCCCATAGCTGGGCAGCCCATCTGCTCCATGTATCCCCGGCAAAGCACCGCCACATGGTGCAAATGATCTTTTAAGTCCTGTACAATGATTTCATCCCCTGTTTTATCTACGTGCGCAATCTTTGTTTTCACTTTTGTATCCCCCTTTTCCCACGTTATTGCTTAGATCACTTTACCGATCTCTTGGAATTTGTGATATAGGTAATATTGGAAAACGAACCCTTGTATACCTCCTCGTCCAGAAAACCCAGAATGATCTTCATCTTCTTTTTATCAGCGGGAATCACGATTTTTCTATCCCGGATTGCCACTTCAATGCCCGCCTGCCTGCCTATTTTCTGGATATCCCGGGCTGAAAATCTCTCCAGCACCCCTGAATCCATAATAGATGCTACTTTCTTGCGCACCCGGCTGTCTGCTTGTCCAATAAAAGTTTCGGCGCTGTCCATCGACAGCTCATTCATCTGAGTAAAACGCTCCACCTCTCCCTGCGTTGCCTCGCGATAATATTTCATGAGGCTGAATATCTGTCTTGCCATAAAGAATGACTTAAACAACAGTCTGCCATCTTCATATATACAATCCACCTCATCCGTAATGGAGATACCAAAACGTTTTTCCTGAACAAAAGTGTCTCTGTCAAAGAACAAGTTGATCCCTTTTACGCTTATATACTGTTCCTTTTTGAATTTCTGAAACGCTATCACTATTCTGTCATCGCTTATCTCTCCCACAAAAACCGCCTTGATCTTGTCCCTGTTTATCTCATCCGGGACAAAGGAATCTATTCCGGCCGGCGTTTCCACCGCTTCCCTGATTATTTCGTCCAGCACAAATTCATCGATACATAAAGTTTCATCCGCATCGGGGCTGTAGTTCCCGTCAAAAGAGATGTACTCCGTACCTTTCAGCATCCAGCCGCAGGCCGTAGCATAACTTTGACAGATAGCGGTCTGGGCCCTTCTGTTTGTTTCTATTTTGCACACTTCCAATTTTTCATTGTCCTGTAACAAAACCATTACCGATGCATTCTCAAACATTTGCTTTCCCTCCCGTCTGTGTAAGCATTAAAGTGTTACTAATACGAATAGCCTGCTTAATCTGCTTATTATTTCGCACTTCCCTTTTCCTGCTGATGAGTATACAATCTGTCCCTGTAGATAAATCAACCTTATAACAATGATAACCTGCCAGCAGCAAAATCGGGCAAAAGCCCAAATCACCCGTTCTTATCCCCAGGACAATCACTCCCGCCGCAACTAATATCCAGACCCCCAAATACTCTTCCCAGAAAACACCGATCAGCGGGATTAAGTATGTGGCAAGATATGCGAATACCTCAGAATCTTTCTGCGATATGCTCACTATTGTGATATTGAGTGTCGGCAGTTTCTTCTCACACAGCTTTATAAAAACTATTGCATAAGCACAACCGACCAGACCACAAAATCCTAACGGTATGCATACTAATATATGAAATCCCTGCGTACATAGGGCGATCGCCAATATAACACATATGGGAGCGACGCAGCTTAGTTTATAGATTAGTTTCTGAAATCCATTTACCATAACATCATATTTCCTTACTTTGTTTTTTGTCTATCGGCAAGAAAGCGAACTATATGTAATAATTAGAGTTGATAGTTTACTCTTTTTGATGTTACATACCTGTATGGTTGACAATTTTTCTATATTCTTTTTCTGTATTATATCACCTCTTTATTTATGTGTCAACAACTGACAATATTATATTTTTTATATTGAACGCTAGTGAAAACTTCTATTTATTTTACCTCTATTGAAAAGACTTTAGGATAACTTAACCTTGGCTTAACCTTGTGCTGAAATTTATTTACTTATAACATCTTATATGATAAAATCATTCTGTCAGCCTAGGCTGTGGATTGAAATACTAGAGGCAAAATAAACAATACCGTTGTAAAATATTTTCCCCCCTTTTTTTCCGAGGGGGGTAAAATATTTTACAACATTTTTGCCATATACACACCAACAGTATAATAATCCCAATCCGCCCAGTACGTACAGTATGTTCATATCCTCTCCCCTTTCTGTTATAATAACACCAAACTCACCAATAAGGAGACAAACCTATGACCATAAAACTCGCACAAAATATACGTGCCTTCCGCAAACAAAACTCCCTGACCCAGGAACAGCTTGCCGAAGTGCTGGGTGTGACCGTGGGCGCCGTATATAAATGGGAATCGGGTCTATCGGTTCCTGAACTGCGTCTGCTCATGGAGATCGCGGACTTTTTTGACACGTCGGTGGATGTTCTGTTGGGCTATGAGATGAAAGACAACCGTTTAAAGGCAACCGTGCAGCGGCTGAAGGAATATCGCCACAGCAAAGACCTTGCAGGACTTTGCGAGGCAGAAAAGGCACTGAAAAAATACCCCAACGCTTTTGAGATCGTCTATAACAGCGCCGTTTTATACAAGGTATTCGGAATGGAATCCCAGGACAGGAAACTGCTGAACCGGGCATTGGAACTCATGGAAAATTCCCGCCTGCTGCTGCCCCAGAATACAAACCCGGAAATCAGTGAGGTGACCATCTACGGCAGCGTGGCAAAAATCTATCTGACGCTGGGCGAGAGCGACCGCGCGGTGGAACTCTTAAAGCAGTACAACGCAGGCGGCATATACGATTACTTGATCGGTCTGTCCCTTGCGGCGGACTGCGCACGTCCCGGCGAGGCGGAAACCTTTCTTGAGCAGGCCCTTCTGAGAAATATTACCGCTCTCATTCATATCATCATCGGCTATGTAAACGTGTTCTGCGACCGGGGCGACTACTCCTCCGCGCAGGCCATCCTCCTCTGGGGGATAAATATTCTTTCCGGCCTGCGAGAGGCGCACAAACCTAACTTTCTGGACAAGATATGCTGCACGTTCTTTGTCTGCCTTGCCTACTCATACGGCAAAACCGGCGACAGCGCAGCCGCGTATCAGGCACTGCGGAACGCCAGGGAACTGGCCTGGCAGTTTGACGCCGCCCCCAACTATGAGGCAAACGCAGTCCGATTTGTTGCCCACGGGGAGGATGCCAGCATTCACGATGATCTGGGGGCGACAGCCGAAGACGGTATACGGAAAACCATTGCCTCTTTTGCAGACGAAACACTGTCTGCGCTTTGGAAGGAGTTATGCGAACATGAAAAATAAATCATTGAAAAAACAACTTGTGGCACGGTTCTATCACCGGAACATTCCCATACTATGCGTTGCGGTCTTCGGCGCGTTAGTCTCCGGCACACTCAATCTGATCCTGTCCTGGATCTTACAGCAGCTCATCGACGCATCCTCAGGCAGTCCGGACGCGCTGCCCCTCCTGACCCTGGCGAAGATCAGCGGCGGCTTTGTACTGCTGTGCGTAGCGTCCTGTATGCTGGACTACGTCTCACAGCCCCGCTTTATCCGGCGCGCCATAAGTCAATACAAGGATTTTGCTTTTCAGAAACTCACCGAAAAAAGCATATCCTCTTTTCGTGACGAAAGCACTGCCACCTATCTCTCGGCGCTGACCAACGATGCGGCCTGTATTGAATCGGATTACCTGGCCCAGCAGCTTTCCCTGATCACAAAGACCGTCACTTTCGTTGGCGCGCTGTGCCTGATGCTCCTGTATTCCCCGCTGATGACTCTGATCGCCGCAGGCATAACCCTGCTGCCCCTCGTCGCCTCCCTGCTGGTGGGAAACAGAATGGAAATTGCAGAGCGCAGGGTTTCCGACCGGAGCAGGGACTTTACCGCCGCACTGGGCGATTGTCTCAGCGGATTTTCTGTAGTCAAAAGTTTTAAGGCCGAAAGGGAGATATTGAAACTGTTTTCCGCCAACAATAAAGCGCTTGAGGGAGAGAAATTCCGCAAGCGGCGCATCAGGATCATCGTAGGCATGATCGGCGCTGTGGCGGGCATCTTTGCGCAGCTGGGCGTGTTCCTGGTGGGGGCGTACCTCGCTTTATCCGGTTATGGCCTGACCCCCGGCGTGGTGATCATGTTTGTGAACCTGATGAATTTTATGATACAGCCCATCGCCGAATTGCCGGGACTGCTGGCAAGCCGCAAGGCAGCGCTGGGGCTGATCGGCAAATTGGCGGCGGCGCTGGAAAAGAATCCCACCCCCGCCGGAAAAGTACATATCTCACAGCTGGAAGACAGCATCAGCCTTGATAATGTGTCCTTCAGCTATGACGGGGACAAAAATGTCCTGCACCATATATCCGCGGTGTTTGAGGCGGGCCGGGCCTATGCCATCGTAGGCGGCAGCGGCAGCGGCAAATCCACCCTGCTGGGTCTGCTTATGGCAGCCGGATTAAACTACACCGGAAAGATCCTGTTCGACCATACGGAACTTAAGGATATAGCGCCCGAATCCCTGTACGAGTTGACCAGCGTGATACAGCAGAATGTTTTCGTGTTCAACGCCTCCATCAGAGACAACGTCACCATGTTCCGGGATTTCGGACAGAAAGAAATTGACCGGGCCATCGCCCATGCCCACCTGGGGGCTCTGCTAAACCAGCGTGGAGAGAACTACCTCTGCGGGGAAAACGGCAGCGGGCTGTCCGGCGGGGAAAAGCAGCGGATATCCATTGCCCGCAGTCTCCTAAAAAAATCCTCCCTGCTGCTGGCTGACGAGGCGACCGCCGCTCTGGACGCCCGGACCGCCCACCAGGTCTCCGGCGATATACTTGACTTGGACGGCATCACCCGCATTGTTGTGACACACACTCTGGAGGAAAGCCTGCTGCGCCGTTACGACGCAATCCTCGTCCTTAAAAACGGCCGCATCGTGGAAACCGGCACCTTTGACGAACTTATGGCCAGGAAGGAATACTTCTATGCCCTGTTCACTGTATCCCAATAAAATAAGCAAGGCACATCCACTGCGATTGCCTCCGCTCCACCGGCGGGGCGAACTCCCATTCCCATTTTCGTCTGCGCGAGGTCACACTGTACCCCCGTCATCTGGCAGAGAGGGTGCCTAACCCCGCACTGACGCGGGGCAGTGCCTTTGCAGAGACCTCAGCCTTCGATCACCGCTTTGATCCGGCGCACCCCCGCCGAGGACGCCTCCTCTTTTATAATCCTAAAACTCCCTAATTCCCCTGTATTCCTCGCATGGGGGCCGCCGCAGATTTCCTTGGAGTATCCGGGGATGGTATACACTTTTACCCGCTCCCCGTATTTATCGGTGAAAACCCCCACGGCTCCCGCCGCATAGGCCTCCCCGGACGTCATCTCTTCCATGACCACATCGATCTTCTTATCAATAGCCTGGTTCACGATGGCCTCCACCCGGGCCAGCTCCTCTGCCGTTACTTTCCGTCCAAAGGAAAAGTCAAACCGCAGACGCTGGGGCGTGATGTTGCTGCCACGCTGGGATATCTCCTCCCCCAGCACGGCGCGCAGGGCACCGTTTAACAGATGGGTTGCGGTGTGGAGCCGGGCCGTCTGCCGGCTGTGATCCGCCAGTCCCCCGGCAAATTTTCCCGCGGCACCCTGCCGGGACTTCTCCTGATGTTCCCGGAATTTCCTATAGAATCCCTCCGTATCCACATCGCAGGCTTTTTCCCGAGCCAGCTCCGCAGTGAGTTCTATCGGAAATCCATAGGTGTCATACAGCTTAAAGGCCGATTCTCCGTCCAGCATACCGCCCTTTTCCATATTTTCCATATAGCGGGACGCTTTTTTCAGTCCTTCATCCAGCGTTTTGGAAAACCGCGCATATTCTTTTTGCAGTTGTTCCAGTATAAAGTTGCGGTTCTCTCCCAGTTCGGGATAGGCTTCCCCATACTGCCCAATAACAATCTCCGCCAGCTCGCACAGATGCTCGCTGCCAAGCTCCGCCTGCCTTAACAGACGGATCATCCGGCGTATCAGCCTCCGCAGGATATATCCCTGCTCCGTATTGGAAGGCGCGATCTTTTTAGGATCGCCCAGGATAAAGGAAACTGCCCGGATATGCTCACATATAACACGGCGGTTTTTCTGCGGCATCTCCTTTCCACGCTGCGACAAAAATTCCTCCAGCCGGGTCATCACAGGCAGAAACAGTTCCGTTTCATACACATTGGTCTTGCCGTTAAAGATTGTCAGAACACGCTCCAGTCCCATGCCGGTATCCACGTTTTTCTGCACCAGCTCAGTGAAACTGCCGTCCGCCGTCTTATTATACTGCAAAAATACATTGTTCCAGATCTCCACATATTTGCCGCAGTTACAGCCGGGGCCGCAATCCGGACCGCACCCGGGCGTCCCCATATCATAAAATATTTCCGTGTCCGGGCCGCAGGGGCCTGTCTGTCCCGCAGGCCCCCACCAGTTGCCGTCCCGCCCCAAACGGCGGATCTGCTCTGGTTGCAGCCCCTGCGCTCTCCATATCCTTTCGGCCTCCAGATCTGGCGGTGCCGTCTCGTCTCCCCCAAACACCGTCACCGCCAGCCTCTGCGAGGGAATGCGGAGACACTCTGTCAAAAATTCATAGCTCATGGCTATGGATTCCTCCTTAAAATAATCTCCCAGTGACCAATTACCCAGCATCTCAAAAAATATCAGATGCATATCGTCCCCCACCTCGTCGATGTCCTCTGTGCGGATACATTTCTGCACATCGGTCAGACGCTTTCCCTCCGGATGCTTTTCTCCCAACAGATAGGGCACCAGCGGATGCATTCCCGCCATGGTAAACAGTACGGTAGGGTCGTTTTCCGGCAGCAGCGAAGCGGAGGCGATCTCCTTATGTCCCCTTTCCTTGAAAAAATTCACATACATGATTCTCAGTTCCTTTGCTGTCATACAATTTTCTCCTTTTCCTGAATTTAACGTTTTTTGGTAATTGCGAACCCCATTTTGACCAGCTCCGTCACTAGAGAAGAGAGAATCGTAATTGCCTGATTAACGTCTATTGACTGAAATTGTCTTTTGCCGGTATCGAAGTGTTTGTCGTACATTCCATAAAGAGGGCATGGCGCATAAATACACCGCTCTTAAATCCACCTGGCAAAGTAGTTATGCCTTAAACCGTCGGTACTTAGACGCCCATCCGGGTACCGTATGTACCGTTTCGGTGAGATCGGAACTAGAGCATACCAGCGCCAAAATATACAGTGTACACATTGACACTCGCATAGTTACCGGAGTTCCTCCCCTGACGACAACACAAAAAGCCCCAAGCTGATATATTATCAGCTTAGGGCGAATATGCATCCGTGTTACCACCTAAATTCAGAATTCTCTGCACTCTGTCAGTACGGGACTGCTCCGATACTGTTTCCTGCGATAACGGGGGAACTCCGTTGAAGTCTACTGGGATACCCGGGAATATCCTTTCGGTTCACGGCTCAGAGGCTGCTTTAGCACCGGTTCCATGAAGATTCGCACCAACCACCTTCTCTCTGTAATATCCCCGACACCTACTACTCCTCGTCAAAGCCTTTGCCTTTGTATTGAATAACGCCAATATATCATCTCCGCCACGGTCTGTCAACCCCAAAAATAACTTTCCCCACAAAACAGTTGACATCATTCCCGCGATGTGGTTGAATAGTATATGTCGGCGGCTCGGTCACCCGCCGGTAATATCAAGGGAAGTGAGGTAGCTAAGATGACTTTTAACGTGTACGCAGGTCGGGAGTTTGACACTTCTTTTTAACATCATATCGCAAAAATCCTTTATTTAA
>ERZ777305.2295-NODE-2295-length-16987-cov-4.549256_pt1 | contig 16987 bp, 17 predicted proteins | sample MGYA00374965_ERZ777305 | MGnify/ENA primary metagenome ERZ777305 (study PRJEB29328, sample SAMD00013331) | mouse gut metagenome | study: EMG produced TPA metagenomics assembly of the Metagenome analysis of fecal microbiota from mouse which was promoted... | reverse complement strand
GCCGTATGCGCTCCGGCATATCGTCCAGCTCCGTGACGGTACATCCTAAATGCTCAGCCACAGCGCTTTCCTCGGACATCCCATAGAAATATTGCAGGAACTTCACGGTGTCGACGCCCTCCTGAGGTAGACGTCCAGGTCAACTCCCTCGCTCTCGCCATAGTCAACAGTGCAGAAAATATCCGCATCCTTGGGTATCTCCCGGCCATTCTCCCATTCACTGTCCATGACGAAATATTCATCGGGGAGATAGCCCATGCTCTCAAGATGGTATTTCAGCTCCTCGAATACTTCCTGGGCGGTGGGTTGACCGGCGTATTTCACTCTGCCGGGGTTCTCAGGGTCAGGGACCCCATGTTCAAGTTCGATAATGTCCATACACATTCCTCCATTGAAATGATATAGTGAAAGGCCGCACCCTTCGGCGCGGCCCCTCCTGGCCTAATTCCTCTTCCTGTGGGGCGGCGGTTTGCCTCTATCACAGAGCGTTTCCAGCATGAGGCGCGCCCCGAAGCGGACACCCTCGGCGTAGGTGAGCCGCAGATGGAGCCGGTGGACATCCTCGAAAGCGCCGTCGTACTCATCCAGCAGTTCTAACGATGGAGATTTTAGAGAAAATTAGTGAGAATTCAAGGAACCACCCAGAGGAAATCTTCACAAGGCTCTACCGTTATTTACTGCGTCCAGACTCATACTATACTGCATATAAGAATTTATACGCAAACAAAGGCGCAGGCACAAAAGGCGTGGATAATAATGATACCGCCGACAGGTTCAGCCAGGAGAAAATAGACATGATTATTCAATATACCTCTTGCGAAATTAGGCAAAGCAGTCAAAATTGCAGATACCAGCAATCAAAGAAAAGCGAAGCGCGAAACGATGCCTGCGGTTGCGATAGCGTTCAGAGAGAATACGAAACCTTTTGACAAAGCAGATAGCGTGTTCAATAAAGATACGTTTCTTAGAAATCTTGCGGTTATCTTTGCGTTCTTGTTTGGACAACGGAGGGTTCTTGGAACGCTTTTTTGGCAGAAGAGAATCGGCACACTTGCTTCCTCGGTAGATATTGCTTTCTGCTACTCCATAACTGGCCGCTATATGGGCATAGGTACGGTATTCCCGCAGATATTCCAGGGTGGCCAGCAGCAGATCCTCTATGCTCAGCTTTGGCGTTCTCCCACGACGCCGGGGCTTTTCCGCATATCCTTTTCGCAGAATTTCTACCAGCTTGTCAAATGCTGCCCGCTTTACCCCGGTAATTCTCCGAAATTTTGTGTTTGAATATTCCGCTAGCTTTTCGTATTTCATGCTTCTATTTTATCGCACTTTTTTTATTTTCGCAAGAGGTCTAATGTCATTAACTTAAGAAAAAGACAACACCGGATAGCTTCACACCCATCGATATGCCGACTGTTCCTGGCACACGGTCAATCTGTTCTTCCGCAAGCCGCATTTCATCAAACTTGCATTTACGGCAGTCACTCTCCAGGATCCTCCTGTTCATGACGTCATACAGACCTCCAAGCCCTATGGAGGCCTGGGGCTTTGTCCCTTTCCTGCTGGATGTCCCGAATTCTTCCAGGGTTTCCTTTGTAGTAGGGATATTGATCCCTGAGCCGTCCGCAGCAAGGACTAAATATCCGTGGAAGGTAGAAAATCCGGGTTCCGCGTAAAAGTTCCTGTTATGATGGCGGTAGCGCTCATTAAAAGCCTGCGGGTTCAGCTTCATGCGCTGCTTCAGATAACTGGGTTTTGATATTTCCCCCCCGGATGTACGGCCTTCATATAATTTCGCAATTCCAAGCGCAAAGTAATCCTCCTCCGATTGATCATGGTGAACAGAAGATCCTTTCGCGGCATTTTTCTGTTCCTTATAAAAGAGGGCGGGTTCCCATTTCTGCAGAAATCATGGAATTCATCCTGATGGATCAAACTGATATCACAACAGGTACGGTACTGTCAAGGTGCTGAAGAACTTAAAAACTCTAATCCTCTTGAATAGATACGCAAAAACAACAATATTATCAACGCTGTTAGCGGGATTATATATAATAATGTGATATTCCGATATACGATTAAATAGCGAGGTAAAAACCTCGCCATTTTCACTTGAGAATTAGATTTTGGGAATCATACTTGCGGAATCGGGAGAGTTGGTTTGCATATTCCAAATAGCAACTTTCATTTTCTTAATACGTTTGCCCTCTCCAAAATCAAGTAGATCGTCTCTCTTATAAACCTTCAAGAGTTTATTTAACGCTCCTAAATCCGCAGAAGTCATTAAAAACGCTTCCTCCGGATCAATCAGTTTGCAATACGCCCACAATTGACCTAAATCCCGGAGCGTTAAGCTCGTCTTTTTTGCCTCAATAAAAAACAGTTTGACTTTGCCTGCCTTCTTTACGATTCCAAGCACATCAATTTGAATGTCAACGCCAATGGCTTCCTCTTGTATGATATCGTACTTTCTCAAAACTCTGTCTAATCGTTCGCTATGTGCATCAACTACAATTATCTCGTCTGAAGATTTGTACTTATCCCTCAAGTATAATTCAAGCCACTTTTGCATTGGCGGATATAAGTCAAATTCCCTCATATTATTACTCCTTGTAGCCTAAATCTTTAGCTATTTGTTTCCAAGAATCATAGTGCTTTCCTCTAATTTCCGAAGGAATAAAAGTATCGTTTTCGGCGGGATGCTGTGGTTTGACTTTGCTTTTTCCATTACCCTCCCAATAAAACTTATGGGTTACTTCTTTAGGATTTTTCCCCTCCGCTTCAAGCCCGTCAGCTAATTCAGCTGCAAACTGAGTGAGAGCCTCTCTTTTATGCAGAACAGCAAAGCCTATGGGCAAAAACTCGTTTGCCCATATTTTGATTTGATGTTCCTTTTTCCAAAAATCGGGTTTTCCCTCCTCATATTTAACAAGATTGCCGTCACGCATATTAGGATGAGCCCAATCTATTGTTTGTACGGGAATATTAACATCTTTAAGTAAACAGCAAATATCACTAACCAAATACCAATTATGGGGCACTTCTAAGTAAACGCGATGCATATATGGCTTAAAGAAGTAATTGCTTCTCCGAATATACCCGGTTACATCAGCAAAGCCTTGAAGAAAAGAGATTTTTTCATCATGAGTAAAAGAGAAAACTTCTTCGTCAATTCTAATATTCTCGTGAGATACCGCATTACCGATATATCGTAGGATTTCTCGCATTATATATTCATCGTTTCTCTTAGTGAAGGAGATAATAGAATAATTATCCTGCTGAGTAAAGTTTAATCCTGTGCCAACCAGAGGTTCTAATACAGTGCGAATATCGGTTATACTTGCACGTACATATATTCTTACATCACAGTTTTTTTCTGTTGTCAGCTTTTTGTGCGGAATTTCAATAGAGATAGTGGTTTCTGACGCACCACGTCGCACTTCACCATTGCCGCAAATCATACCTAAAAGGTAAGACATCTCTCGATTCACAAAACCACAATCCTTTTTAATTTAATCCTATTTTACAATTATTGTTGAATAATTCCCGGATAATACTATTGTCATTAAGGCGATATGAATATTCGGTTTTATAAATTCTATTCCCTCCAAACAAGTGTGCTATATCGGCAGGCGGAGTAATAGGGACGTAAAGCCTTAATTCAAGAGCCCATTTGTTGGCGTCGTCTTTCAAAACAATTATGCCCTCGCTATTTATTGTGATAGCTGGAGTGTGTTTTCTGTTATACTCGTCAATAAATTTGTTCATTGCTCCCGGCTTTCCCTCTGCTTCTATAAAAAAGCGGCCACCCTTGTGTTTAATATCATTTAAAAAATCTAAAATACGTTCTATCATAATACCCTCCATCAGATTCTCCTTACATAACCGGCATTTACCTCACCTAAAAAAGGGAGAAGAACAGCAGCCTCTATGTCAAGAGCCCTTGGTCCTAATAATGCCAAAAAATCTACTCCTTAATAAATATTAAAAGGTATTCATGAACCTTATTGATGCGAAATTTATATGGATACCCAAGAGGACGCATATTATTGTAATCCGACTGTCTATCCCAAATAATCAAATCATCATAAATAAATCCAACTTTTTGTAATGCTATGGCTAAATCACTATGTAAAGGATAAAAGCTGCTTTTTTTACGAATATCCATTACATTTACAATGCAATAGCCGCCCTTTTTCAGGACTCTATTAACTAAAGAAAATAGGTTTGACAAGGTTTCAATAAACTCGTCATAGTTCGCAATGTTTCCAATGTCATCGGTTTTATCTGAATAATTTACTGAATCCCTCTGATCCGCGCTGCGCTTCATATTGAGAATATCCCAATATGGCGGGGAGGTAATACAAAGATCGAAATGATCTGCGGGGAGTGTTTCCAACACTTTAAAGCTGTCTCCGTTAATTATCTGAATTTTATTATCTTCACCAACTCGTTGTTTTGCTATATTACAAAAATCTTCAGATAAATCAATTCCCACGGCGCTGCCTCCAAGCTCCTGAGCGGCAACAGTTGTAGAACCAATACCGTTGAAGGGATCCAACACGTACGAATTTGCTTTTGAAAAAGTACGGATTAATTTTTTGCATAAAGATACAGGGTAGGAGGCAGGGTGCTTAAAGTCTTTTTCTTCTTTTGTTTTAGATAAATCTCGCCAAATGCTGAAAGAATTTTGAAGCCATTCTTTGCCGGAGAGATCATTACATTTCTTAGAGTTGTCCATCTGAAATCCACCTTTTAGACTGAATTCTTTTTACTTCGCAATCAATATAATCTGACTCTTTTTCGTTAATGCCATATGCCTTGTATACAATTTGATTTAATTCCTCCAAACAATCAAACCATTCTGGGCTCATATAACCATTACTTTCCAATCGGCCAACCAAACTAAGTATTGAATCAAAATATTCGTTCTGCTGATTGGTCGATGGTAGAGGTATCTTCTTTAAATACTTTGAATCCGTATGCATTGTAAGCTTTGAATAGTTATAACAGTATTTATACAAGAAAAGATTACACAACCGGGAATGAAGTATGCCTAATATGTAACGACACATTTTTTCGTCGCTGTCTGTAAAAACAGTAACTGTCTGTGCTGCCTCCATATCGCCGCCAAATGCAGCTATTATACCTGCTTCTGCGCTATAGATATTTTGAATAAAGACCTTATTGCCTGTTGTGGGAACGGTATGGTTTTTATACCCAAACTTCCGTATCTCTTTTCCTACAATAGCATTTTCAGAGATTGACTTTCCTCTGCCAACATAACCCTTGCATAATTCGGATAATGTTTGATATGAAGAGGTTAATTTCTTATAGATCAAATAATCTTCTGTGCAGTTAAAAATTAAGATTTCCTCCTTATAAAATGCTTGAGGAATGTTTGACATAGTCACAAAACGATTACTCGATAGTTTCTTTAATTTAATTTTATGCTTTTTATCCGCAACACAGTTTTTAACAGTAAGAATAATCTGTTCACCACGAACCTTTTTAAAATAGGTACCGATATCAATAATAGAAAGGATAGTTTTTTCTTCAAGCAGTGTTTTCCTAAGCAAACTATATCCAGCTACGTGCAAGAAATTCTTTGGGATTATATATGATACAATTCCGTTTGCTTTAACTATTTCAAATGCTCGCATTAAAGCCGCTATGAACAAGTTGTTGCCAGCATTAGAAACTCTGTGTCTGAATAATTCATCACAGTTTAATTCAGCTTCTCCTGCCAAAGGCACATAAGGAGGATTACCTATAATAACATCAGGTTGATCAGTTAATCCAAAAACCTCCAATAAAGCAGACGCAGATGGACCGATAGAATCACAGCAAGCAAAAGAAACGTTATTAATATTATTTTGGCAAAAATTGATAGCATTTTCATCTTGATCTGCACCGAAAAGATTGATAAATCCGCGTTTCTTCGCAGCATAAAGAAATACGCCTGTGCCGCAGCACGGATCCATTATTATGGTATCTTTAGGCAATTTTAACTCTATCAACATTTTTTCGGCAAGTGATAAGTCTGTATAATAAACTCCCTTATCTTTTTTATAGTTGTTTTCAAGAGAGCTTTCGTATACGTTGGAAGCATCTATGTAAGCATTTTGAGCAAGACTCATAATAAGCTCTCCTTTCTAATTTTTTCAATAACATCCCCCAAGACGCCTCAAAGTTTCATCATAACTTCCATTGATACGGGCTGATTTTTACTAAGCTTTGATAAAGTCGTCGAGCCAAGGCCTGCACCCCTTTTTAACTGCATCTTATTCATATTCTTATCAATAAGAAGTTTTCAAAGTTTATTATACGAAACAGCCATGATGAATACCTCGCTTTTGCCTATAGCGATTATATTATAGCACCGCACTCGATAGTTTGCAACAATTATACAATATACAAGAAAAAGATCTCGCCTATCGGCTGTTTCGAGTTGAAAAACGTGCGCATATATGATAATATTTTAACTTGGGGTGTATTGTATGCTGAATATTATGAACTTCAAACTAAATAAAGCTGTATTTGTATCAGAAGGAAAAAGTAGATTTATTTGCAATATTTTATACGAGGAAGAAATTCTTGAATGCTATGTGCCTATTACCTGCAAACTCAGCAGTTTATTATCTCTTGAGGGCAAAGAGATTTTAATAAGAGAGACGACTAAAGCTGCTAAACGTACGAAGTTCACCCTTTTTGCAGTACAAAACAAAAATGATTATTTGATTGTTGATACCGGATTTGCAAATCGCATTGTTAACGCAATCTTAGCCAAAACCAAAAACAACAATTTATTCTATCCTGAACAAATTGTTGAAAATTATAAATGCGATTTTTACTCGGCCACATCTAAAACATTGATTGAGGTAAAAAGTGTAATTACAACAGAGCAAGAGGTATTGCTGCCTAATATGAAAACTCAAAGGGCAATCATACAATTACATAATATTTGCTCATTATTATCCAAAGGATATCGCGCTGAATATTTCATAGTTGCCTTTGCACCACAACTTGAGAAAGTAAAAGTTGCTTCAAAAGAAAAGATGGGCTTTCTGTTAAAGGAGTTTCTAAATTTAGGCGGGGAAATAAGCTGTATAAGGATTACGCTTGATGAATCATATAATATTAATTGCGACAAACTTGATTATATATTTGTATAAGCTTTCGCGCTGAGAGGCGGATTTCCCTGATATACTGTAGCCGGCGGTCAGAACATATAAGTTCATGTTGAGTTTGCGGTGTTTCCTGGTGAACCCCCCCCATAAACACTCTTTGCGGCCAGTATACATCAACCGTCCGAAAATGACAATAGCCCTTTTCAATCCGGGCGCTTTGTGGTATAATTGCAAAAAAAGGAAAGGAAAACCCCATGAAAATCCTCCTCGCTCCCGCCAAGAAAATGAACATGGACACGGACACCCTTCCGCCAGAGGGCCTACCCCAATTCCTGCCCCAAACTGAGCGGCTGTTGACAGCGCTCCAATCCATGTCCGAGAAGGAATTGCAGACCCTCTGGAAGTGCAGCGGCAAAATAGCCCAACTGAATATCGAGCGCCTGAAAACCATGGACTTGCGCCAAAGCCTGACCCCTGCGCTCCTGTCTTACGAGGGCATACAGTACCGCTATATGGCCCCGGGTGTGATGGAGGTTTGCCAGCTGGAATACCTGCGGAAGCATTTGCGTATCTTGTCCGGGTTTTACGGACTGCTCCGTCCTTTTGACGGAGTAACGCCCTACCGCTTAGAAATGCAGGCAAAGCTGGCGGTGGCCGGCGCAAAAGACCTCTATGCCTTTTGGGGCGACCGTTTGGCAAAGCAGCTGGAAGGTGACTGGGTGTTGAACCTAGCGTCCAAGGAGTACAGTAAAGCGGTCACGCCCTACCTCTCGGAGAACTCCATGCTGACCTGCGTATTCGGCGAGTGGCTCAACGGAAAGGTCGTCGAAAAAGGAACCATGTGCAAAATGGCCCGGGGCCAGATGGTGCGCTGGCTTGCCGAAAACAATATAGAAACGCCGGAGGAAATCTGCGAATTTGCGGATTTGGAATATGGTTTTGACACAGAATTATCTACAGAAAACACATATGTATTCATCAAAGGAGGACGTTAAAATGTTAGAAATCGGAACAAAGGCCCCCAAGTTCACCCTGCCGGACAAAGACGGAAACCTGGTATCGCTGGCTGATTTTGCGGGCAAAAAGGTAGTGCTCTACTTCTACCCACGGGACAACACCCCCGGCTGCACCCGGCAGGCCTGCGCATTTGCGGGAGCGTATGAGGAGTTTAAAAGTATCAACGCGGTGGTAATCGGCATAAGTAAGGATTCGGTGGCGTCCCACCAAAAATTTGCCGAAAAGCATGGTCTGCCGTTTATTCTTCTCTCCGACCCGGAGCGTTCTGCTATCGAGGCCTACGGCGTGTGGCAGGAGAAGAAAAACTACGGCAAGGTGAGTATGGGCGTGGTGCGCTCCACGTTTGTCATTGACGAGAACGGCGTGATTGAAAAGGTCATGCCGAAGGTGAAACCTGATACCAACGCAGAAGAAATTTTGACGTATTTGCGCGGGGCGGAGTGACCCATATCAAAAATACCGGCATAGCCCAAAAATGCGGGCCATACCGGCTTATGAGAACTTTTATAAGTAGAATATAAGTTCACCAATAAAATTATATAAAATCATGTCCATATTACTTTCTGACCGGCACCCAAAGCTCGCAGAACACTCCCGGCTCACCGCGCTCATAGTAGAGTTCGAAGTCGGGCGCGTCCGTCTGGGCATACCCTGTCTGAGGGCAGAACTCCTTAAAGAATCTGTCCCAGGCCGCGCCTATGCACTCGCCGTCCGGGCCCTTGCACTTGAACACCGCATAGTCCGCCGGCTCTGTCTCCCAGAGGTCATATTCCCCCTCTGCAAGCTCACCTATGCGCCCGTTGTCCCTTATGCCGATACCGTAGTAAAACTCCGTCTCGCTCTTTCGCACCGGCCCGCAGAGACCGTATAGGTCCCGCTCGCCCTCTGGGCAGAGCTTCTGCATTGGCTCTATAAGCCCCTTCTCCCCGCACTCTGTCCAAAAGTCCGGGATACTCCGTCCCTCTCTGTCCAGCAGGGTCTCGTTGTCAAAAGCGCGCTTCACCACAATAAACCTCATGCGCTCCCCGTGCTCCAGCCTATACTCCAGCATACCGCCGCCTCCTATGGTAATTTTTATCATAAGAGGGTCGAAAAGCCGCAGGGCCGCTCCACCGGCCTTTACCTGTCTGGGCGTGGAGCCGTGAAATTTCGCAAAGGCCTTTGTGAAGCTCTCCGGGGACTCATAGCCGTACTTTAAGGCCGCGTCCAGCACTGAGATGTTCCCGGCCCTCAGCTCCTGCCCCGCAAGGCTCAGCCTTCTCCGGCGTATATACTCGTTGGCGGTCATGCCCACGGTAAAGCTGAAGACCCGGTGGAAGCTGTAGCCGGACATATGCACGGACTTTGCCGCCTCCACATAGCCGATATCCTCCAGGAGGTGCTCCTCCATGAAGTTGATGGCCCGCTGCAATAGCTCTATACCCAATGCGCCGCCCCCCTTATGTGAGCATATCATACCATAGCCCCGGGGGAAAATCCTGGCGCGGCTTGCACAGGTTTATTCCGAAGCCAGAGTGAAGTTCTCCACCAGCTGCTTAAGGCTGTTGGCCTCCGCCGAGAGCTCCTGGCTGGCGGCGGCGCTCTCCTCGGCCGTGGCGGAGTTGGTCTGCACCACCGAGGAAATCTGCTCCACGCCCTCGGTCACCTGAGTGATGGAATCGGTCTGCTTCTCCACAGCCTCCACCACCACGTCCATCTGCTCGGTCACGTGCCCGGCATAGACGCTGGTCTGCTCCAGAGAGCCCGTGACCTTGCCCACGGCCTGGCTGCCCTCCTCTACGGCGGCTATAGACGTCTCGATAAGGCTCTTTGTTGCCTTGGCCGCCTGGTCGGACTTGTTGGCAAGGTTCCGCACCTCGTCGGCCACCACGGCAAAGCCCTTGCCGGCGGTGCCGGCCCTGGCGGCCTCCACGGCGGCGTTCAGCGCCAGGATATTGGTCTGGAAGGCTATATTCTCAATAGTCTCGATTATCTTGCTTATCTCCTGGGAGGAGTCGGAGATCTTGCCCATGGCGGTGTTAAGCTCCTCAACATAGCCCACGCTCACGCCCAGCTGGGCCCCCGCCTGGTTCACAAACTCCCCGGCCTCCTCTGCGGCGGCGGAGGTGCGCTTGGCGCTCTCGGATATCTCCATGATAGTGGCCGCCAGTTCTTGTACGGAGCTGGCCTGCTCCATTGTTCCTTGGCTAAGGGCCTGGGCCCCGTTGGACACCTGACCGCTGGCGCTGGACACCTGTCCCGCAGAGGCGTCTATCTGCCTGATGGTGCTGCTCAGTTCCAGCTTCAGGTTGCGCATGGAGCTTAAAATACTCTGGAAGTCCCCCACATACGCCTCCCTGTGGGAGGAGACTATATCAAAGTTCTGGTTGGCCATCTGGTTTAAGAGGTAGTCAATGTCATGTATAATAATATTCAACCCCTGTACCATCTCCCCTGTAGAGCGGGTCAACTCGGCGGTCTCGTCCCTGCCCGCCACCTCCGGGGCGGGGGACTCCAGGTCGCCCTCTACCAGAAGCTTCATGCGCCTGGCGCAGGCCCGCATGGGCTTGCTTATATTGCTGGAGAGCTTTAGGGCCACTACGATGGAGGCCAGTATGGATATCACTATCACCAGCACATTTATAAGCATACCGAAATATGTATCGCTCAGATAGTTGCTCTCCGGCGAGGCCACCGCCACGCTCCAGCCGTCTGTGCCGCCCACCGGGGCATAGGCCAAAAACCTTGGCCCGTCAGCGGCCTCTATGCGTCCAAAGCCGTTCTCACCCCGGCGCATGGCCTCGTGCAGGGCCGCCCGGGATTTCAGGCTGGGGTCGCTTGCGGCCTCCCTCTCCACGTTCTGTTTGGTGATGGTGTCAAGAGTGATATCGGCGATGGTGTCGCCATTTTTATTTATCATATAGGCCCGGCAGTTCTGCCCCACCTGTATGGAGGAAACAATATCGTTCAGGAAGGTCTCCGGTGGCACGAAGTACACAACGCCCGCTATCTCCCCGCTGTCGGAGTACAGGGGCGCCGCCACCATTATGGACAGCTCGCCGGTTACCTTGCTTATAAGGGGCTCCGACACATAGGCGGTCCCCTCCAGGGCCTTATGCACATACTCCCGGTCCGAGTAGTCCTTGCCGTCAAAAATGCTGATTCCGTCTGCGCCTATAACATTGCCCCGCTGGAAGCCGTGCAGACTGACGCGCTCGTCAATGATGGCCTTTTTCTCCTCAACGGGCACCTCCGGGTCCGACAGCTGGGTCACCCGGCCGGTATCCATGGCCACGTTCCTATAGGCCAAAAGCTCCTGTTCAACGCGCTCTCCCGCAAGGTTCGCGGTCTGTGTCATAAGCTGCTCCACTGTCATAAGGGTGCTGCGGTAATTCAGCGTTATGCTGGTGGTTCCCACCGCCACAAGGGCCACAAGGACTGTGGCCATCAAGCAGACCGTTATCTTCTTTCGGATGGTTTTCATCATTCTTCACCTCATCTCGGGCCGCCGTAACAACGCCCGGAATTTACCTCTTTATTATAAATATAAAGTTATGGTATTGTCAATAGAAAACGCACAAAAATCCTTGACGCGCCCCCGCTCCCGGCTTATAATATTATCATAAATTCTAAATACCCTCAGCGAAAGGCGGCAATATATATGCAGTACCGCAAGGACAGAAAGGGTAATGATATCTCCCTGCTTGGCTACGGTTGTATGCGGTTCACAAAAAAGGGCGGCGGCGTTGACCTGGACAAGGCCGAAAGGGAGCTTGGCGCGGCCATAGACGGCGGGGTAAACTACCTTGACACCGCCTATATTTATCCGGGCAACGAGGCGGCCCTTGGCCAGCTCTTAAAAAGGCTAAACTGCCGGGACAGGGTCTATATTGCCACGAAACTGCCCCACTATATGATAAAGTCCGTGCAGGGGGCGGAAAAGCTCTTTCAGGAGGAGCTCCGCCGCCTTCAGACGGACCATATCGACTACTACCTTATGCATATGCTGACGGATACCGCCACCTGGGAAAAGCTCCTCAATATGGGCATGGAGGGCTGGATAAAGGAAAAGCTGCAAAGGGGGCAGATACGCAATATCGGCTTTTCCTACCACGGCGGCTCCGATATGTTCTGCAAGCTCATAGAGGCCTACGACTGGGACTTCTGCCAGATACAGTATAACTACATGGACGAGCGCTCCCAGGCCGGGGTGAAGGGCCTGCGCTTCGCCCACGAAAGAGGACTGCCGGTGATCATCATGGAGCCCCTGAGGGGCGGGCGGCTTGTGGACCTGCTGCCCCGCTCCGCAAAGGACGTTTTCGCCGCCGACCCGGAGAAACGCACCCCCGCCGGGCTTGCCTTCAAGTGGCTTTACGACCAGCCGGAGGTGACCTGTGTGCTGTCGGGTATGAACTCCATAGAGATGGTGCGGGAGAACCTGCGGCTGGCGGAGCTCTGCGCCCCCGGCTGCATGACCCCCTCCGACCGGGAACTTTTAGAGCGGGTAAAAAAAGCGATACAACAGTCGGTAAGGGTTGGCTGCACCGGCTGCGGCTACTGCACTCCCTGCCCCAAGGGGGTGGACATTCCCGGGACCTTCCGCTGCTATAACGCCATGTACTCCGAGGGGAGGTCCTCGGGCCGCCGGGACTACCTCCAGTGCACCGTTATGCGCAAGGACCCCGCCAGCGCCTCACAGTGCGTCTCCTGCGGCAAATGCGCCGCTCACTGTCCCCAGCATATCGATATCCCCAAAGAGCTGAGGGCCGCCTCCCGCGAGCTTGAAACCCTGTACTATAAGGCCGCGAAGCTGGCGGTGGGGGTGTTTAAGCTGTGGTGAAGCTTTGCCCGGCCCCCTCGAATAACCAGTCCACCTCCAGGCTCCATGCCGCCAGCGGGTGGTCCGGCTTATTTCTCTCTCCATGAAAATCGCTGCCGCCTGTCACCTGCAGATCATACTTTTCAGCCAGCGCCAGATACTCCGCCTGCTGCTGTGGCGTATGCTTGGGGTAATAGCACTCAAGGGCGTCCAGACCGTAGCCTGTCAACCGCCGAAGAAGCGGCTCCAGCTGCCGCTCGTCCTGGCGCACAAACTCGATCTGGTAAGGGTGGGCCAGCGAGACCCTTCCCCCGGAGGCCTTTATTGTCTTTATACACTCTTCAGCGCTGGGCTTGCGGTTGTCAAGGCTGTGGAACTCCGGCGTGTCAAGATAGAGGTCAAAGGCCTCCTTCCTCTGGGACACGTATCCGTGGGCCAGCATCACATGGGCAAAATGCGGCCGGCCGACCACTCCGCCCTTTGCCAGCTCCTCCACCTCCCGAAGGGGGACGTCTATCCCCTTGCCGCGCAGATATTCATGGATCCTGTGCTTTCGACTGCTGCGCCCGGCTTTCAGCCGCGCTATCCTCCCCGAAAGGGGCTCCGCGTCCGCCGGAAAGCCATAGCCCAGAATATGCAGGTTCAGGTGGTCCGCCGCGCTTATCTCCACACCCCGTATCACGCGGAGGCCAAGCTCCCTGCCTGCCCTCATGGCCTCCTCTACGCCGTCAATATTGTCGTGGTCGGTGAGGGCCAGGACCTCTATGCCCCGCTCCTTGGCAAGGGCCACAAGCTCAGAGGGCGCATACTGCCCGTCGGAGGCCGTGCTGTGGGTATGCAGGTCAACAATGCTCATATCTTTACGGCTCCTTTGGTGTAAATTTCTTTATAGACCCCTCTGCTGTCTAATCAGTGATATAAGGGCTGCTCCAAAAGCGCCGGGTCAAGCTCCAGCTTTGGCATGAACTTTAGGGGCCTGCCCTGCTCGTTTACGAATTTCAGGCCCTTCAGTAATATCCGGGCAAGCCTTTCGCGCCTGTCCTTCACTATCTGCATAAACTCCGCAAGGCTTTCCTCCGCCTCCTCCTCCACGGTGGCGGTATATTCGACCGCCTCTCCGGCCTCTGCCTTTTCCTTGCGCAGCTTTTTCACGGCGTCTATATGATAGGCCCGGTTGCTCTCCAGGAGGTAGTAGTCGATCTTGTCAAAATGCTCCAGCCAGCCCAGCACCCGCTCCTCGTCCACCGGCCCGCCATCGTAATACTTGAAATCATATCCGTAATACTCATAGGCGTCCCGCAGAAAATACTCGAGCCAGCACCTCTCCGCATCGCAGCAGAACTCGTCATAAGTTTTATATACCGCCGCCGTGTCGAAGCCGTATACCTCCTGGTCGAGCATAGCATTAGTGGTGACCCCCATCAGGGTACACTTGGTCATGCTTTCGGCATATGGCACATCCAAAAACTCTGCCAGGGCGTGGAAGGTGGCGGCCGGGTTCAGCTTTGCGTCCTCGAACCGCACTATTACGCCGTCGCGCAGGGCACGCTGCTCCTCGTCCACAAGATAGCCCCGAAGCAGCAGCCGGTCCACAATCTCGTCGGCCACCGGGAAGATATCGTCTTCTTCCAGCGAAGCCTGGTGCGAACCCCACATAAAGCGGATGCTCGCGCCATAGCTTGTGGTGATGCGCCGCATGGGGGTAAAGGATTTGATATATTTGAACTTTCGGAAAACGGCGGATTTGCGGACCGTTTCATACTGCTCGGAGGACATGACGGCCCGGCCCATATCGTCCCCGCGCAGCAGCACATGGTTATAGCCGAAGTGTGGCTGGAAGAAAATGGCCGGCACAATTCGGGCGGCGGGGTCAAGGGTATTCAGATACATCTTGCTTCTAAAGCATATTGCCACCATTATATCCTTGTCCGTGCGGTCGCGCATCAGGTAAAGCTCCCGGATCATGTCCAGGTTGTCCCACTCGCCGTTATTAAAGACCTCCATAATCTCCTGCACGCTCCTAGCGTCGTCCAGGGTCGCGCGCAAGTCCTCCATTGTCTTTTCCATATCCTCGTTCATCACGGGCATATATGAGAGAATGTTGGGGTGCCCGTCAAAGACCTCGTTAAAAAAGTCGCCGCCGTTATGATAGGAAAGCTGGGTGTGCCAGATGAGCCGGTTCATCTCCCTAATGCCAAGGGGCTTTATTGGGAAGGTGCTGTAATCAATGCCATACTGAGCTTCAAAATCAATGGGATAGCGGCTTATCTCATCTTCTATCAGGAACACCAGCTTCTTGTCAATAAGTAACTTCCTGAAATTCAGGACCTGCAAATAGGAGCAAAATTCCCCCCAGCTTTTATAGTGGAGGTAAATATGGTTCTCGCGGCCCACATACTCGCTGTGCCGCACGTTGTCGTTCAGGTATTCCAGCTCGTACTGGGAATAAACCTCCTCAGCCAGGAGGGGATTTTCCAAATTTTTAAAGAAATTTCTGTGGATCACCTGCTCGCCAGGGTCCATCATATCCTCGAACCGCTCCGCGCCCGCGTCATAGGGCACATAGGAGCTGTCGTCAAAGGGGTAAAACTTTATGGGCAATTCCTCAAACTCGGGGAAATCGTTTCTAAATAAATATGGGTATTTTCTGAGCTGCTTCACGTTGTTCTCATAGCGGGAGCGCAACAGCTTTTCATTTGGCAGATAGAACGCTTCGGTCATTATGTTCCAGGCGTCCTCTTTATAATGGCCGTCCCGGTACAGCTCTAAAAACGCGGTATAGGCCGCGCGGTACTCCCCCTCGAACTGTAGTATATACATGGCGGCTTCCATCTTCTCGTCCGGGTCCGGCCCCGGAATCGCGGCCAAAGCCAGTACATACGCCCGACAGGCCTCCTCTGTCTTTCCAAACCCGGCCAGCTTTCTTGCAACTTCAATCGGTGACATTGGCAGTCCTTTCCACAAAACATAAGAATTGGGGCGGGCATATCGCCCGCCCCAACACTTAGTTGCTTACTGAATTCAGTTTTAAAACGATATAGATTGGAATTACTACAATTACTGGAGCAACTGCAGCACGCCCTGGGGAACAGCATTGGACTGGGCCAGCATCGCCTGAGCGGACTGGATCAGGATGTTGTTCTTGGTGTAGCTCATCATCTCTTCCGCTACGTCGGTGTCGCGCACGGTGGCCTCGGCGTCCTGGATGTTCTCCTTCATGACGGACAGGTTGTTCAGGGTGTGGTCCAGACGGTTCTGGGTGGCACCCAGCTTGCCGCGCAGATCGGAAATCGCATTGATCGCGGAGGTGGCCACGTTGGACTTCAGAATGCCGATAGCTGCGGAAGCGCCGGCGACAGTGCTGATGTTGATAGCCAGTGCATCTTTCAGAAGGTTCCTCAAGTCCGCGCCCTTAGTCAGGATGGTCGCCATGGACAGCTTGTCGTAGGTGTTGGCGGTGTCGCCAATCTGGAAGATAAAGGAGCCGCTGGCCATGTTAGCAGTGGAGCTAAACAGCTTCTTGCCGTTAAAGTTGGCGCTGTCGGCAATACGCTCGATTTCGGCCTGCAGAGCATCGACCTCGCTCTGAAGGGCGTGACGGTCAACATCGTTATCGTACACACCGTTAGCGGACTCCTCGGCCAGGTAGACCATGCGGTTCAGCATGTCCTGAACCTCCTGCAGAGCGCCCTCGGCGGTCTTGATAAGGCTGGTGGCGTCCTTGGTGTTCTTATAGGCAGCGTCCAGACCGGTGATCTGCGCGCGCATCTTCTCGGACAGGGCCAGACCTGCGGCGTCGTCGCCGGCGCGGTTGATCTTGTAACCGGAGCTGAGCTTCTCAAGGTTCTTAGACAGAGCGGAGGTGTTGTTGTTGTAATTCCTGTAGCTGTTCATAGCCATAATGTTGTGCTGGATACGCATAATTTTCTCTCCTTAAAATTATTTTTTGCGTTTATTGCCCCCGGCGTTCCTCGCCGGGTTCGTGCCTTCTCTGACCACTGGCCTAGTGGTCAGATCTTGACACTTGTATTTCCTCCGGCCG
>ERZ777305.2294-NODE-2294-length-17012-cov-3.094592_pt1 | contig 17012 bp, 17 predicted proteins | sample MGYA00374965_ERZ777305 | MGnify/ENA primary metagenome ERZ777305 (study PRJEB29328, sample SAMD00013331) | mouse gut metagenome | study: EMG produced TPA metagenomics assembly of the Metagenome analysis of fecal microbiota from mouse which was promoted... | reverse complement strand
TTAAAGGAAGCCGGATACGAAGTGATCGGCGTGACCATGCGCCTGTGGACGGAGCAGGCGGCGGAGGCGGAGGGATTTTCCGGGCCGGATGCAGTGCAGGATGCGCGGCAGGTTGCTCTAAAGCTCGGCATCCCGCACTATGTTATGGATTTCCGGGAGGAGTTTGAAAGGCAAGTCGTCGCGTATTTTGTCCGGGAATACGCGGCCGGCAGGACGCCCAACCCGTGTGTTGCCTGCAACCGCAGCATAAAGTGGGAGGCTTTGCTGCACCGCGCGGCCGGCATCGGTGCGGACTGCATCGCCACCGGGCATTATGCCCGCATTAAGCGCCTGGAAAACGGGCGCTTCTCAGTGTGCAGCTCGGTCACGGCCGCCAAGGATCAGACCTATGCACTCTGCCGGCTGACACAGGCGCAGCTGGCACGTACCCGGATGCCGGTCGGGGAGTACCCGAAGGAAGAGATCCGGGAGCTGGCAAGGCAGGCCGGTCTGCCGGTGGCGGACAAGCCGGACAGCCAGGAGATCTGCTTTGTGGGCGACAACGATTACGCGGGCTTTATCCGCAGATATTCCGGACAGGAATTCCCGCCGGGAAATTTCGTGGATCGGCAGGGGCGTGTAATGGGGCGGCACAGGGGCATAATCCATTATACGGTCGGACAGAGAAAGGGGCTCGGGCTGGCACTGCCGGAACCGGCGTTCGTGCTGGAGATACGCCCGAAAACAAATGAGGTTGTGCTCGGGTTTGGGCGGGAGATTTTTGCTGGGGAAGCAACGGCGGAAGGGATGAACTGGAGGATGTGGAGGACGGTATGCGGGTGACGGCGAAGCTGCGCTACGGTCACCGCGGAGCGGCTGCCAGAATTTTCCAGGAAGGGGACGGACGCCTGCGCTGCGTATTTGAGGAGGAGCAGCGTGCCGTCACGCCGGGTCAGGCCCTTGTGCTGTACGAGGAAGACTGTGTGCTGGGCGGCGGGACGATCACAGGATAGAGGAGAAGCCGGTTCTCTACCGTACAGGGAAAAATTCAGGCCAGAGCCGTCTGGCCTGGCATACAGCAGAGGAGTCCTGTACAGGGCGGCGCCGTCCCGCGCTACAGCGGAAGAAATTCCGGACGGCGTTCCCGGAATACCGTATAATAACGGAACCCGAGCGAACGCAGAAGCTTTGCTGCCCGGTCAAAGTCTCCGGCCAGCTGTTCCGGCGCGTGCGCGTCCGAACCGACGGTCAGAATTTCGCCGCCGAGCTCGCGGTAGCGCAGAAGAATTTCCGCCCGGGGATGTGCGAAAGGCAGCCCGTAGCGCCAGCCGGCGGTATTCAGTTCGATACCGGCGCCGCGCTCGATCAGCAGCTTCAGGATTCTGTCGATGCGGTCGGCAAAATCCGGAAGACAATAATTTTTATTCTCACCCGGGAGATAGCGGACAAGGTAGTCGAGGTGCCCGTATACCTGAAAGCAGTCGTAGCTTTGAACAGCCGTCTCGACGGCACTGAAATAGTCCTTAAGTCCTTCCGAGCAGGGACGTTTGTCCCAGTATTCCGGATAATACGGATCGGTATGCGAGAGAACATGGGTCGAGCCGATCACAAAATCAAACGGATATCGCTCCGCAAGCGCGCGGTAAAACGCAGCACACTGCGGCAGGATATCCGGCTCGTCCCTAAGTCCCAGCTCGACGCCGCACAGAAGCGTGATCTGTCCGCAGTATTTTTCACGGTATTCTCCAAGGCGGGCGAAATATTCCTTCGGATCGAAAGTGAAGGGAAGGCCGTACTGCTCCGGAAAAAGATGGTCGTAATGATCGGTGATGCACAGCGTTTTCAAGCCGAGGCGGATCGCGCGCTCAATCATAAGCCCGGGCTCAGCCTCGGAATCGCTGGAAAACGCGGTGTGCGTGTGGAAATCTGCGGTAATCATTCAGATACCTCCGTACAGTGTAATAAATAGATGAAAAGTATTATTTTTATGCGTATAAGGAGCAAATCAACCATTGGCAGATCGTTTGTCAAACCTGCCTTCTGCAGTTAATCCGACAGCAGCTTCAGCCCGTCGATTACGGGAGCTGCCATCAGAGAATAATTGGTGTAGTATACGACAAAGCCCGGTTTTGCACCGCCGGGCTTTTTGATGTTGCGCCGCTCGGTGTAGTCGATCTCCACCTTGTCGGCCTCCCGGTTTTTGGAATAATAGGCGGCAAGCCTTCCGGCCTCCTCGTACACGCGATCCGGCAGTTCCTCCCCCCTGGCCCGGACAATTACGTGGGAACCCGGAATCCCCTTGGCATGGAACCACCAGTCCCCGCCGGAAGCGGACTGAAAAGTCAGTTCGTCGTTCTGATAATTGTTTTTGCCCACGTAGATATCGTAGCCGTCGGACGAGAGATAGTGAAGCGGCCGGCTTGTGATGCGGATTTTTTTTGCCGGTTTTTTTCCTTTTTTTTCCTGAACGTAATGGCGGCGGATAAAGCCGTAATCCATCATTTCTTCCTTGAGCTGGGCCAGATCGTCCTCCGTCTCGGCCAGATCGAGCGCCGTGCGGATGGAATCCAGATGCTCCAGCTCGCTTTTTGTCTCGGCGGTCAGGCGGGTCAGCGCCTCGCTGGTGCGCTTCAGCTTGGCGTACCTGTCAAAGTAGCGCTTTGCATTGTCAATTGCGGAGAGCTCCGGCTCGAGCGGGATGGTGATATCCTCGTCCGTATAATAATTCCGCACCGTGACCGATTTTTCGCCGGGGGAGACCGTGTAGCCGAAGGTCGTCAGCAGTTCGCCGTAGATGCGGAATTTTTCCCGCTTTTCGGTATCCCTGAGCTGCTTCCGCTGAAGGTCGTATTTTTTGCTGCTGCGCTCTACGGCATTTGCGATAACCCGGCGCAGATCCGAGGATTTCTGGCGGATGCGCGTCAGCTTGTTTTTTGAGGAATAATATGTTTCCAGCAGCTCCGAAACGGAATCAAAGGATACGGAGCTCATCGCGGGGAAGCTGTCGTAGCAGTGCAGCGGAACCGAGGAGAATTCGACCGGCTGTCTGCTCCCCGGGGCCAGGGTTCCCCGATCCTCATAAATAATATGCGGCGCGAAATTTCCTTCCCGTACCCGGGAGATGAGCGCGTCCAGCGTGCCGTACAAATGTGCGCGGTATTCCTCCGGGAGAGCGGACAGCGGCAATCCGGCATCGATCCCGGCCTCGTGGCAGAGCTCGTTCGCAATCAGCGGGCTGATCCCGGTCAGGCTCTGGCAGAGCGCGCCGGCGGCCGGCAGCGGCTTCGGCACGATTTTTTCCTCAAAATCCGTGCGGGTGAGGGTGAGCGGGTCCAGCTTGTCCTGGGTCTTCGGGATGAAATATTCTCTGCCGGGAAGAACCTCGCGGATCGAGCTGACCGCCCCCGAAACATGCTTGATGCTGTCCACGATCCGGTAACTCTCGTCGCAGAAAATAATATTGCTGTGTTTTCCCATAATCTCAACCATCAGATGCTTCCGGCACAGATCGCCCATCTCGTCGAGATGTTCGATGGAGAGGTCGATGATGCGCTCCAGCCCCGGCTGCGTTACGGAAAGGATGCGCGCGCTGTTGAGATGCTTGCGCAGCAGCATGCAGAAGTTCGGGGCGGTCATCGGGTTCGGTTTGTTTCCTGCGGTCAGGTAGATCAGGGGCAGGGAGGCCGAAGCCGAGATAAAAAGCTTGTAGGTGTCGTAGTTTTTTACAGCCAGGATCAGCTCATCCTTTTCCGGCTGGCTGATTTTAACGATGCGGCCGCCGGTGAGCGTGCGGTTCAGGTCGCGCACTATATTTGAGATTACAATTCCGTCGAATGCCATGCTGCTTGCCTCTTTTCTTAAAAATTGATTAAAATAAAACCATGCCGGAAATAGTTAAAATAATAATGCCGGCATCCTCCAGAGAGAGCATATCCGGAAGGATATGGTATAATTCCGACGAATATTATACCATACTTTCTCAAAATTAAGAATCCTTTAATTTGACATTGGAGGAAGAAATCTCTATAATTTATGTTAACCGGGCCGGGATGTCCCTGCCCGGATTATGTGCCGCCGCGAACAGGGCGGCAGGTTTACGTAAAGAAAGGCGCAAATTATGAAATTTATGTATAAAATGGAACGTAAATTTGGCAAATATGCGATCCGCAATCTGTCGCTCGCACTGATTATCTGTTATGCTGCCGGCTACATGCTGGAGCTTATCAATGCGGGGTTTTTAAGCTATCTGGTACTGAATCCGTATCTGATTCTGCGGGGGCAGGTCTGGAGACTTTTTTCCTGGATATTGATCCCGCCGGGCTCCTTTGACTTTTTCACCCTCCTCATGCTGTATTTCTATTTTTCTATCGGAACAAATCTGGAGAGAACCTGGGGAGCATTCCGGTATAATTTCTACCTGTTCGGCGGCATGCTTTTTACAATTCTGGGAAGCTTCGCCATTATGGGATACGGCTATCTCAGATATTCGGAGCAGATTGAAATGATCGGCGCGGAAAACTTTTTTACAAGCCTGGGGCTGTACGTAAACGGGATGCCGGTGGGAGGAGCATGGTTTTATTCCTTCAGCACCTATTTTGTCAATATGTCGATTTTCCTGGCGTTTGCGGCAACCTTCCCGGATATTCAGATTTATCTGATGTTCCTGCTGCCGATCAAGATCAAATATCTCGGTGTGATTTACGCGGTTATGCTGCTCTGGCAGTTTCTGAAGTCGGGAGTGGAGGGGCGCATCGTTATTGCGGCTTCGCTGCTGAATTTTATCGTTTTCTTCCTTCTTACAAGGAACTACAAGAAGGTTTCGCCGAAGGAGATCCACCGAAAGCAGAAATTCCGCAGGGAGGTGCGCGAGGGTGCGCGCGGTGACAACACCGTGCCGTTCCGCGGACGTACGGTCATCACCAGGCACCGCTGTGCGGTCTGCGGCAGAACGGAACTGGACGACGAAAATCTGGAATTCCGGTTCTGCTCAAAATGCGACGGCAATTACGAGTACTGTATGGAGCATCTCTACACGCACGAGCATGTGCATCACACGCAGGAGCGGCAGGAATGACGGCGCTGCTGGCAAAGGATCTCCGGCTTCTTTTCCGCGGGCGGAGGCTGCTGCTTTTGTCCTCCGCCCTTCTGCTGCTTATATATCTGGCATTCCTTGCAGGAAGAGAGCTATCGGAGGAGCCGCAGCTCGGCGAGGCGGAGACGGTGAGTATCGGCGTGATCAATCACGATACGTCCATCTACTCGGAGCTCATCACTTCGGCATATCTGGAGGACGGCTTTTTCACCGATTACGTGTCAGTCTACCTGGAGGATGAGGAGAACATCCGCAGGCGCTTTGAAAGCGGCGAGCTGGATATGTATCTGGAGATACCTGAGGATTTTGCAGACAGCATGGTTTATCTGGAGCATCTGCCGGTCGAAGTGGTAATATCGACCAGGAACATGATGATTGAGATCATGCTCCGGAACCTGATGGAGAGCTATGCGAAATACATTACTGCCGTTGAGGTCAACTGCGTCTCGCTGTATGATATTATGCTGGATTCCGGCATGCCGCGGGAGGAAGCCAGCCGGATGAATGACCGGATTTCCCTGAAGCTGATTCTGCTGGCGCTATCCAAAAGCGATTTTTTCCATCAGATTGAGCGGGAAAAAACAGCCGGCGTCGGTCTTGCACCGTTTTTTCTGTTTGAGGGCATCTTTATTCTGACCGCGTTTCTGGCGCTGCTCTGCGGGCTGCTGTTCCAGCGGGAACATCACGCGGGGACGGTGCGCAGGCTGAATGCTCTCGGGACGGGAACCTGCCGGCAGCTTCTGGAAAAGCAGCTTCTTTTCTCGGCGCTGTTTTTGGCAGGGACGGCGCTGGCAGGCGGGCTCCTCCGGCTGGGGGGCTTAAGTTTCGGAATCCAGGCGGCTTCGGTAATCTGCGCGGCCGGCTGTGTGCTGTCGGCCGTAATGCTGTTTTTTTCGGCGCTGTTTCAGAAAACGCAGAATTATCTGTTTGCGGGAAATCTTTTTATCCTGCTCGGGGCAATTTTAGGCGGCGGAATAATTCCGTACTTCTATCTGCCGGAGCGGATGAATGCGGTGGCCGGCTGGCTTCCGAACAACTGGTACTTAAAGCTGGTGTTCCGGGCCGCCTCGGGAAAGCTGAGCGCGGCGGATGCACCGGCTGCGCTCTCCGCGCTGTCCGCGTGCCTGCTGCTGCCGGTGCTGGGGGCGGCCGCTTACCGGAGGAGGGGAGGACGCGTCTATGAGAATGCTTAGCGATATTGCGGTTCAGACCTCGCTGCGCCTGAAGCTGCTTTTCAAGGACAGAGTAACCGCAGCGGTACTTGTGATTGCGTCTGCGTTTTTCCTTTTCGGGATGGAGGGATTGAACAGCGGGGCCGAGGAGCGCTCCAGCATACCGGTCGGCGTTCTGAGCCGGGATGACAGCCCCGGGGCGGCGGAATTTGTCCGGCGGCTGGGAGAGCTTGAGTCCCTGTACGTGATCAGCGGGAGCTTTGAGGAGCTTGAAAGAGCGCTGGAGGACGGGTATGTACGCTGCATTCTGGAGCTTCGGGAAGATTTTGCAGAGCGTATCGCCGATGGGAAATACCGTAATCTGATTAATGTATATTCCGTGGAGGGCGATAATGTGGCCACCGTGATAGCGGATATTGCGGCGGGGGGGATGATGTATGAGATCTGTCTTGCGCAGTGCTACGAGGCTTACGGGGAGCTGCCCGAAGGAGAGCGCAGGAAATATACGAAAGAGGAGTACGAGGCCTATGCGGCTTCTCTGATCGGCGCGGAGAATTTTGATTTTGCCTTCCGGTTCCGCTTTGTGGATTCTGCCGGGAGGGAGCGCGGTACCGGGATTCAGAACAGTGTATTTTACCGCCAGGCGGCTGCCGTGGTTGGTTCGATGCTGCTTGCCCTGGTGCAGTTTGCCGCGATGGCAGGCGTCCATTTTGAAAAGCAGCAGGGTATCCTGGCCAGAAGAAAACTTACCGGTCTGAGCCGCACCGCGGAAGCGGCGGGAAATCTCATTGCAGCGGGAGTGCTCTCGGCGGGAATGTCGTCGATTTTTGCCTGGTGTGCCTGTTCCGCTGCCGGAAAAAGGGAAAATATTTTTTCGATGCTATGGACAACACTGCTGTTTTCGATTATCATGGCATTGATCTATTATATTCTGGCAGCCGTGGTTCCGGATCTGCTCGTGTTTCAGGCGGCGGGAGCGCTTCTTCTGCTTGGCGCCGGTGTCTGCGGCTTTCTTTCGCTTGTGGAGGGAGTGATGTTCCGCGAGCTTCCGGGCTGGGTGCGCTGGGTGCCGAACAGTGTTTTCCTGAGGAAGTTTACGGAGCTCATGTTGTAGAGCCGGGGAGGATGCCGGTGCGGGCGATATCCGGAATAAGGCGGCGGGCCGAAAGAAAAAGGACGACAGCAGTACAAAAAATTTAGGATTAAATGCTGCTTGCGCAGCGGAATAAGAGGAAAAATGGATAAGAGAAGTATGCGCGAGGTGCTTGAGGGGAAAAATCTTGAACGGAATCTGCCGCCGGTGCTGACAAAGCTGGCGACGATAAACGGTATTTTTGCAGAGCTGAGTTTTTCCATGGAATATTTCCGTTTTTGTGAATCCGTCCGGGAGGGAGAAACGGAGCTGACGGAGGAGACCGCCGCTCTGTTTCAGAGGCTCAGCCTTATTGCGGAGGAGAATCTGTCGGGGGACTTTGACGCCGCCGCACGGGAGGATGCCGTGCAGCAGCTGTTCGGCATGCGGGATCGGATCACGCAGAAAATGCATGTGCTGACGGCCTACACCGATATTATGACGCTCTATGAATACATGCTGAATCGGATGGAGCTGCGCTATGCCGAGGTCGGGGATATTGACTGCGACGCGGCCGCGGAGGAAATTATTCAGTTTATTTTTATGGAAAAGGATAATGTAACTGTGAACGAGCGTATCCGCGCCATGCTTTCGCAGCTTCCGATCCGCATGAGCCGTGGCAGGTTCTGCGATATCGTGAAAAACGGCTTCGAACCGTATGCCGGCATGGAGCGTTCTGCCGCGGAGGACTATGCCTACCGCGTGGAGTCCGCCGCGGGGCTTTACCGCCCGGCCGGCTTTGAGGACGCATTCCCGGAGATATTTGAAAGCTGGCGTCATTTTCAGGAGACAGACTGGAACGGGATTGAGGAGAGGGAATTTCTGGAAAAACAGGCGGAGCTGGATGCCGTTTCCGGGCTGCTCAAGGGTCATACGGATCAATATTTTTCCCTGATGGAGCTGGTCAATCATCTCTGCGCTTGGCTGCTGGCCATGCCGTACGCGGGGCCGGAGGCGGAGGACAGGCTCCTGAAGCTGCGCAGCATGACGGCAAGGATAAGCCGCTGCATGCGGAGTGCGGCGCCGGCACAGGATGGCGGTATGCCGGCGGAAGGCTGTGCGTGTAACGAAGAGCTGCAGAACACCGGCAAGCAGCCGCACCATGGCATGGCAGAACAGGAGGACTGGCCGTCCGAAGAGGAGAGCGGGTCCGCGTTCCGTTCGATTGAGGGGCTGATCGAGAGCAGTGCGCTGGAGCTGCAGAGAGGGCAGGCTGTTCTGGCCGGGCTGCCGGCACAGGCGGAGCAGGCCGCTGCGGATGCAATGCTCGGGCCGCTGCTCTCATGCGTCAGGATTTCCGGACGCCTGCTGGAGGACAGCCTGTTCACGGAACTGAAGGAGAAGACGGAGAAAGGAAAGGCAGAGCGAAGGGAACTGGAAGAGCTGTCCGGGGCGCTGTGCGCCAAGCTTCAGGATGCATTTTCTGCGCAGCCGCAGCTTCTGAACCGCGCAATGATCGCCTCAGTGCTGTTTCAGCTTCCTGTTTTTTTTGAGACCAGAGCCGAGGTAGCGGAATATGTGCGCACCAGCCTCGCAGGCTGCCGCGATCTGGCGGAGAAGGTTCAGAGTGTGCGCCTGATGAAGCAGTGGATGGAGGAGTAAATGCTGAAATTTCGCAGCCCGGTATATTTCGGGGATTCCATAGATACAGAGCGGAAAAGAAAGCGGCTGACGGAAAAGCTTGCGGACGGCAGGCATGTCGGAAAAGGCGTTACGCTGATTCTGTATGCCGCAAACGGACAGGATCTGTTTGACCTGCTTCCGGCGCGCGAGCTGAAATTTCCCTGGAGGAAGGGGGAGGATTTCTACGTGCTCGGCCTGGCCGGGAACAAGGCGGAAGCGCTGGAGCTGGTGAAACGCATGGTGATGGAAGTCTATGAGAGCACCGGGGATTTTGATGTGAGAGGTTATTTCGGGTATTGCTGAGCAGCGCTCCCGGCGGCGCTTTGATCAGACTCTGCCGGGATTGCAGAACGGAAGGGAGGGAGGAGAAAAATGATTGTATTGCAGATTCTCGGGCTGCTGCTGAAGCTGCTGGGGATTGCGCTGCTGGTAATTCTGCTGCTGCTGTTGCTCCTCCTGCTGGCAGTGCTGTTTGTGCCGGTGCGCTATCGGGCGGAGCTGAAAAGATCAGCCGGAGGAGAACTGCACATCCGGGCAAAGGTGAGCTATCTGCTGAATGCGGTGCGGATCCCGATCCGTTTTGAGAACGGTAAACTCGATTATTCGGTAAAGGTTCTGTGTTTTACGCTTTTTCCGAAGAAGGGCGGGAGCAAAGAGAAAAAAAAGAGGAAGCGAAAAGGAGCCGGCAGCGCGGATACAGGGGAAGAGACGGCCGGGAAGCCGGCAGACGGCGCGCAGACCGGAGCACCGGAAGAAGGAGAGTCTTCCGGTGCGGCCGAAAAACCGGCGGACGATGCTGTCAGGACAGGGACGACGCAAGATGCGGGTTCGGACGGGAGCGGCGTTGCTGCTTTAGGCGAACCACCTGACGAGGATCGGAAACCGGATAGTACAGGCGCGGATAGTATGTCCGGCTCTGCCGGCGGAGACGAAGAAAACACAGCGGATGAAAAAAACATTTTTTACCGGCTTGCGGCCCCGTTCCGTGCATTGCGCCGGTTGTGGCAGAAGCTGCTGGGCATCCTGCAGCAGCTGAGACAGTTTGTAAGGGGGCTGGGAGATTTTTTCCGCAGTCTTGCAGAAAAACGGGAACAGCTCTCCGGCAAAACGGGACTTGTCCGGGAATTTCTTTTGGACGAAGTCAACAAAAATGCATTTCGCTGTGCCGGAGGTACTATTTTCGGGTTGCTGAAATACATTCTTCCATATAAAATGGAGGGAGAGATTATCTTCGGCACAGGCAACGCATATTCCATGGGTCAGGCGCTCTCGATGCTCGGTATAATTTATCCGCTGTATGCGAAAAATCTTACTGTCCGGGCGGATTTTGAAACGGAATGCTTTCGGCTGGAAGCATGCGTGAAGCTGAAGGGCCGTGTCCGGATGGGAAGACTTTTGTACATGGCAGTTCGCCTCTGGTTCCGAGGAAAGCTGAAGCAGGTTTTAAAAAACGTGAAAAAATTGAAGGAAGATCTGACGGCTCCGGCAAGCGGAAAACAGCATGACGCAGCGGCTTGCAGATCAGAAAAAGATATGGAGGTTTGAGTATGGCAGAAGAAAAATTTGGAAACACGGTGGGTGCATTATTCAAGGGAATGGAAGCGTTCCTCTCCACAAAAACCGTAGTCGGCGATGCGGTGCGGTTTGACGACGGCACGGTTATCCTGCCGCTTGTGGACGTAAGCTTCGGCATGGGAGCCGGCTCGTTTACAAACAACGGAAAGGACAACGCGGGCGGCGGTATGAGCGGTAAAATGACTCCGAGCTCGGTGCTTGTCATCCAGAACGGAAGTGCAAGGCTGGTCAATGTAAAGAACCAGGATATGCTGACGAAAGTTTTTGATATCGTTCCGGATCTGATTGATAAGTTCAAAAAGGATGACAAAACAAAAAAAGAGGAGCAGGAGACCGACAAGCGCGCGGCGGAGCTGGTGAAGGCAGCGGACGGGCAACAGGGGATGGAAGAGCAGGAGCCGACCGATTAAGCAGAGAAGAAGGAATAATATGGAAACCATTTGCAGACCGGCATAACTGATGCCGGTCTGCGCCTTAAAAACGGCATTTGGTACGCGTTTTTTGCAGCAGAGATGCCGGAAATATGCAGGCGGCCAGCCGTTGCGGGGGAAAACAAAGCACATCCGGCGAAAGACGGGAATGAACCGACACAACAGGCCGGGACAAACGGACAGCAGCCGGAAAAAGGCAGGACACATCCGGCGCAAGCTGCGGGCCTTAACGAAACCAGGGGCAGGAAGTATACCTGGAATCTGGTTAGTATAAACTAACTTGAAAACGGCTTATATGGCCGCCCATGGCTGATATAAGATAAATTAGGAACAGGACGGTACTGGTTTGTGAAAACTATTTTAATTATTGACGATGATACACATATTGGAAATATGCTTGAAGAAGTACTTTCCAAAGAAGGCTACAGAGTTTCCCGCGCATATTCGGGAACAGAAGCATTACTTGTGTTATCCGGTATTCGCCCCGACCTGATCCTGCTTGATTTGATGCTGCCTGGACAAAGCGGCGAAGCTGTCCTTCCAAAGCTGAAAGGAATACCGGTCATTGTAGTAAGTGCAAAAGTCGATATTGATAATAAAGTAGATTTATTGCTCGGCGGTGCAGTTGATTATGTGACAAAGCCTTTCAGTACAAAAGAATTGTTGGCCAGAATTGCCGTTCATCTCCGAACGGCATCCGATACTCCTTTCCGTCCTTCCCTGACTTTTGATGATATTGCCCTGAATACCGATACTCATACCGTAACAGGAAACGATGCAGAGGTAAAACTGACAAGAACGGAATATGCCATCCTGAAGCTGCTTATGCAGAATCAGACACAGGTTGTCACGAAATCACTTTTGCTGGAACGAATCAGCGAGGATACGCCGGATTGCACGGAAAGTTCGCTCAAAATGCACATTAGCAATTTACGTAAAAAACTTCGTGAGGCAGGCGGAAAAGATTACATTGAAGCTGTCTGGGGGATTGGTTTTAAAATGCAAACGAAATAATACCTACTGTCTGAGAGCTGAATAAAATTTACTATTTCTTTACTGTTTTCTTTACCGGATTCTTTACTTTTACACAGTAAAATGTCAGCACCATGTAAAGGAGGCTGATTTTTATGGAACATGTTCTCAAAACAGACGCCCTGAGTAAAAAATATAAGGATTTTAAAGCGTTAGACGTGCTGTCAATGAACATTCCCAAAGGAGCTGTATACGGCTTTGTCGGGAAAAATGGTGCTGGCAAAACAACGCTCATTCGCCTGATCTGCGGTTTGCAGGAACCGACATCCGGCGTCTATACGCTGTATGGAAGAAAAAACACCGAAAAGGATATTGTAAAATCCAGAAGAAGAATGGGGGCTGTTGTGGAAACTCCGTCTATTTATCTTGATTTGACGGCGGAGGATAATCTAAAACAGCAGTATCGCACGCTGGGGCTACCGTCTTTTGACGGCTTACCCGAAATTCTGAAGTTAACCGGTCTTGACAATACAGGAAAAAAGAAAGCAAAGAATTTTTCTCTCGGTATGCGCCAAAGACTGGGTATTGCAATAGCCCTGGCAGGCGCCCCGGACTTTTTGGTTCTGGATGAGCCTGTGCATCCGGATTGAATGAGGTGCAGGTCGGCAAATTATTTGACCGGTTTTATACGGTGGAAGCGGCGAGAAAATCAACGGGTTTAGGCCTGGCGATTGCCAGAACATTGATTGAGCAAATGAATGGAACAATATCAGCAGAGTATTTTGAGAACAAGCTGAGTATCTGCATTTCATTTCCGGATACAAAGGCCTGAAAGGATGTGTTTATGTAAGGAAGCAAAATACGGTTAACGGTAAACGGGCCACCGGATAAAGAGGCTGACGCAACAGGCGGAATTCCTGCAGGATAAGGGTAAGTATGCAGCTGGCATAATACCTATTCTGCGGAGGGATGCAGTTTTGCGGCAGCCTCTTTTTCTTTTTTCAAAAGGCAGCGTTAAGCCTCCTCCCGGCCCTGAATCCGGCGCACCTTCTGAAGTGCAAGAATATAATCCATCAGCGAATGAAGATCTTCCGAAGTTAGAGAGTTGACAAGCTGAATCAGATCACAGGGAAGGGGATCGGGCGTCCGCGAGCCGAACAGGATATAATCGGCAGAAAGCTGAAGCTTTTGACAAAGCTTGTAAATTGTCTCCTGCGACATCCCTTTTTTGCCTGTTTCAATTTCTGAGAGAAAATTAATGGAAATATCCATTAATTCAGCAAACTGAGCCTGTGTATAGCCCGCCTTCAGGCGGCATTCCCGAATCCGCTGACCGATAATCTGTTTTAAATTATTATTTTCCATAGCTTCAGACTCCTTTTGCATTATCTCTATTTTATATTATTCCCGCGAACACATAAACAAACAGAAGAATGAAGAAAACTTCGCTGACAGCGAAAAAAGAACTTGAAAAATACAACAATAGATGATAAACTCTATGTGATTTATGATTGCAGGATACAAATGGAAATACTGACTCCTTGAAAGGGCAGGATGAAATATGCAGCCGAAGAAGAAAGCTCTGTTTGTTACTACCGTAGGAAATTTCCTTCGATTGTTTGAATGGAATGATGTGAAAATTTTACAGCACATGAATTACGAAATTCATTACGCGGCGGATTTCACGCAGCTGGACCCGGAGACGGAAGAAATATACCGCAGCGGGAGAATTGTGCGGCATCCGCTGCCGGTAAGCCGTTCGCCGCTTTGCTTCCGGAAAAATACCGCGGCGTATTTTCAGCTTTGCAGGCTGCTGAAGGAGGAGCGCTTTGCGCTGATTCACTGCCATACCCCGATGGGCGGCGCACTGGCGAGGCTGGCGGCCTTCAGGCAGCGTGAAAGGCCTTTTGTTCTTTATACCTCCCACGGCTTTCATTTTTACCGGGGAGCGCCGTTTTTAAGCTGGCTGCTGTACTATCCGGCAGAGTATCTGCTTGCGCGGGCAACCGACCGGCTGATTACCGTAAATGAGGAAGATTACCGGCGGGCACTGCACTTTCCGCTTCGGGAAGGCGGCAGGACAGTGCGGATACCCGGGGTCGGGCTTTCTTTGGAAAAGTTTGCAGACCCCGGCAGGCGGCGCGCGCAGCTTCGCGCTGCGTATGGAATTCCGGAAGGATGCTTTTACCTTCTGACGGCAGGGGAACTGAACCGGAACAAAAATCAGCAGGTGTTGATCCGGGCGGTTGCCATGCTGAAGAAGAAGCAGGTGCGGCTCGGGATCTGCGGCTCGGGACCGCTTTGCGGAGAGCTGGAAGCACTGACGAAAAGGCTCGGCGTTTCCGGGCAGATCAGCTTTCTTGGCTACCGCAGCGACCTGCAGGAGCTCTGTGCGGCAGCGGACGCATTTGTTTTTCCCTCCATTCGGGAGGGCTTTGCGCTTGCCCCGCTGGAGGCGCTTGCGGCAGGGCTTCCGCTGATTACCTCACAGCGCCGTGACAGCAGGGAATACATCCGGCACGGGAAAAACGGGCTGATCTGCAGGAAAAATACGCCGCGGGAGTATGCGGCGGCAATTTCTCTGCTGATAAGGAACCCAAAGCTGTGCAGGCGTCTTTCCGATGCGGGAAGAAGGACGGCCGAACGGTATGCGCTGCCGGAAACGGCGCGGATTATGGAGCAGGTATACGGGGAATGCCGGAGGAGGGGATGAACCGAATAACAAAAAAGGAGCATCCGGAAATCAGCGTGATCATGAGCGTATACAACCAGCGGAATGCGGGACGTTTGAAGCAAAGTATTATGTCGGTGCTGGAACAGACCTTCCGCGATTTTGAATTTATTATTTACAGCGACGGATCGGATGACGCGGTGCTGGAACAGCTGAAGCAGTATGCGGGGCAGGACGGGCGGATTGTGCTGCTCCACAGCCCGCAGAACCGCGGACTGGCCTACTCGCTCAATACCTGCATCGGTGTTGCGGGGGGAAAGTATCTTGCGCGCATGGATGACGACGACATCAGCGTGCCGGAGCGCCTTGCCGTGCAGTATGAATTTATGGAGGCGCACCCCGAAATATCATTTTCCGGTTCCAATGCGAAGCTTTTGGATGACAGCGGGGTATGGGGTATCCGGCGGATGCCGGAATGGCCGGGATTTTTTAAAATATTCGCCGTTTATCCACCCGAGCATTTTCGTGCGCCGCAGCGTACTGGAGGAGGCGGGAGATTATCAAACCGGCCGGGACACCTGGCGATGTGAGGACTACGAGCTGTTTATGCGCCTGTGGAGAGCGGGCTGTCTCGGCTGCAATCTGCAGAGGGAACTGCTTTATTACCGGGAGGACAGAAATGCCTACCGAAAGCGGAGATGGAGGTACCGGCTGGACGAAACGAAGCTGCGCTACCGCAGCTTTAAGGAAATGAAGCTGCTTCTTCCGTTCGGCTGGTGTTATGCGCTCCGCCCGGTTGCTGCCGGAATCGTGCCGCCGGCGCTGATTCTGGGAATCAAGCATTTGTACCATCGAAAGGAAAAGACAGAGGAAAGGCGATTTGCAGAAAAAACAGAAGAACGGCCAATGGGAAAAGAGGCTTCGTCAGTATCAAAAACTGCTGAGTAGGGAGCCGCTGCTGTACGGGCTATCGACGCAGCTGTATGAGAAGTCGTCAGGAGAAAAAATAGAATGGAAATTACAAAAGGAGGAGGCAGGTGAAACCTGCGCCTTGCCGGAGCTGCCGGAACCATCCGGGGCGGACAGGGTGCGGGCGGCGGCAGTATATTTTGTGCTGGCTCCGGTACTCTGCAGTTATATTCTGCATGTACTGCAGGATGCGGTGCGGACGGGAAAGAAGCGGCTGTATTTTCTGGCGCGCGACGGTTTCCAGATGCATCGGATTGCAAAAATCCTGTGCAGAAGGCTGGGGCTGCCGCTGGAATGCAGATATCTTTATTGCTCCCGGTATGCGCTGCGCGCGGCGGAATATGCGGTGCGGGAGGAAACGACGCTGGATTATTTATGCCTCGGAGGGATGGAAGTGACGCCGGAAACGGTTTTCCGCCGCGCAGGAATCACGCAGCAGGAGGAAATCTGCCGTATGACAGAACTTATCGGGCTCGGAAACGCCAAAAAACCGCTGTCCCGTCCGGAACTGCGCGAGCTGAGAACCCGGCTGGCAGCCTCGACAGAGTTTACGGAACAGCTGAAGGAGCGCGCAGGGGAAGCCTTTCCGGCCGCAGTCGGCTATCTGAGACAGGAGGGGATGCTGGAGAATATCCCATGGGCGCTGGTGGACAGCGGCTGGTCGGGCAGCATCCAGCAGTCGTTCCGGCATCTGCTGAGCAGCGCGGGGAGGACGGGGCGTGTGGAGGGTTATTATTTCGGGCTGTACGAATACCCGGTGGGCGCAGACCGGAGCACCTATCATACCTGGTATTTTTCGCCGGTGAACGGGCTGCGCAGAAAGGCGGTGTTCAATAATAATCTGTTTGAATGCGTGTGCAGCTCGCCGGAGGGAATGACGACCGGCTATCGTTTCGAGGGAGGCGGCGGGGGAACTGCCTGTCAGCTGAAAGCAGTCTGCGGAAAGAAAGCCTGTGCGGCGGAAAAGTCCTGTGCGGAAAATGGTTCTGCGCGGGAAACGTCTTACGCGCCGCAGCTGGCCTGCCGGGCCAATCCGAACGCAGCCAGAGCGGAAGAGCTGGCCGCCTGCTTTACCGGCTACGCGGAGGCGCTGGCAAAGCGGCTGAGCCGGCCGGAATACAGGCATGATCTTTTTGCTGCCGGGCTGTGTAAAAATAAAGAGCAGGCTGACCGCTGTACAGCGGCCGGCCTGCAGGAGAAAAAGCATGGGAAAAAACCGGGCAGAAGAAGGAATTCCGGACAGCTGCGGGAGAGCCGCCTTTTAAAAATTTCGGAACAGCTGCTTTCCCTGCTGATGGGAAGTCCGACACCGGAGGAGGCCGGAGATTTTGGAAGCTATGTGTTCTGCGACGATGTGCTCGGGGAAGAAGATCAGCGGCTTGCGGCAGTTCTGAGC
>ERZ777305.2293-NODE-2293-length-17019-cov-3.742396_pt1 | contig 17019 bp, 14 predicted proteins | sample MGYA00374965_ERZ777305 | MGnify/ENA primary metagenome ERZ777305 (study PRJEB29328, sample SAMD00013331) | mouse gut metagenome | study: EMG produced TPA metagenomics assembly of the Metagenome analysis of fecal microbiota from mouse which was promoted... | reverse complement strand
AATGCTTTAAAAAAATATATAACTCCCTGCCCAAGCTGCCCTGCCGCCCCAAGCTCCCTTTATTCTTAAGCCCCGGGTTTCATACGAGGAACTTTCTTTTCACCTGTACAAATTAATATTTATCTTAAATATTATCCTCCGCCTCACTTACTAAATCACTTTTTTCCCTGTCCAAAACTGCCTGCTCACCGTTATCCAACTGCTTGGCGCTATTATTAAAGCCGCTGCCGTCCGTATTATCAGAGCTGCTATCCTCCATACCGTCAGAACTGCTGTCATCCGTACCATGAGAAATTTTTGCAGCAGATTTTCTTATGGAAAATTGCTTTCGTACATTGCCGTAAACCTTAGCAGCCAAGCCCTTAAGCCTTTCCTCAAAAATTATAATCACCACAAGAATAACAACAGCCAGCGCCGTAAGGGCGCTTCCCTCTAAAAGTCCGTCAGTCCGGTACTTAAGCTCAATAGTATGCGTGCCGGCAGGTACAGGCACAGCTAAAAGAGCATCCTTTATAGATGAAATTTCAACCTCATTTCCGTCTATATATGCGCTCCAGCCCTTGTCATATACTATTGACAAATACATAAGCCCGTCTTTTGAGGCTGTTATTTCACCCTTTATGTAAGTGTCATCATACTCCGTAACCTCAAGTCCCTGTGAATATAAAGCGCCGTATATATTGTCAAAGGTATCCTTATTAAATGAGTACGCATAAAGCTGAAGAGAGGAAGCGCTTGTATCCGTAGTATTTACTGTAACGGAAGTACCAGCCGGAAGCTTGCCGAAGTGGCAGACCTGTCTGTGATTCAAGCCGCTGAATGAATTGGAGGCTACAGTTTCACCGTCAGGAGAGGAAGCCACAAAGCTTATCTGTTCCACATATGTGGTCACATAAACATAAACGTCAGAGTCCTCATCAACAGTAAATGAACATGTTGTGCCTGTGCTGGATGCAGGAATATATGAAAACATGTTTTCATAGCCTGTCGCAATGGCGGCAAAATCATTCTGAATGGCAAAAGGATTATTTCCTGTCATTGCAAATTCCTTATTAAAATCCTTAGGAAGCATAAATCCAATAGGAAGGGCGTAATTAACCCTGTAAATATATCTTGAGGTATTCTCATCGTAATCGTAGAGGGTATACCATTCGCTGTCTGCCATGAACTGGTTTGAAATAACGTATTTTACGTCAAGCAAAGCAGAGGTAAAAGGCGTAAATCCATAATATGAATAGGCATTTGTGGATTTTTCAAAGCCAAGGGAGCCAAGATAATCGGTAAAATGTCCGTTTGTCATGGAGGAGAATATGGATACGCCGTGATAATCGTTCCATGCGGCGTCATTCTTTGTTTTTCTGCTAAGCTTTTCAATTCTGTAAAAGCCGTCGTCATTTTTTGCAACACCGTCAATAAGACGCTCAATAGCTTCATTATCCTCAATATAGGCAGAATATGAGGTGGTCTTGTAGGACTCCTCATGGTCTGAGCTGATTGTAGCCTCGGCGATGCATACGACAAACAAAAGATACACTAAAAAGCTGTTTTTGGTGTTCCTGCTTTTAAAGGCCCCAATAAGCACCATATAAAATACAAGAAATGAAAGGCTCATATAAATGATTTCAAAGGAGTAATCATTGCCTACATAAAGCTTTTCTATAAGAAGTATAACTGCCACGGCGCCGGCAAAGGCTCCGTATACCTGTTTTTTTGTCATATCCTTCAGATGAATAAGAGCCTCGTAGCATATAGCTACAAGAAGAAAAATATATATGAAAGATTCTCTTGCAGGCAGGCTGTTTGGAAAATGAAAGCCGTGCCATATATAATTTGGTATGTTTGTGTTAAAGCTTACAAGAAATATAGCTAAAAGCGCCATTTTTCCAATACGCTCCTTTAAAGGTACCCTGCTGCACATACAGTAAACAGGCACCATAATAAATACTGCCACGGTACAGTATAGATTCGGGTCATGGGCTGAGAATATTGACACAGGTATATCGATAAGCGAGCGTGACATCATATCAAGTATTGAAAAATAGTTAGTCCACATTTCAGGGAAGCTAAAGTCTCCCGATACGGTATAGCCAAGGGCATACATTTCAGGAATGAACATAATGGCGCCTATGCCTCCGGCAAGCAGCGAGAAGAAGCCAAATGAAAGCATTTTCTTTATATAATATGTTATCTTATGTGAAGAGCTTTTTGTAAACATAAGGTAAAGGAAATAAATAACAAGAAAAATACATATCATTATGGCTATATAGTAATTTGTAAATATGGCTATTCCAAGGGATATAGTGTATAGCTTGTATTTTCCCTCGCTAAAAAGCTTTTCAAGTCCAAGCACTATGATAGGAAGAAGAATAATACAGTCAAGCCACATAATATTCCAGCTAAAGGCAGCCATATAGGAAGAAAGGGCATAAAATACAGATACGGCGCCAACTGTCACTGATTTTGTGTTAAAGTGCCTTGAAAGGTAATAGGCGCAGGTATAGCCTGCAAGGGCGGTTTTAAACACAATAAGAAAATCCATGGTATGAAGAAGAACGCCCTCAGGAAGCAGTCCTAAGAGAAGGTTGACAGGGCTTGCAAGATAATAAGCGTATATGGCAGTGAAATTTACGCCCATGCCGATATTCCATGAAAACTGAAAGCTGCCCCCATCCGTAAGCTTCCGGTACAATTCCTTATAAAATGGCGCATACTGGTGATAGCAGTCGCTTCTAAGGTACATATTGTCGCCCCAGGGTATTATTTCCTTTCCTATAAATATACCGCCTAAAATAATCATAGGAACAATAAAGCCCAGTACGCAGCCTAAGTTATCCCTTAACCATGAAATAAATCTGTTATTCATATTTTTCCTCCTGCTTCATAAGTCTTCTTAAGACGAGATTTTTTTAAATACAAATAGTTTACTTAAAAAGTAATTTATAATGACAACGGCTACGGAAATAATAATTTTTGCAATCATAGCCTCCATACCGATATATTTTGTAAAAAGTAAAAATACATCAGACAAAATAAGGGTTGCAACCCTGGCGCCTGCAAATGATATGATTTCCAGAAGCAATCCTTTAATATTTTCAGTCTTTGCCTCAAAAACAAATATTTTGTTTGTAATGTAAGCAAAAGCAACGGCAAGTATCCATGCCGCGGTATTTGAAAACACCTCAGACCAGCCGGTTTTATAATAAAAAATATAAAATGCCCCATAATCCACAAGGGTTGTTAAAACGCCAAATATAACGTAGCTTATGGTTTCTTTGTTTAAAAGCTTATTTATAAGTGATTTCATAAGGTTCCCCTTTATGTCATGCTGAAAAAGCATATAAAGATATATTTGTGCGCTGATACACACAAGTGTAATTTTACAACATAATATAAAATAAGTAAAGAAAATAGAGAAAATAATCTTGATTTTTGCATGTGAAAAATAGTATAATATAAACAAAAAGGCGTTGTGAGCTTTTGCTTGTGAGTAATTTCCTGTAAGGCAAATCAGGATTTCATAGAGAATAATATATTAAAGGCTGTGCCGGATGAAAGCGCCCTTTAATAAGAAAGGAGGTTATACTATGGGAATTGGCGGTGTAGCATCAGTGAACACTATGTCAGCTACGGAGATGACCATGGCGCGCTCAACAGATTCGAAAAGCAAGAACATTAAAAATGAAATAACAGGCGTGGAGCAGCAGATGAAAAATTTGTCTTCAAAGGAAGAGCTTTCTGCTGACGAAAAGAAGAATGAAGACCGTAAGCTTAGACAGGAGATATTAAGTCTTAATACAGAATTAAGACAGCATCAGGAAGAACTTCGCAGGTCCCGGCGAAGGGAAATTCTTATGGAACAGATGCAAAAAGAAAAAATAAAGAAAGAAGATGAAAAGTCAGAGGACAAAGCTGAGACAGAGGATATATCCACTGATAAGCAGGAATCGTTAAGAAAGCCTGCAGACAGCCGGCAGCCGGAGGACGCCGATAAGCTTAAGGAAGAGGAAAATGCCGAAAAAGAAACAAAAAAGGCAGACGGAAATATGGACACAGACGAAACTTCCGATGCGGGATTATCCGAAAAAAAGATGAAAGCGATTGTATCAGCAGATTCTTCAGTGAAGCAGGCAGGTCGTCAGGGAATTGTTATAGCCAGAATCAAAGACGGAATTGTTATCTTAAAGGGTGAAATCAAGCAGGATACGGCGAGGGGAACTGATACGGAGAAAAAGCAGGAGGAGCTTGAAAAACTGGAGAAAAGGGAACAAAGAGCCATGGAAAACCAATTCTCCATTTTAGGTGAGGCAAACCGTTCAGTGAAGTCGGCAGCACACACGGGATTAAATGAAAAAAATAACAGTGCAGATATCAGCGGAGAAAACAAGGATTATTTAGTTAATGCGGTTAATTATTCAAAGGAAGCAAGTCATGAGGCGCAGCAGAGGTTTTTTATTTCTATAGGGAAATAAATTATTTGTATAATAACTGAGCGTGAAAGAATAGTTGTTTTAAACAGTCTCCTTTCTTTAAAATCAAAGGGCAGTCATATTAACGTATTTTAACAGGTTAATATGACTGCCCTTTGGCATATGTAAGGCTATAAATTAAAGCCCTTAATTATTCTTTTTTAATTCAGCCTCTTTCATGGCGCGGACCTTAAGAGAAAGACCAAACAGATTAATAAAGCCCTCTGCATCATGGTGGTCATACAGCTCTCCGGTGGTAAAGCTTGCAATAGATTCATTATAAAGTGAATAAGGAGAAGTAGTACCTGCTTTTATAATATTGCCCTTGTAAAGCTTCATCTTAACCTCGCCAGTCACCTGCTGCTGGGTAGCCTCTACAAATGCCTGAAGAGCCTCCCGCAATGGGGTAAACCACTTTCCCTCATAAACCACGTCGGCAAATTTGTCGCCGATATTTTTCTTATATGCAAGGGTATCTCTGTCAAGAATAAGCTCCTCAAGCTGTGTGTGAGCCTCCATAAGAATAGTTCCTCCCGGAGTTTCATATACGCCTCTTGATTTCATGCCTACAACACGGTTTTCTACAATATCTACAATACCTATACCATGCTTTCCGCCAAGCTCGTTTAATTTTTCAATTATTTTTGATGCCTTCATTTTCTCTCCGTTTAAGGCAACAGGAGCGCCCTTTTCAAAGGAAAGGGTAATATACTCGCCCTCCTCGGGAGCCTTTTCAGGAGAAACGCCCAAAACTAACAGATGGTCATAATTAGGCTCATTTGCAGGGTCCTCAAGCTCAAGCCCCTCATGGCTTATATGCCAGAGGTTACGGTCACGGCTGTAGCTTGAATCCGTAGAAAACGGAAGCTCAATGCCGTGAGCATGAACATATTCGATTTCAGCCTCTCTTGAATCCATTTTCCATGTATCGTTGCATCTCCAAGGAGCAATAATTTTAAGGTCAGGAGCAAGAGCCTTAATGGTAAGCTCGAAGCGCACCTGGTCGTTACCCTTTCCTGTAGCGCCGTGACATATGGCTACAGCGCCCTCTTTTCTTGCTATTTCAACAAGACGCTTTGCAATAACAGGTCTTGCCATAGACGTGCCCAGTAAATATTTATTTTCGTATACTGCGTTTGCCTTAACGCAAGGAATAACGTAATCGTCAACAAACTCGTCAGTAAGATTTTCTATGTATAATTTTTCTGCTCCGGAAAGCTTAGCTCTTTCTTCAAGTCCGTCAATCTCGTTTCCCTGTCCCACATCTGCGCAGACGCATACAACGTCGTAATCATAATTTTCCTTTAACCAAGGAATGATAGCGGTAGTATCAAGACCGCCGGAGTAAGCAAGTATAACCTTATCTTTCATATTTAACCTCTTTTCCGCGATGATTTTCGCTGATTTGTATTTTTTTATTATATATACAGGAAATTAAAATCCGCTTATTAATATACATCATAGTTTATAAAAATGCAACAAAAAATATAAAAAATAAAGAAAATAAAAATTAGTATTGCATAATATGCAAAATATATGTATAATTATTAACTGTTCAGGCATACGAAAAATAAGTGCGCAGGCACTTAAAAAAAGCCTTAATACATAATGGAATTACTGAAAAAGAAAATCGCATGAATTAAAAAATGCTTGTAATTTTACAGCTATAGTTTTATAGTAGATGTGATTGTTTTCAATGGGAATGGAGGAAAGAAAATGGTACGTGTAGGAATTATCGGCTCTACAGGCTATGCAGGAGCAGAGCTTGTAAGGCTTATGCTGCAGCATAAAGACGTAGAAATAAAGTGGTATGGCTCAAGAAGCTATATAGATAAAAGATATTATGAGGTATTTCAGAATATGTTTCAGCTTGTGGATGACAAATGCCTTGACGATAATATGGAGGAGCTTGCAGATATGGCAGACGTTATATTTACGGCTACCCCACAGGGGCTTTGCGCATCCCTTGTAAATGAAAGCATATTAAATAAGGTAAAGATAATAGATTTAAGCGCGGATTTCAGAATAAAGGATGTGGCTGTATACGAGCATTGGTACGGCATAGAGCATAAAAGTCCCGGATTTATAGAAGAGGCTGTGTACGGGCTTCCGGAGATAAACAGGGAAAGAGTTAAGAACGCAAGACTTATAGCAAATCCGGGCTGTTATCCTACATGCAGCTTTCTGTCAATATATCCTCTGGCAAAGGAAGGTATAATTGACATGCAGTCAATTATTATAGACGCCAAGTCAGGAACATCAGGGGCAGGAAGAGGAGCGAAGGTAAATAATCTGTATTGTGAGGTAAATGAAAACATAAAGGCATACGGAGTGCTGACACACAGGCACACGCCGGAGATAGAGGAGCAGCTTTCCTATGCGTCAGGAAAGGAAACGAAAATTATATTTACGCCTCATCTTGTTCCTATGAACAGAGGAATACTGGTTACTGCATATGCAAAGCTTACTAAGAGCGTTACATATAATGAGGTAAAGGAAATATACGACGGCTGTTATAATAATGAAAAATTTGTAAGAGTTCTTGACGAGGGAGTATGCCCGGAGACAAGATGGGTAGAGGGAAGCAACTTTGCAGATGTAAATTTTAAAATTGACGAGAGAACAAACAGTATTATAATGATGGGAGCCATAGACAATCTTGTAAAGGGCGCGGCAGGTCAGGCTGTACAGAACATGAATCTCATGTTTGGCTTTGACGAGACAGAGGGGCTTCTGGGAGTTCCTGTATTTCCGTAAAATTTTTAATAACAGGCTTGTGTCGGCATGGCATCCGCAGGCTTATTATGTACATAAAGCCATGCAGAAATGAGGTAAATATGAATCAGATAGAAGGCGGCGTAGTAGCGGCAGAAGGCTTTAAGGCGGCAGGCCTTGAGGTGGGAATAAAGGCAAATACGTCCGGAAAAAAGGATATGGCAATGATATACAGCGACGTACCGTGTAAGGTGGCAGGAACCTTTACCACAAACATAGTAAAGGCAGCCCCGGTAAAGTATGATATGGATATAGTAGAAAACAGTCCCTATGTGCAGGCTGTAGTGGTAAACAGCGGCATTGCAAACGCATGTACGGGAAAGGAAGGCATGGATAGCTGCAAAATACTTTCAAAGGCGGCAGGAAAGGCGTTAAACATACCGGATAATGCAGTGCTTATAGGCTCTACGGGAGTTATTGGAAGAAAACTTCCCACGGAAAAAATGACGGCAGGCATAGAAGGGCTCGCAGCAATTCTTGGGAGTACGCCGGCTGACGGAACAAAGGCGGCAGAGGCCATTATGACTACAGATACAGTGTCAAAGCAGATAGCCTTTGAGCTTATGATAGGCGGAAAGACCGTTAAAATCGGAGGCATGTGCAAGGGCTCAGGCATGATACATCCAAATATGTGTACCATGCTTGCATATATTACATCTGACGTAAATATATCTAAGGAAATGCTTACGGAGATAGTAAAGGAGGATGTGAAGGATACCTTTAACATGGTATCAGTGGACGGAGACACCTCTACAAACGATACAATGCTCGTTATGACAAACGGTCTTGCAGGCAATCCTGAGATAAAAGAGAAAAATAATGATTATATGATATTTGCAAAGGCTTTAAAGGAGGTAAACACATATCTTGCAAAAAAAATGGCGGGAGACGGAGAGGGCGCAACTGCTCTTTTAGAAGTAAAGGTAACAGGAGCCGACACAAAGGAGAATGCAGTTACAATAAGTAAATCCGTTGTTTCCTCAAGCCTTGTCAAGGCAATGATATACGGACACGATTCAAACTGCGGAAGAATTCTCTGCGCTATGGGCTATTCGGGAGCAGAATTTGACCCTGATAAGGTTGATTTATTCTATGAAAGCCGTGCGGGAAAGATTAAGATAGTGGAAAAGGGCGTTCCGGCAGATTACAGTGAGGAGGAAGCCACAAGAATCCTTTCAGAGGACGAGGTAACGGTCATAGCCCATATGAATATGGGAAGCGCAGAGGCTACCGCATGGGGCTGTGATTTAACATACGATTATGTGAAAATAAATGCAGATTACAGAAGCTAGGAGGATAGCATAATGGGAAGTGAAATGGAAATGTGGCAGGAAAAGGCAAACGTCTTAATAGAGGCCCTGCCTTACATACAGAAATTTAACCGTAAAATAATTGTGGTAAAATACGGCGGAAGCACAATGGTAGACGAGGAGCTTCAGAAAAATGTCATAAAGGATGTAACCCTTCTTAAGCTTGTCGGCTTTAAGCCTATAATCGTACACGGAGGCGGCAAGGAGATAAGCAGGTGGATAAGCAAGGTTGGCATGGAGCCGAAATTTATAAACGGTCTCAGGGTGACAGACGAGCCTACCATGGAGATAGCTGAAATGGTGCTTGGAAGAGTAGGCAAGAAGCTTGTTTCCATGGTGCAGGAGCTTGGCGTAAAGGCCGTAAGCATAAGCGGCAAGGACGGAATGCTCCTTGAGTGTGAAAAAAAATACTCAAACGGCGAGGATATAGGCTATGTGGGAGATATTGTAAACGTAAATGAAAAAATACTTCTTGACCTTATAGAGAAGGACTTTCTTCCTATTGTAAGTCCTGTTGGCATGGATAAGGATTTTAAGACCTACAATATTAACGCCGACGACGCGGCATGCGCCATAGCAAGGGCAGTAAAGGCGGAAAAGCTTGCTTTCCTCACGGATATTGAGGGCGTCTGCAAGGACCCTGACGATAAAAAAACCCTTATTTCCGAGCTTAGGATAGGAGAGGCAAGAAAGCTTATGGAGGGCGGAAATATAGGCGGCGGTATGCTTCCAAAGCTTAATAACTGTATTGACGCCATAGAAAACGGAGTTTCAAGGGTACATATACTTGACGGAAGAAGGACCCATTGTCTGCTCCTTGAAATATTTACAAACAAGGGAATCGGAACGGCAATTTTAAACGATGTTGACGCAAAATTCAACGGAGAGGATTAAATATGGAGACAAAAGAGTATATAGAGCTTGGGGATAAAAATTTTATACATACCTACAATAGATTTCAGGTGGTTTTGGAAAAGGGAGACGGAGTATATCTGTACGATACCGACGGCAAAAAATATCTTGATTTTGGCGCAGGTATAGCAGTGTTTGCATTTGGCTACAATAATAAAGAATTTAACGACGCCATAAAGGAGCAGATAGACAGTATTATCCATACCTCAAATCTTTTTTACAATATTCCCTCAGTTCTGGCGGCGGAAAGGATTACGGCTGCAACAGGCTTTGACAAGGTGTTTTTCACAAACAGCGGCGCAGAGGCAATAGAGGGAGCGTTAAAGCTTGCAAAGAGATATGCGTATAATAAGCGGGGAAAAGGCGAATATGAAATAATTGCAATGAAGCATTCTTTCCACGGAAGAACCATAGGAGCTCTTTCCGTTACGGGAAACGACCACTATCAGGAGCCTTTTACGCCTCTTATGCCAGGAGTAAAATTTGCAGAGTTTAATAATCTTGAAAGCGTTAAGGCCCTTGTGAATGACAAAACCTGCGCCGTTATTATGGAAACGGTGCAGGGGGAGGGCGGTATTTATCCTGCCAGTGAAGAATTTATAAGGGGTGTGAGAGCCTTATGCGACGACCGTGATATTGTTATGATTTCGGACGAGATACAGTGCGGCATGGGCAGAACGGGAAAGCTGTATGCTTTTGAAAATTACGGTATAAAGCCCGATATCTTTACAACGGCAAAGGCATTGGGCTGCGGCGTGCCTGTAGGGGCATTTGTTGCTGATAAAAAGGTTTCTGACGCCTTAAAGCCCGGAGACCACGGCACCACCTACGGAGGAAATCCTCTTGCAGCGGCGGCAGTGGTAAAGGTATATGATATGTTTGAAAAGCATAATATACTTGACCATGTAAATGAAGTGTCGTTATATCTTGAGGCGAAGCTTGATGAAATCACAGCCTCATGTCCGTATATTAAGGAAAGACGGGGAATGGGACTTATGCAGGGACTTGTCATAGACGGGGACAAGCCTGTGGGAGAAATTATAAAAAGGGCTATGGATAAGGGACTTATAGTTTTATCTGCAGGAGGAAATGTTCTTCGTCTGGTTCCTCCTCTTATAATAACAAAGGAGCATGTGGACGAGATGACAGAAATATTAAAGGAGTCATTGTAGGTTAAGGACAGGTATAAAAATGAAATCAAAGGAAAGAATAGCAAGCATAGCGGCGCAGGCAGTCATACTTATGGCAGTCACTGCTATTATTATCGTAGCCGCAGTCTCTTACAGGGACAGTAAAAAAGACGGGGATGTAAAGGCGGACGGTATACTTAAGGAATTTGATTTATGGTATACAGAGAAGGAATATGAGCCTTATTTAAGGGAGGCCGTAAAAAGATATGAAGAAAAGACAGGCATAAAGGTAAAGTTAGTATGCTGTACAGGCATTGATTATCTTGAAAATATAAGCGAGGCAAATAAAAGCGGTAAGGGTCCCGATTTATTTATCAGCTCGGAGACAGATATGCAGAAGATAGTATATTTAGGTCTTGCCGAGCAAAATTATGAGGACAGCATTGTAAATAAAGAAAACTATCTTGAAAAAGCAATAACCTCAATAACCTTTAACAAAAAGCAGTATGGCTATCCTTTGGGCTTCCAGACCTCTGTCATGGCTGTCAATATGGCTTATACAGATACGATGCCGGCTACCTTTGACGATATAAAAGCATTTGCAGATAATTTTAACAGCGAGGAATCAGAAAATTCCCAGTCCCATGCCAATGTGGAAAATATATTAAAATGGGATATGAAGCAGGTAGGCTTCAGCTACGGCTTTTTTGGGGAATACTTTAATGTAGGCGGCGATAATGGAGATGACGTGAAAGCTCTTGACGTAGACGGTGAAAACGCCATAAAGGCAGGAGAATACCTGTATTCGCTTGCCCAGTACTTTTATATGGATATTGACGCCATAACATATGAATCCGTTTTAGATGATTTTTTAGGAGGAAAAATTGTTTTTACAATAGCCGATGGAGATATAATAAAAAAGCTTGAGGAAATCGACGCCAATATTGAGCTTACAACGCTTCCAAGGCTTACGGAGGAGCTTGATACAAGGGAGCTGTCAATAACGTCTGTAATTTTTGTAAATCCCTTTGGGGATATGAAGGAAAAGGCAAAGGATTTTGCGGAATTTGTTTCATATGAAATGGCAGATGAAATGTATGAAATAACAGAGAAATATATATCGCCGCGAAGAATAGCGTATGATAATAAATATTTAAACAGCTTTGTTATGGCATATGAGAAGTCGGCAGGCATGCCAAAGCTTATGTGCATATCGGATTATTGGATAAAGGCAGGAGTAGTGACAGAAAAAATATGGAATGGAAGCAATGTACAGGAAACGCTTTCTTCTTTTAAGGAGGAGCTTAGTCAGAGAATGAATTAGTATAAAATCTCCCTTATCTGGAAAAAATGTTTATTAAAACGGTAAACTTTTTTTAAGAAGGGAGATTTTTTTTATGGGATATATTATTGCGTTAATATCAGGTACTCTTATGAGCGTACAGGGAGTGTTTAATACGGAGGTGACAAAGGTCGCAGGAATGTGGGTTACAAACGGCTGGGTGCAGATAACGGCGTTTTTAGCATGTATGGCGGCATGGTTTTTCTCAGGAAGGGACAGTCTGTCAAATCTTTTTCAGGTAGACAGTAAATATATGCTTACGGGAGGCATAATAGGGGCATTTATCACCTTTACGGTAATAAAGAGCATGGGCTCCCTAGGACCTGCAAAGGCGGTGCTTTTAATAGTGATAGCGCAGCTTTTAGTGGCATACCTTATAGAACTGTTTGGTATATTTGGCGTGGAGAAGGTGGATTTTTCGTGGTCTAAGCTTATTGGGATGGCGGTGGCTATTATAGGGTTTATAATTTTTAAGTGGAAATAAAATTTTATAAGTAAAATAATTTACAAAGTTAAAAAAATTAAAAAAAAGATGTTGTAAAAATTAATAATATTAGATAAAATAAAAGTGTGTATGTTTGGATATATCCATAGAAAGGATATATTTATGAAAGAAAAAATAATAAAACTTATTTTTCCTGTTATATTGATGTGTTTAAACGGCTGCGGCGGAGAGCCGCAGGTGTTAATAGAAAATAAGGATATTTCAGAGTCAGAGGAATATCAGGCAAAAAGTACTGATACGTCGGATACAGGCAGGGTAAGCGAGGTATATGTATATGTTACGGGAAAGGTGCAAAATCCGAATGTTTACAGGGTTCCGGAGGATTATCGCATATATCAGGTTATAGAATTGGCAGGCGGCTTTCTGGAGGATGCAGAGACCGGAAATATTAATCTGGCAGGTAAAATTTTTGACGGCATGCAGATTACAGTATATGCTATAGGTGAGGAAGCTGTTTTTACATATGAAGAAGGTAACAATAACGGCAGACATATGATAAATATTAACACAGCCTCAAGGGAGGAGCTTATGACTCTGCCAGGCATTGGAGATGCAAAGGCAGACAGCATTATCAGCTACAGAAATGAAAATGGCCGTTTTAATTCTATAGAGGATATTATGAAAATATCCGGGATAAAAGAGGGAGCATTTGAAAAAATAAAGAGCTACATAACAGTATGATTAATTTGCATAAGTAAAGTATGCAGGAAAGAGGTAAATAATGGCTAACAAGGTATTGGTAGTAGATGATGAGAAGCTTATAGTAAAGGGAATAAAGTTTAGCTTGGAGCAGGATGAAATGATAGTTGACTGCGCTTATGACGGTGAGGAGGCAGTTGCTTTCGCTAAGGAAAAGGAGTATGACATTATTCTTTTGGACCTTATGCTTCCTAAGATGGACGGATTAGAGGTATGCCAGCATATAAGAGAGTTTTCTGATGTTCCTATTATTATGATTACTGCTAAGGGTGATGACATGGATAAGATTCTCGGACTGGAATACGGTGCGGACGACTACATTACAAAGCCATTTAACATACTTGAGGTAAAGGCAAGAATGAAAGCCATTATAAGAAGAAACAATAAGAATCACGCCAAGGAGGAGGCAGACCGTATTATAGAGCGGGGAGACCTTAGGCTTGAGCTTGACGGAAGAAGATTGTTTATAACTGATGAGGAGGTAAATCTTACCGCCAAGGAATTTGATTTGCTTGAGCTGTTAATCACAAATCCAAATAAGGTGTACAGCAGGGAAAATCTATTAAATACAGTATGGGGATATGAATATCCCGGTGATGTCCGTACTGTTGACGTACATATAAGAAGGCTCAGGGAAAAAATAGAGGTTAATCCAAGCGAGCCAAAGTACGTACATACAAAGTGGGGTGTAGGCTATTATTTTCAGGGCTAAAAGGGGATGAGTGACATTATTAAAAATATGCTGGATTTTTTTAAAAGCCTGAGATTTATAATATTAATTATTATTTTGTTAGTAGGAATTATTCCTGTAACATTTTTTAAGATATATTATTTAAATACATACGAGGATAATCTTATTCAGTCAAGAATAGACAGATTAAAGAAGGTATCTGTTGTCACAAAAAATACTATAATAACGTCGGATTATATGAACACAAAGTCTTCCTCTGCCGTAGATGCTGAGCTTTCACAGGTTGCTACTGTTTTTAACGGAAGAACCATGATAATAGATAAGGCATTTAAGGTGGTAAAGGATACATACTCATTGAATGAAGGTAATATCTGCATGTCAGAGAGTGTCGTACAAAGCTTCAGGGGACAGAACACAGTGCAATATTCCGAGGAAAAGTCATATATTGAGATAGCCCTTGCTCTGTCTTCCTCCGAAAAGAATACGGAGGAGAATTTATTTGACGGAGTTCTTTTGATGACCTTTTCTATAAAGGATATTTCAGAGGATGTAAAGCAGGAGAGGGACAGAACAAACATTATACTTATCATTATTTGGATAGTTGTTATAACTGTGGCAGTTATTTCACAGCTGCTTATATCAAGACCCTTTAAGAAGATGGCAGCATCTATAGACGATGTGAAGCTTGGACAGTTTGACAGAAGGTTAAGCTATGACGGATATACAGAGCTTATAGAGGTAGCGGAATCCATTGAGCATATGATGAACAGAATGAAGGAGCTGGATGAGTCAAGACAGGAATTTGTTTCAAATGTATCACATGAGCTGAAAACGCCTATTACATCTATTAAGGTGCTGGCTGATTCACTTATTATGCAGGAAAATGTGCCTGCGGAAATGTATAGGGAATTTATGACTGACATAGTGGCGGAGATAGACAGGGAGAACAGTATTATTACAGATTTGCTGACTTTAGTAAAGCTTGAGAAGAAGACGGAGACCTTAAAGATAGAAAAGATTAATGTTAATGGAATGGTAGAGCTTGTATTAAAAAGATTAAGACCAATAGCGGCAAAGAAAAATATAGAGCTTGTATTTGAAAGCTTTAGGCCTGTATCGGCGGAAATAGATGATGTGAAAATGACCATGGTTATATCAAATCTTGTTGAAAATGCCATAAAATATAATATACTTGACGGCTGGGTCAGAGTTTCATTAAATGCAGACTATCAATATTTTTATCTTAAGGTGTCAGATTCAGGCATAGGGATGCCAGAGGAGGCATTAAGCCATATATTTGAAAGATTTTACAGGGTAGATAAAACCAGGTCAAGAGAGACAGGAGGAACGGGATTGGGCTTGTCAATAACATACAATGCCATAATTATGCATAAGGGCGATATAAAGGTACACAGCAAGGAGGGGGAAGGAACTACATTTACAGTCCGCGTGCCCCTTGTGTATGCGCCGTAAGGAAAGGAAGGTACAGGATGAAGCCGGTAAAAATTATAATTTTCATATGTATGTGCATAATGTGCCTGTCTGCATTATTTGGATGCGAAAAAAAATCACAGGCTAATTCTAAAGATGAAATGAGTCTGTACTATCTTAATGATTCAGGAACAGCCTTGGAGGCGGTGAGCTATAAGCTTGAATCAGACAGCGCCGATGAAAAAATAAATGAGATAATGCGGGCAATAAGAGAAGAACGCAAGAATGTGCTGCCGGTTATCCCAAAGGAGGTTAATGCTATTTCCTATGAGCTGTCAGGGCAGGTATTAGCCTTAAATTTTGATTCGGCATATTTAGGGTTGGACAGTACCACAGAGATACTTGTAAGAGCAGCCATGGTGTTTACATTTACACAGCTTGATGAGGTAAGCTATGTAAGCTTTTATGTAAATAATAATCCATATAAGGACGCTAACGGAGATACGGCGGTTATGGTATCATCATCTGATTTTATTGACAAGGTTGGAAATAATGTAAACAATTACCAGAGCACTACAGTTACGCTATATTTTGCAAATTACGGCGGTAATAAGCTTAGGACTGAAATTAGGACAGGAATGTATGACAGCAGCCAGTCTCTTGAAAGATATGTAGTTGAACAGCTTATAAAGGGACCGGCAGAAAGCGGTGATTATGTAACTATACCGCAAGGTACAGGCATACGCAGTATAAGTACAAATAACGGAGTCTGCTACATAGATTTTGACAGTGATTTTTTAAGCGGAGCGTCATCGGTAAAGGATGAGATAATGATTTATTCTATAGTTAATTCACTTACGGAGCTGTCCCATATAAGCAAGGTTCAGATAAGTGTAAATGGGGATATAGATGTAGAGCTTCACGGAAGATTTTCATTAAATAGTTTTTTAACAAAGGATTTAAGCTACATGGAGGAATAAATGAAAAGACCTGTGTTGATTGCAGCCGCAGGCTTGATATGCGGTTGTCTTTTAGCGGCATGGCAGGTTTTTCTTTGGGTTATTTTAGCAATACTGACAGTGATTGTTTGTCTGGCATTTAAGGTCTTGGGGAAGAAAGGAGCCCCTTTGGCTTTATATGTCATTTTTTTGCTTGCAGGCTGGCTTATTATGGGTAACAGTATTGACGTAAGGGAGAAAATGGAAGGGATAGGGCAGGATACGGTTATTACGGTTACGGGAAAGGTGGATAACGCCGAGGAGGGAGAGTACGGCTGCAGGCTTTATATAAAGCTGAAAGAAGGCTATTGCATAGCAAATTTATATGATGAAAGCCTGAAATCATTAAACAAGGAAGCTTTGACGGAAATGCTTGGAAGCAGCATAAGGGTTACAGGGAGAAAAAAGGACTTTAAGGAGGCAGTAAATCAGGGAAATTTCAGCGAAAAGGCTTATAATTATTCAAGGGGAGTTATTTTAAAAATAGATGCCGTGAGTATCGGGATAATTGACCATAGAGCAGATGAATTTAAGATTTGGGCATATAGGCTTAGGGAAAGATTTAATGAAACTATGAGAAATATATGTACGGACAGGCTGGCAGGAGTGTTTATGGCAATAATTTACGGGGAAAAGGGAATGGTTGATAAGGAAATTAAAAGCAGCTTTTCTGACGCAGGGATAAGTCATATACTTGTTATATCAGGTGTTAAGATGTTATCTTTGGTATCCCCTTACCCCTTGAAAAAGCCCGTAAATT
>ERZ777305.2292-NODE-2292-length-17036-cov-3.293976_pt1 | contig 17036 bp, 29 predicted proteins | sample MGYA00374965_ERZ777305 | MGnify/ENA primary metagenome ERZ777305 (study PRJEB29328, sample SAMD00013331) | mouse gut metagenome | study: EMG produced TPA metagenomics assembly of the Metagenome analysis of fecal microbiota from mouse which was promoted... | reverse complement strand
CCATATGGCACCATATCTGTTTCGACCATGTGGAGTTTAAGGCGCTGGAGGAGAAGCTTTCGATTCAGGGGGAGATGCGCGCCTTTTTCCTGTATGAGGGCGAGGGGGATAACGATAAAACCCAGTGGTATGAGAACACCGTGCCATTCAGCGGCATTATAGAGTGTCACGGCTGCCGGGAAAACATGATTCCCGATATCCAGTATCATCTGGGTCAGTGCAATGTAGAAGTGCGGCAGGACTTCGACGGCGAGGAGAGAGTGTTCTGCGTGGAGCCGGTGCTGGATCTGGATATCCACCTCTACGAGGAGGAAAATCTGGAGGTGATCTCCGACGTTTACGGTGTGGATAAGGAGATTGAAGCGCTGACGACGCAGATGCCGGTAAAGAGTCTTCTGCTTGCCGGAAACGGCAAATGTAAGATTGCAGAGCATGTGCGGATTCAGAATCCGGAGATGCCGATGTACCAGCTCATCCACTCCGACGGGGAAATCAGGATCGACGAGCAGTCCATTGTGGAGAACGGCATTGCCGTCACGGGTACGCTTCTGGTGACAACACTCTATCTGAGTGCGGGTGGGGCGAAGTCCATTTATTCCACGGTCAACGAACTGCCGTTCCAGTATGTGATCGAGGCGGAGAACATTCTGCCAACCTGTGTCTATAAGCTGCGGAGCAGTATCGAGCAGCTGACCGTGACCATGCTTGACAGCGACGAGCTGGACGTCAAGGCGGCATTGCAGTTTAAAGTCATTGTATTTTCTGTGCAGAACCGGGATCTGGTGACAGATATCCGTGTGGAGCCGCTTGACCTGAATAAGCTAAGCGACCTGCCGGGGATGGTGATCTGTATTGTGGGACCGGGGGAGACGCTGTGGGATATCGGCAAGAAGTATTATGTGCCGGTGGCGCAGTTAAAGGAAGTGAACGAGCTGCCGACGGAGGAAATTTCGGCGGGAGATAAAATTTTGGTGGTGAAGGGCGGTATTTGAGTTTGTAAGCGGATGCGCGGGCGACGGGTAATATTACGTCGCCCGCGCTGTGTTCTGGCAGGCTGCCCGCCTTCGCTTCGCTGGGCGTGGTGCGAGGATGTTTAGGTAATTTGCAACAATAAAATCAAGAATTGAAATATTTTGTGATATTTTCACAATAAAACAGGCTGTATATGATCCCGATCCGGGGGTATACAGCCTGTCTGTTTTGTGTATTTTTACTAAAGCCTTATTTTGTGGTATAGAAAATAAAGGTACTTCGTGTACCATTCCGTCACTAACCCAACCCTTCCTACCCCCACTAGGCGGCGTGAAATACCCCCGCCAAGTGCCCTCCGTAGGAAGGGCTATTATGTTGTGATTACCCCTAACTGTTCCCTAAAGAGGTTACTTGAGAGACCATTAAAAATCTTCCGGGGGTAATTGTTAATCCATGATTCTGCAGCCTTAATCTGGGCGGGTGTGACTTCATCAAAATTTGTCCCCTTTGGGAAAAAGCGGCGGATCATGCGGTTTATATTCTCGTTGGTGCCGCGCTCATAACTGCTGTAAGGGTGGCAGTAATAAACGGTTGTACGGTTCTGTTTTGTGAGAACGCTTTTCTCGATCCCTTCATGATCCAGAAATTCCACACCGTTGTCACAGGTAATCGTTTTAAATTTTTCCCGGAATGCCTTGCTTCCATATTTTTTTTCAAGACGGTTAAGGGCACGGACTACCGTGCAGGACTTTTTATTGCAGATTTTCATAATGATTTCTTCCCGGCTCATACGCTCTGACAAAACAAGAAGACAGGAAAGCCCGGTGTTTTGTGCGCTGACCACAGTGTCCATTTCCCAATGCCCGTACTGCTCCCGGTCAAGTACGGATTTTGGCCGTTCTTCTATAGAGCGGCCTTTGCGGTTGTTAAGGGAAACCGTGGACTTTTCCTCTTTCTTCTTTTTCTTCCCGGGCTTCTTATAAGGCAAATCAGCGTTACTGGCATTCAGAAACAATCCCATGTCCAGATAATTGTATATTGTCTTGGGACAGAGCGTTGTGCTGAACTGCAAACCTTCATTCTCAGCGTGTCTGATCAGAGCTTCCGGGGAGTACTTTTTCTCCCGGATCATGGTCTCTATGTATGCGGCAAGCCTGTGATCAGCTCCGATCTTTAAATTACGCCCCCGGTTGGACGTGGATTTCTCATAGACCATCTGGGCGTAGTCTGCTTTATAGACATAGTGTTCAGCTAAGAGGGAATCAAGCTGTTTGACTGTCCCCCGTTCAATTTCTTTATAAAGCGTGTTGTATTTAATGCCGAGAACTTTTGCAATCCGTGGTTTGGTATACCTTTCCCTTAACAGCAGTTCAATTTCATACCTTTGTCTTTCCGTGATGTAGTTTCCCATAAAAATTTCCTTTTTTTCCACTGTGTCACAAAAAAATCATGTCATAAAGGGTGAAATGCACGCTGCGCGCCCTTTACAACATGATATTTTTGTGTGACTCTCATTTTCTTTTATCAGAACAGACAGACTGTGAGCTGAAATTGTGGTTTTATATTGTGGCTTACAGAATACAGGTTATATAAGGTGTCCGTATTCTGGTTCCCTGCCTTGTCCCTTCTCCTGTGACTGACTCCGTATAGCAGGACCCCGGATATGCTCTGCGTGACTATAACATTTTCCATCCCTGAGTCAAGCACCAGAAAAATTTTTATAGGCATAAAACTTTTTTATAAAGGGACATAAAAAACTTTTATATAAAATTTTTTCTTTTCCTAAGGAATGCCTGACACAGGGCTGGAAAACGTCATAAACAGTCACGAGCATACCGAAGTCCCGATATACGAAGCCAGTCCCGGAAGAAAGGAGCGGGGCAGAGTACCAGAAAACTACATACGGGGAGCACCCAAAGAGCCACGAAACCAAAGCCAGTTTTTTAGGCTGTGAAAGCCGGAAAGGAAACAAATGAAAATGGTCAATATTGAACTTTTTGGAAACATTGACAAGGCAGAATTTGTAGAAAGCAAAGAACTGCTTAAACATGCACATGAAATCCGCTATATTGCAACCGATTTCAAGTATTCCGGATATGACATTTACGAAGAAATTTCTACAGGTTATCTTTACGCAACGAAACTTTAAAAACAGGCTGACCTAACGGCAGGACGGGGAGAAAGGAACAGGATATGACTATTATTAATCTAATTGAAAAACTCGAAGAAGAACAACAAAAACAGGTGGATGCAGGAAAGGAAGCAAACGGCGCATATGGGGTTATGAAAGCATGGTATAAAGAAATGCTCACATTGAATCCTAATAAGGATCATGCCAAGTTCAATAATCATTACTACAAAATTTATGGCTTTATATGGGGACTAAGAGCGGCGTACTACATTACACAAAAAGAAAAGGATCAGCTTCTGGAAGACTTACAATGGACATCCAGAACATTTTATGGCATCAACGATTAGACACCTTGACCGGACAGGCTGCTTTTACTATAATCTTCTTAAAGGCAGCCGGTCCGAAAGGAGGTAATAAAAATGGAGGTGGCAGGGAATATGACAGACAGACAGTATGACGGAATCTTGCAGATGATAGAGATGATAGTTAACGGATGTAAGGATCTTGACGAGGCAAAAAGGAAGATCGCTGAACTGCGAAAAGAAAAAAATGAAAAGGGGAAAACTGAATAGCGTACAAACAGACAGGCAGGAATTACCCGCCTGTCTTGTTAGTTTACTAAAATTAGTCCGGCAGCGCACATTTCTAACGGGTCTGCAGTTTTCGTGTTTTCCCTCCATTTCATATGTAATACAAAAATCCTGCAGGTATTTTGTATTACAATATACGTATACTATATAATATCCCGCTCGCACCCCGTCAGTCTTGCATGTTCGATTACAAGATTTTCAAACTTATCCGAAAAATTTTGACCATCCTGCTGCATGATATATTTATATATCCGGGAATCCATGCGGATAGATTTTTGTATCTTCCGATTCATAATATGAGTACAGTCACCTACATATTTTCTCTTCATATCATTTCCCCCCCCTCATGGTCAGAATGGCTATACAGATATTTCAGGGAACCGAAAGCCTCCTCACGGGGACGCTTTTTAGAAATATGTTTACCATATACAACTTCAATATCTGGATCTTTTGTCGTTAAATCCGTAGTCTTCATTTTACCTTCTCCTACAAATCCATTTTTTCCTGCTCATATTTTTCTTTGAAATCCTTATCAAACGGGGAAGAAGGGCAGGGCCTTAACCGCATCAGGTATTCTTCCGGGCTTTTGTAGTCCTTTATTCCTTTTTCATCAAATATCTTTACTGCGGAGATCCGGCGCAGGAATGCGTTCCATGTCTCCCTGCTTTCCTGCTGCGCTGTCTTATACTGATCCGCCAGATCCACGTTAGACAGGATGTACACTTTTGTGTAACAGGCCGTTTTGTTATTGTAACGGCACGGCAGATCCAGCGGATAGCCGTCTAACAGAACGAGCATTTCCGATATGGTGAAATTGCCGTGGAACTCCTCAAAGACGACCACGTCCTGCCCTCTATAGCCATCAAACGGGTTCTTGTAATTAGTGACACGGTAGACGTTTGCATATCCAAAGTGTTCCATGACCGTTCTGGTCTTGTTTGTGCCCGTGGTGCCGGACCAGTATTCCACTTCCAGTTCCCGGAATTTCTCCCGGAACTCTTTTTCTTTTATGATCTGCCTGCATCTGTCTATCTTTTCCAGATGCTATATGCCGGGGGTCCCGGTCACGGCGCGGACAATATTTTATCAGCCAGTACATTCATAGCAGGAACCCGGCAGCACATCATATATTCTCAATTTTATTACAATATTACTTTTCCATCATCATCATAACCTTGACTGAGGCGGAAATAGTAATTATGCCCGTCCTTATAAATCAAATCACAGAAAATATTCCCATACAGAAATTTGCCATTGCGGTCAAACACATTAAATACAGTTTTATCATCCAGCGCGTCACAGTTGCGGACAATATTCTGCCTGACAATGCCCCGGCTGAGGCTGTACTTTTTCATGTCAAACAGCTTCTTCTCCTCTTTTTTTTCTGGTTGCGTTGACGCAACCGAGGCATTTCCGTTTTTCAATTTCCGCTTAAGCTCCCGGATCTGCTTCACCGTCATATCCGGGGTAACTTTTTTTCTGTCTTCATCTGAAAGCGGCAACATCTCACACAACTGGGTATAAGAATAATTTTTCCAGCGCTCAGATAAATCCATAGCGCAGCCAATAGTCTTGATCCCGGCACAGCATGTCACATCATGGGAAGCATTGAACTGTTTATATACATTGATGCATCTGGATACCGCACCCTTATCAAGTCCTAAGTTCACGTCACAGAACTCCTCCAACGTCAAGTAACCGAAATCCATATAATATTCATTATCTTTAAATTCAGACAGGTGAAATCCAAGACGTATGTAATACTTCCGGATATCCGTCAAGTCAGAATACAGATATTTCAAAGAATGATAAGCATCCTCACTGGCTTCCCCGTCTACATAAAAATCCCCGAACACAACCCAGTTTTCAATTTCAGAATCTCTTGTCATAAGACTTGCAGTTTTCATGTTTTTCCCTCCAGTTCATATGTAATACAAAAAATCTGAAGCATGTTTGTATTACAAAATATGTATACTATGTAACATCCCATCTACGCCCGGTCAGTCTGGCATGATCGATCACAAGGTTTTCAAGCTTATCAGAAAAATTCTGACCATCCTGCTGCATGATATACCCATATATTCGGTCATCCAGACGAATAGATTTCTGTATGTTCCGTCTGATTACACGAAAACAGCCATCTATACATTTTTCCTTCATATCATTCCCCCCCCCTTTATCAGAACGGCAGCGGCAGGGATGCCAGTAATCCAAGCAGCTTATCAAGAAGATACTTCTTAACAAGCATGAGCACCAGCACAATCAGGACACAGTTAACCCATATAAGAAACATGTTCAGTATAGTATCAAGCGGAAAAAACCAATTGAGATATTCAAAAAAAGTCGTGTCCATGCCTTCCATGTATTCCGAAAAAGGAGAATCCGGAAAAAGCCCGAAAATTTTAAGCAGCAGTATTTTTATCAGATTAACCAATTATATCACCCCACATTCCTATGACTTTAAAGGTAAGATTAAACAGGCACACCATAAATATAATTGTAAAGAACGACCTGCTGAACCGCGACAAAGGGTCAAAAGGCGCCATGTCTATAATGATATACTCCTCAATGCCATAACGTTCTATGACGATAGGCAGACGGAACACTGGTGCCTCCCGCATCTCGGCAGGTTCCCTTGACCCGCCACCGCCACCATGGTCCACGGATACAAAGCCGGATCCGCCCGGACGGGATGCACCGCCGCCACCAGGCGGGTTGGTTTCCCCATCAGTTGTCCCATTACCACCATGTTCCCCGGAATACAGCACCATGCCGGACATGTCATCAAGATACAGCACAGCTTCTGCCTCTGACTGCGCAGGTGCGATTTTGGATAAAAAGATGCGCAGGTCGTTTGGGATCGAAAACGGAAACTTAGTCTTTACCACTTCCGAAATCTCAGAAAAGGCATCAATGACCTCACCGAGGAAAGAATCTGATTTCTGTTCAAATTCCTGTTCGGACATGTTAGCAAGCTGTCCCTTGATATCATCCAGATCGCCCGTAATCTCAGAAAGATACTTTTTCAACATAGCGTTAAGGTCATCCAGTCTGGCAAGGACAGCATCAAGACTTTCCTGCAATATACCCCCGCCTGTCCCATCCGTTCCGCCGGACATCTTGTCGAATATCTGTGTTACTTTTGCAAGGATTTTTGAAAGCAGGCTGTTTGTGCTGCTTAAATCAATGTCTACGTTCACGTCCCCGCCGCCGGATCCGCCACCGCCCGGGTTGTTCTCCAGTGCTTCCAGAATTTTTCGGAGCAGTTCCTCAATTTCGCTTTCACTTGTATCGTTCCCGATCTGCTCCAAGAGCTTGTCGATCACGTCCTGCATGTCCTCAATGGTCTTCTGAAGGTCGTCGATGGAGACGGAGAGGTCTTCTGGCACGTAATCATAATAATTGCTCGTGTAATAGATTTTACGCTGTCCTACGCTGTAATTAATGAAATCAGCGATAGTATTAAATACCCTTATGTTGCCGCCGTCCGGAGTGATTATCATGGGTGACTGGGGGTAAGAATTAAAATTTGTTTTGTTTGGGTTATAATGTTCCAAAAAGCCTGCCGTTGTAAAATTTTCTTCCACACTCATATAAAAATCACCATTTTCGTCCCGGTTGTTAAGGACATATTTATTCATTGAAAATTTGGCATATTGCCAGTCGGCATCTAATATTCTGATATAACTCCCGCTTTTAACAAAACCACCGCCTTCCTTAATGCAGGGTGTCGCATCCCCTATATATCCGATAGACCCCTGCGGATTACAGACAATATATACATACGAAGAACCGAAGTATGATTTAAAATAATTGTAACCTTCCTTGCTGGAAAAAGCACTTGCAGGGATCTGAGACATCTTGTAGGTCTTTTCCACTTTGAAAGGCTGATTCTCGGCGGCGTAGTCGTCGAGACATTGTTTTATATATGTCATTAATTCTGCGGAAAAACTTACGCTTTTACCATCCTCAGAAATAGTAACGTTATCTTCCTTCCAATAATCCACCCAAGATTCTTTGTTTTGTACATATTCCCCGAAGCTATGATCTGAAAAGATAGCCCCGATATTTGATGCCATATACATAACCCAATCAACAGCACAGTCTTTAATATCATCCCAATTATATACATGCAAATGTCCATCTTCATCCAAAGTGGGTTTAGCAAAAACAGGCATTGTATAACACATAAAAAAGTTTGTAGATAAAATTACTGTGCAAAAAAATATAATAAATAGTCGCTTATAAGTTTTCAAAATTTTTCTCCTCTACAAATAAAAAAGACGGTTTACACCGCCTTTTCCGATACTTCTTTATATGGGCAACTTTCGCAATTATTTTTTCGTTTCGCCATCCTAATAAGATTTATAATTAATATAGGAATACCGATAAAGATAATTACAAAAAATAGGATTGCAATGGAACAAAGAACTAAATCTGCAATCAACGTTAAATCTAAATCAAATAATCTTTCACCCATATTTTCACCCCCTCTATAAGGGCGATTATATCATGTCTTCGACGGTTTTGCAAATATTCAGTTTTTATTGATTTAAATAAATAATAGATACCCCCGCTATAATGAAAATGAGCATAAACACTATAAAAGGAAATACCATATACTTTAATGCAAGTTTGTATATTACTTTGTCTGTATCTATCATATGTTCACCACCTGTCTGTTTTATCCGTGTACTCAACCTCCTACAAAAGAAATCATGCACTTAATGCTTTATGTGACCGAATAAAAAAGAAACAACAATCACAACAGAAACAGCTAAAATAAGGTTCAATAATACTTCCTCTCCATATGTCATGTTTCCACCTCCTCCAGAAAGGATGGACAAGAATCAGTACCATACAAAATGCAGTCCTCACATCCCTTCCGCATAAAACAGTCTTCACACCGCCGGATCACATCCATGCCGTACTCCGCATATCTATCCGCATTGGCGATGGGACAGGAGCCGTCCACACAGGCAACACCCACATAATCCCCGCATATTATGTTCTTCTCTTTAATATAGAGAGTTGAGATATCCTTACCCATGATCAGCCCTTCCCTTCATAGGCTTTTCCCGCCATGTCCGCCCGGATCGCCTGATAGATCGTCTCGGCATTCTTTAAGACGTTGCAGCTGTAGACCAGATCATCATTGATATAGACACCATATGTGACAGCCACAGCCGACACAGACAGTTCCGTACACCTGTTTACTTCACAGCCCATCACCCTGATGGTATCATTTACATCCACCAGACCGAGCCCGTCATACTCACTTACTTTTCCCATGTCACATTTCCTCCCTTCTGGGTTTTTAACCAAAACAGAAAAACAAAACCTTCTTCCTCAGAATAAAGTCGTACTTCCGCTGCCCATGTTTTCACCTCCTCAGGACAGGAAAAACATTCTGGCTGCAAAAAGCAGGACCAGCAGACCGAAAACCATAAACCCTAAAGCTATGGATAAAAAGACAGTACGCCTTACCATGGATATATGGTTCTGGTTAAAATAATTAAAAAAGCCATCCAGATTATAGATACAGAAACACAGATAAACAACGATTGCCACAAAACAGATAACATCCTCCCACTTAACCATTTTTCTTTTCCTCCTTCTGGTCCGGATCAAGTTCCAGCTGCTCATTATCCTTTTTCTCTTCATCCATCCATGGAAGGGGTTCCGAATCCTTGTCAACCTTCACCCAGTTGTCTTCCGGGATATAACTGTATAAAAAATCATGGACGGCAGGAAAAGAGAGTACCCCGTCTCTGTTAAAGACCTTCACGCCGTCGATCCGGCGCAGGAATGCTTTCCATGTTTCTTCATAACTGCGCTGGATATCAGTATACTGTTCTTTCAGTGAGATGTTGCTGATGATGAATACTTTTGTAAAACATGCCGTCTTGTTGTTATAGCGGCAGGGAAGGTCAAGCGGGTAGCCGTCAAGGAAGTTAAGCATGTCCTGAATCTTCAGGGAACTGCGGAACTCATCAAATACCATGATATCCTGTCCCTTGTAGTTGTCGAAAGGGTGCTGGTAATCAGTCACCCGGTAAACGTTCTCATAGCCGAAGGTTTCCATCACTGTCCGGGTCTTGCCCCTGCCTGTCTGCCCGTACCAGTATTCCGTCCTTACCTCCCGGAATTTATTCTTAAATTCTTCCTGCCGGAGCACCTGCCTGCAGGTGTCGATCTCGTCAAGTTTCAGCATGTAGCCGGGGTTACTTTCCAGTATCTCAAAATTGCTCATGCCGTCCTTGATCATCCCGTAAAGCTCGTTTAAATCCGTGCGCTTTCCCTGCTCTTCTTTAGGGCACTCCCCGTTTTCCTCGAAAGTGTGGGGAAGGTTCGTCTCTTCCTTGTCGGTGCCCCGGTGTTTCCCTTCCTTGCGTATGTAGTCCCGGTTTTCCTGCGTCGTCCCACGGCAGTAGTCGATATGGGCAATCGGGAACTTGTTTTTTATCATGGAGAACCGCATGGTGTTCCTGCGGAAGATGAACAGGTGCGTGTGATAGGTGCCTTCCTTCCCGACCTCGTCACACATGCACCAGTAGGTAACGTCCTTGATGGTGGAGAGGGCAGCCTTGATATTGTCATGGTCGAACCCGTATTTCTCAGGATTGTTGAAAGTCAGGAGCCACTTGCGTGACTGTACGTTGTTTTCCATTCCCTTTTCCCCCGTTTCAAAAGATGTTTCAGTATGTTTCAACATGTCTGATTTTCTGAAACCCGCATGAAGACTGGATTTAATAGTCCATGTTTCATGTTTCAGAAGTTCCCTAGGGTAATACTAGCCCTAGGGAACTTCTGCGCGCCCTTGACAGCATGAACCCGCGCATTATCCTTGGAGAGTCTGAGGGCGGCGGCATGCCGCCACCCTCAGCCAAGGCTAAACCATGCGCCCCTACTGTCAAGGGTAAATGCACGCGTAGCCTAAGTATTATATTCCCCTTTATGTCGCTACGGCGCCCTCCGGGTGGTTATCCACGGCGGCAAGAGCCGCCGCGGATTCCCGCCCGAATGTCTTGTAGCTGTCATAAAAGTCATAATATTTCTGCTGACCGCTAAAATATTTTGCACGTATCTTTGCATTCGCTTTTTTCACGCCACGCATCCTCTTGACAGAAACAAAGCATTTCCCGCCATAAAGCAGACCCATGAGCCGCCCTTGCAGCTTGTAATTATTCACGCAGCGGTGGGTGTATTCATACTGCAGCACGTTCCTGATCTGCTTGTCAATGACAGTCTCGTCCTGCGAAATCAGGTAGACCTCATAGCCATACTTTCGATGCTCACGGAAAAAGGAACACCACGAAAGACGGTCCTTACGGTTCCACGATCTGGGGTTGAAAAGGTCCTGACACTCGTCAAGCACCAGAAGGGTCTGTTTTTCTATGATCTGCCCCTTGCTGTTACGTTCATGGAACCGCAGGGCATAATTATAAAGCCCCTCAAGATACGGGTACTGCCCGGCAGGGGGCGGGACACGGCGGTTTCCCTGCATGACCGGCTTATATGCGCTGGTCAGCCATTCGCTGTTCGGCACGTAGATGAATATGCCACGTCTGCCCGGATGCTTTTCATCAAAGCGGGCAAAAGAATCCTCGTTAATCTCAAAGTTGGCAATAACATTTTTGCCGTCCCGCAGCCACTTATCTATGATCATAGCCATGTGCAGGCTCTTCCCCGATCCGGGTGTGCCCGTGAAAAAATTGATCGCCATATGCTGCCTCCTTATGTATTACAAATTTTCTGCAGGTATTTTGTATTACAAAACTAAAACAAATCAATTCGGTCGCCGTTTCTGACAGAAGTCATCTCTTTTTGTAAAGCAGCAAAAGAAGATTCCAAATTTGCATACTGTTTTTCCAGTTTTTTCATCCGTTCCGCACGCAGCAGCATATCCCGGATCACAGAGATGCCATAGTTAACATACAAGTCCGCGATCTGGTCTTCGCCGCTTATATCATCAATCGCAGGATGAAATGTATAAACTGTATTGATCACAGAAAAAATATCTTCATCCAGATCAGATACATCAAGAACCGGACTCCCTTCTGAGACAAGCCGCAAATTAACCTTTTCAATAAATGTTTCCTTTGTCATGATTCTTCCCTCCTTACAGGTATCACATTTTCCCATTCCATACGTTTTCCTCCAATTCTTCTTTTTTATCTTTTCCGCTGCATGTCCTAATCTGGCTATCATGCCAGACAGATCACGTGCGGCAAGAGACACAAGACAGATAAAACGTTCATCCATTTCCGTTATTTTCCCCGTCCTCCCCGTTTTCCCCTTCTTCCCCGTCCGGGATTTCAAACCCTGCCACCTCATCAATCCAGAAACTGATACGCAGACAGAGTTCAAAAAACTTCGCCCGAAGATAAAAATACAGCCTGTCCAGTCTGTTCATAGTGCTTTTTATGTACCTTTCTTGAAATAATGATAAGATCAAATGCATTAAGAGCCGGACTCCCTTCTGAGACCAACCTCTCATTGACCTTTTCAATAAATTCTTCCTTTGTCATGGTTCTTTCCCTCCTTACAGGTTTCACATTTTCCCATTCCATACGTTTTCCTCCAATTCTTCTTTTTTATCTTCTTCCCCGTTCGGGATTTCAAACCCTGCCACCTCATCAATCCAGAAACTGATACGCAGACAGAGTTCAAAAAACTTCGCCCGGAGATAAAAATACAGTCTGTCCAGTCTGTTCATAGTGCTTTTTATATACCTTTCTTGAAACCGTGAAATAATGATAATATTATGTAGGCAGATACTTTAACGGATACCAGACAGTAAAAAGTATCTGCCTGAACAAAAAACATAGGTATTTTCATGCCTCCTGTCTGCAAACAGGAGGTATATACCTAACGGAAAGGAAATCACAGATGGACGCTTCTGCTTTATACACCTTCCCGAATGATCCCGGACGCTGTGACACGCCCGGAACCCGTATGTCTGACCCGGTTGCGTCAACGCAACTGATCAGAATGAACTACTAGGCGGCGATTGTGCGGAAGAAACCGACACCGAGCCGCACAGCAAGACGGATGCCCATGATCGCAAGCCCCGCAGGGAGTGCAACCACGATCATGCCCGTCACGTCTTCCTTGATGGAATCAACAGCGTTAGAAAACGCAGTCTTCATAGCCTCAGTCAACATAGCTTCTTTCTCCTTTCCGGACACGTCTGTCCTATGATCTTATATTCAATACGGTCAGACCTTTGAATATCCCATATCCAAGCAGATGCAGCATGGTGCAGAGCATAAAGCCCGGTATGAATGCACCCGTAAGCATCAGTTTCAAAAACTCGGTCAATATATCCGATAACACCTTTTCATCCATGACAACTCCTATCCCGCACGCATACGGCTCCAGAATACATCCGCCAGCTTTACCCCGCTTAAAAATGCGAGGAAAAAACAGGTTACTACGAGGAAAACAGATGTCTTGTAAAGCTGTGTCTGCGTGTCTGCCAGTGTCTTTTCAATAGATTCCATGTGCAGGATGGAAGTCTGGTAAAAGGATTCCTCCTGCGCATATATCCCGTTAAGGATTCCCTCCAGCGAGACAAGGTCTTCCTGTGTTACGGGGAAGGGCAGCTGTTCCTGTCCTTCCCCCTCCTCCTCGGTGCCCTCATCCGGCGTACTGGTTGAAAGGTACGCTTCATATGCATCCAGTGAATCAGCGGGTACGTAACATCCGTTGGATGCTGTCGTCCAGCCGGAGCGTGCCTCTTCATCAATAAAATGGAAAAACACGTCCTCCCCGGGAAATGCATAACATCCCGCTTCTGCAACGTAGTAATCACCCATAGAGCCGAAAGACTGCCCGGCACCAATCTGGTCTAAGAGGTCGTCGATCCGTTCCTCTATATCCCCCGGTTCTCCCTGCTCTTCCTGAACAGGCGGGGCAGCCTCCACGCCCGTCTCCTCAGGTACCGCCGTATCATCCGGCGCAGGGTCTTCCGTGTAACTCTCCTCTGGTATGTAATCCATGTTTTCATCCATATCATTTCCTCCGATTACGGATGCGGTTATAGATCATAAGACCAACAAACCCGATCCCAAGCAGCAGCCAGATCACGCCACAAATGATCCATAAAATCGTACTCAGCTTCATCCTTCCACCTCCCCCGTTTTTTCGGTTTCCCGGCAGTAACGCAGAAGAATCAGCAAAGAACACCCTGCCACAATAGGAAAAGGATCGCCGTTGAGCGTACAGCCTTCTTTTTTCAGGTCGCTGATAGCTTTCCCGAGTTCATACTCCACACAGTGCGCCATGTCATCAGTACGGGTAAAATCATCCGTATTAAAACTTAAGATACGAAAATCAGGCACAGCCTGTCCTGACATGAAAGCCCCGTCCGCTTTCTCCTTTTCCGGGAGCGCATCCCGCCCGCCTTTTTTCAGGCGGGGCAGAAGTTTTTTCTTTACTGCATAGAGCCCTAGACCCAGCAGGACGAGGACGGTTAACGCATCCATCATGCACCTGCCTTGTTCTTATCTTTGCCATCAGCAGCCTTGTCCGGCGCGGCAGGCGCAGCATCTTCCTTTTTTGTGAAGGGGTTGCCGTCACCGTGGGAGATAAACTCCACATCTACAAGAGTAGCCTTGTCCTGATAGCCGGGTTCATAAATAAGCCTGACCACGTCGCCGGGATGGACGTCAAAATCGATACCAGACCACTCCTGCACGACAACCTGTCCCTCACAGTCCGCAGTGTCAAGGTCACGCGCATTAAAATCCTTGATGCCGTAATAGTTGAAGCTGTTCTTCATCACGCCGTCGCGTCCCTTATACTGTCCCTTTTTTACGCCAATGATAGTTACATAATTACCCATTCTCTTTCCTCTCTTTCTTCTCTCTCTTTTTCTTGTTTTGGGTTTCTATAATAACCGCCGCTGGCGGTGTATTATCCGCAGATATTAAAAAACGGTAAAGTCCTTTAAATGGGACTTGGATTTTGATATCCTGTATAAAACACTGACCGGGGCACAAGGTTCCCGCCAACTCCCCGGTCAGATACAGAAAAGAGGTGATCACGTGAGTGCTGCTGAAATCCTAAAATCAGCGCTTGAAGCCGTACCATGGTTTCTGCCGCTCGTTGCAGTCTGCTTCATTGTAAAGAAAAAATAGTAACCAACTCTCTTTCCAACTTTAGGGGAAGGGGAACCAAAGGTTCCCCCGTCTGGGAAAATGGTTTACCCATAAAAGATAAACCTATGTAAATACAGGATATAAGGGTGTACTGTTATTCTTTCCTTGTCTCCCGGAGGAGCGCAGCGTGTACATGACTCCCTTGGCTGTGACATGCCAGATGGTATGCCAGCCCGTTCCTGCAGTTACGTCTTAAATATGATATATTGTGATTAAATTTCCCGGTGCTTTTTATCCCTTATATCTCAATAGAAAGTTCAAAACTGTATTCATCAAAACCAATAATATTTATTTTCTTGACGGGCTTGTCACAGTTTTCTTTATACCAAGGTTCCTGCCTGAGTGAATCCAAACCATCACGGTATTCATCACACAAGCCTGTTATTGATATACATGCAACACATGTATTTATTTTGTTTACCAATTCATACAATCTCATTTACCCATCCCCCTATATCCTGTTTTATGTCTTAGAAAATTTCTTGATTTAAATTTTACAACTCGCAGTGCGAGGATGTTTAGTAAAATTTAATGGAACTGTGTGTGCGGTTGTGGTAGAATAACAGCATTGAACAATTTAGTAATCTGGAATTTAATCTGGAATTGGCTGTATTCCTACTGGCTTTGACGCATATTTGCAAATGCTTATGGACAGGGATTATGATTTTATAAAAGGGGATACTAATTGAGGGCAGCAGGCGAGTGTTTTATAACCAAATATAAAAATCGGGCTTTGGGGGCATTTATATGCGCGAAATATGCGAAAAAATAGAGATCAATCCACAGCAGCTTTACAATGGCTGTATTTTTATGGCGGTGGCTCATGCGGTAACAGTTGGAGAATATCCGGAGCTCAATTATGAACACTCATGGGATGGTATAAATTACTGCATGAATAACAGTCGGGGATGTCGCGGCACAATTACCTTTGGCGATAAGTATATCGTTGCTGTGTTTCGGGCTGTATCGGCAAAAATGCAATATCAGGATGCAATGAACTATTTTAAAGGCGCGCCGGAGACCATCATTGAACTGGCAAAAAAGGAAGCGCTGCAATATGTTCTGGCAGACATAGATGGGGAAACAAAACCCTATATTACAGCGGCGTTTTGGGGAACATGGGATGCACTGTACAGCACACTTGAATATGACGGACTGATGAAAAACAGCGCGCACATACTTGCCATACAGCTTATGGAAAGCCACGAAGCGCTTAGGGCTTGTGACGAGTATTATGGGCTCACTGACGGACAGATGGACTTAATTCTTTCACTTTCAAAACAGCGTTCCCAGACAGAATTTTCCATACCGATTGTTTTGAAAAAGACGGATGCGCTGTGCGGTGACATAGATGAAATCAAGGTATCCATGGAGGAACTAAACATTAAGCTGGAAGAGTAAAAGAACCATAAAGGGAGAATTAGCATGAACACAACACCGATTTTAAAGAATAGAATCTTTTTGTACCTGACGGAATTTTTCGCCGGCATGTCCGTGATGGCGGTGGAGCTGGGGGCGAGCAGGCTGCTTGCTCCCTATTTCAGTTCCTCCCAGATTGTGTGGACGATCATCATCGGCACGATTATGATCGCCATGGCGCTGGGGAATATTTACGGCGGAAAGAGCGCGGACAAAAACCCCGACCCGGACAGGCTCTACACGCGGATTCTGATTGCGGGAGTATGGATCGCGCTGATCCCGGTGGTGGGGAAATATATCATTATAGGCATTTCCGCACTGCTCATTTTTGCGGTAAATACGAATTTTCTGATCTGGGCGGCATTTGCGGCGTGTATGGTGATCTTTGTGTTTCCGCTTTTCCTGCTGGGAACGGTGACGCCGTCCCTTGCGAAATACACGGTGCAGAGCCTTTCGGACAGTGGCAGTATCGTGGGAACGCTGGGCGCGTTTAACACGATCGGCAGCATTATCGGTACGTTTGTGCCGACTTTTGTCTCGATTCCGGCGGTGGGCACATCGGTCACGTTTCTGATTTTTGCGGCGATTCTTCTGGGGCTTGGCATCATCTATTTTGTCAGCAAAAAGAGCGGATGGAAGAAAAGCGCGGCGTCGGCGGTCATTTTTATTCTGTGTTGTATTTTCGGAGCGTCGAACAGCTTTGCCTTCTGGGAGAGCAATCTGGCATACGAAGGGGAGTCCATTTACAATTATCTGCAG
>ERZ777305.2289-NODE-2289-length-17064-cov-2.617849_pt1 | contig 17064 bp, 16 predicted proteins | sample MGYA00374965_ERZ777305 | MGnify/ENA primary metagenome ERZ777305 (study PRJEB29328, sample SAMD00013331) | mouse gut metagenome | study: EMG produced TPA metagenomics assembly of the Metagenome analysis of fecal microbiota from mouse which was promoted... | reverse complement strand
GCGGAAGCTTTTATGAACGTTCATCCCGAAAAAATTATCATTCCTGCCGGCATAGAGTACATTTCGGCTGAAAATCCTTTTGCGCCATGCATGAGCATAAAGGAGATCGCCGTTGATAAGGACAATGAAAATTACTGTGCTGTTGACGGTATTTTGTACAGCAAGGATATGAAGAAGCTGTTGCTTTACCCCAATAAAAAGGAGGGGAATTCTTTCCGTGTTCCCGACGGCGTTGAGGAGATAGGAATTGCGGCGATCTCAGAGACCGAATTGACTGAGATCACACTGCCCGATTCGCTTTCGGTAATCAATCGCCATGCTTTCAGCTTCAATGCTTCGCTTAAATCGATAGATATGAGTAATACTTCTGTCGAATATGTTGACGCTATGACGTTTGTAAACTGCGCGGCACTCAGCGAGGTCATCTTCTCGGACAGCACGACGTCTATCGGCTTGGGCGCGTTTCTTGACTGCGAAAGCCTTGAAGGAGTAACTCTTCCGCCCTATCTTGTGGAGGTAATGCAGAGCGCTTTTATGGGAACGGCTCTTAAAGAAATTCAGATTCCGTCGTCTGTTATCAGTATAGGTTACAACGCATTCGGATATGACGCCGACGAAAAAGCAATAGAAGATTTTTTGATTATCGGCGATTCAGGTTCGGCAGCCCAGAAATATGCTACCGATAAAGACGACGAGTATGATTATCAGAATAATTTCGAATTTATGACGACGGAAGCTTTTGAGGCGGAGAAAGAATATCAGGCGATGAATCCGATAGTTTCTGGCGATTATGAATATTCGATACAGGGTGATGAAGCTATGCTTCTTGCCTGCGTATCGATGGATGATACTATAGAAGTTCCGGAAGAGATTGACGGATACAAGATCACATCAATATACAGGAACGCTTTTGTTTCAGTCGAAGCAAGTAAGATAATTCTTCCTGATACAGTGGAAATTATAGGCGAAAGTGCGTTTTCCGATAAGCTGCAAAGCCTGACCATTTCGGCAAACTGCAAGGAGATTACAGGGGACGAGCCTTTCATTTACTGCGCCGAGCTTAAAGAGATAAACGTCAGCGAGGGCGGAAACGGCGAATTTTCATCGGAAAACGGAGTTCTTTATAATAAGTATAAAACTGTCCTTATTGCTTATCCGCACCAGAAAAGCGATAAGACTTTCAATCCGCCTGCAACGGTAACTGAACTGAAAAAATCGTCGTTCTGCTATAATACATATCTTCTGTCCAATGTTGTGAAGATAGGCAGCTATTCGTTTGAAGCTTGTTCGGCGCTTAAAAGCGTAAAGCTTTCAGAAGATCTTAATTTCGTGGGAAACGGCGCGTTTGTCGGCTGTACTTCTATGAAAAGTATCCGTATATTCGACAACGTTGAAACTATCGGCGAGTACGCTTTCGGATACGATTACGATGAAGAACTTGCGGCAGAGATTCAGAAAAATTCGCAGGAAGAAATGACAGAAGACCTTCCCGCTCCGTTCAGCGTTATGGACGGATTCAAAATTTACGCGGAAGAGGGAACTTTGGCGTTTGAATATGCGAAAGACTGCGGTATTGAAATAGTCAGCAATACCGTTTCGATTGGCAAAAAGAACATTGATAAAAACTTTTTGTACGTTATCGTCGGCACGCTGATTGTTCTTGTCCTCGGCGCGGCAGGCATATTTACGGGGAAGAAGATATCCGCAAAGCGCAGAGAAAAGAAAAAATCAGCCACCAAAAATAAGACCGCCGGAAAGAACGATTCCACGAAGGAGGAGAGCGAAAAATGAATCTGAAAAAGATTTTTTCGGCTGTTATCGGCGCGGTTATGACGATGGGGATGGCGGCTGCTGTTTCCTCGTTCGCGGTCGAGGAAGGATTGCAAAAAGACGATGAAAAATTGACCGACGGCACGTTTACTTATGAACTTATCGACGGCTCGTATACTATCGTTTCATGCGAAACAACGGCTATTGTAAGTTCTGTTCCCGAACTGCGAAACGGTTATGCAGTTACCGCTATCGCCGACGGCGCGTTTACAGGATGCACGATGATATCTTCTCTGGAACTTCCATCCAGCATAAAAACTATCGGAAACCGTGCTTTTGCAGGCTGTACTTCGCTGAAAACTGTTAATCTTCCGGCAAGACTCACTACGCTTTCCAACAGTCTTTTCATGGGCTGTCAGAATCTCGAACACGTGTATATGCCAGATTCCGTGGAAACGATCTCTTCCTATGCATTCTACAACTGCTCAAAGCTTGACGAGATCGAACTGCCGAAATCCTTGACAACTATAGAGCCTATGGCGTTTGCCGCGTGCAGCAGTATTGAGAATATTGACGCCGATAATTCGCCGAATTTCGTATTTGAAGACGGCATTCTTTACAACAGCAGCAAGTCAAATATTTATCGCGCGTCAACTAAGCTTTCGGGAGACGTTTACATTGAAAACTCCGTTAATACCATTGAGCCGGGCGCGTTTACGGTCTGCGTGGAAATTGAAAATCTCTTTCTGCCGTCGTCTGTGACAACTATCGGCGACAGTGCGTTCGGATATTGTATGGGTTTGAAAAATATTGATTTTTCGGAGGGACTGCGTGAAATTTCGGATATTGCGTTTAAAAACTGCGCGTCTCTGGAAACTGCGGATTTCCCGACAACTCTTGAAACGATAGGGGAGGGCGCGTTTTTCAACTGCTCTTCGCTTAGCCGCGTGATACTTCCGGAGACAATTTCGGCTATTGGGGCGGGCGCATTTGCTTCGTGCGGCAATCTGAAACAGGTTGGAATCCCCAAAAGCGTTGCTGAAATAGGAGATCATGCGTTCGGATTTTCAGCCGGTGAAAATGGCGAATATACAGAATATGAGGATTTTCAGCTTAGCGTATATTCGGATTCGGCAGGTGAAAAGTATGCCAAATCTAATAAGATCGACTACGAAACGATTGATAAAAGCCTGAAAGGAATGGCTTTCGTTGTAATTATCGTCGGAATTCTTCTTGCGGCAGCCGTATTTGCGGTAGTTCTGATGGCGCGGAGTAAAAAAGGAGCGCCGCGTTCAGCTAAAAAAGCCGAGAAAGAGGCTAAAGAAAAAGAGGAAGAGGAAAATTACGAATCTATCATTTCTAAAGATGATGAAAAATAAAATTAAGGCAGCGCTTAATTTGTAAGCGCTGCCTTTTTGTTTTACTGATTTTTTTCTTCTTCATACGGCGGTCTGACATTGTATTTGAAACGCGCTTCGGAAACGCCAATTTTTCGGTAATTTTCTATAGCCGCATTCAGACTGATATTATTCGCGCCGCATTCATAATCGGGATTCTGACGCTGATAGGGATCGTCCTCCCAGAATATTCCCCATGATCGTTCAGCGTGTAATATCCGCAGCATGGGCATTGATACTTCTTCATTCGGTCACCTACTTCTTTTTCAGATACTCATCGTATTTATCGCAAACTTCTTTGGTATCTCCAAAATCAATTTGCCTCCCCTTTTCAAGCCACAGCACTTTGGTAGCCATGCGCCGTATCTGAGCGAGCGAATGGGATACAAGAAGAGTAGTCGCTCCGCCGTCGATTATCTCAAGCATTTTTTTCTCGCTTTTTTTGCGGAACGCGCCGTCTCCGACAGAAAGAACTTCGTCCAGAATAAGAATTTCGGGCTGTACAAGACAGGCTATCGAAAATGCAAGGCGCGATTTCATTCCGGAAGAAAGATGCGAAAATTTGCGGTCTTCGAATTCTTTCAGCTCCGAAAATTCTATGATCTTCTCATAAGTTTCGTTCATGAATTCACGGGTATATCCCAGCATTGCGCCGCGCAGAAATGTATTTTCGCGGACGGTAAGATCGCCGTCGAATCCCGTTCCGAGTTCCAGCAGGGAAGCTATATTTCCGCGTACAGCCATTGTGCCTTCCGTAGGGCGCATGATTCCGGAAATCACCTTGCACAGGGTGGATTTGCCCGCGCCGTTAGTGCCGATAATTCCCAGTAATTCGCCCTCTTCAAGAGAAAATGAAATCCCTTGCAGAGCGGTGAATTCTTTCTTGACATAAGTGCCTTTAAGTTTTTGAATGATAACATCTTTCAGCCCGATATTTGAAAAATCGCCCACAATATAGGAGACGGATATGTCATTCAGTTCGATTTTCTTCATTTAGCACCTCTTACATATAGTACATGAATTTGTAGTTATATTTTTTGTAAATAAACGCTCCGATTACCAGAGCGCCTAGCGCGTAACCGATACAAAGCAAATGAATGGCAAGGGACGGTATTGTGTTGTCAATAACTATTTGCCTGAAATATGAGATATACGTATAAACGGGATTCAGGAAGAAGATTTTCTGAATTTTTTCAGGATAAATATCCACTGTATAGAATATTGCCGAGAGATACATAAGAAGCTGGGTGAATATGTCATATAAATATTGTATATCTTTAAATATTACGAAGAGCGCAGAAAGTATGAAACCGACGCCGATGTTGAAAATCAGCAGGCAGGCGATAGGATAAAGCAGCAGCAGAAATTTAAATGTAAACGGTATTCCGTCTATTGCCACGAAAGCAAAGTAAATTATCAGCGTAAAACCAAAGTTGATGCACGACGAGACTTCTTTTGACAGCAGGAAGAGGTATTTGGGCAAGTTTATTTTTTTGATTATATTGGCGTTCGACATAAGAGAGTGCATACCGCCGTTTGTGGAATCCTTAAAAAAAGCGAAAACGAGATTTCCCGAAAACAGGTAGATGATGTAATGCTCGGTGTTTCTGCCGAAAAATTGCGTAAAAACGACAGCCATTACAGCAAGCTGGAGCAGCGGCGAAAGCAAACTCCAGAGCATACCTAAAGCAGTTCGTTTATATTTTTTCTTAAAGTCGCGCTTGACCAGTTCTGAAAACAGGAATTGATATTTTTTGACTTGTTGGATCTGCGCGGATATTTTTTGAAACATACGACCTCCACATTATATTATTTATTCACATTATAGCATATCTGTAAAACTATGTCAAGAAGCTGATTTGCGCGGATAAAGGAATACCGCACAATAAAGTGCGGCATTTGTCGAAATCATATATAATTGCGGTTTTCGAGCGCCTTAAAGAGAGTGACCTCGTCGGCATATTCAAGCATACCGCCTACCGGAAGTCCGAATGCAAGACGCGAAACTTTGATTCCAAGCGGTTTGAGAAGCCCTGCAACATAAAGAGCGGTAGCGTCGCCTTCAACAGTGGGATTGGTCGCCATTATCACTTCTTCGATTCCGCCTTTTGCGATGCGCGCCAACAACTCCTTTATATGAAGTTTATCGGGCGTAACGCCGTCTATAGGTGAAAGAAGACCGTGCAGCACATGATAAACGCCGCTGTATTCCCTCGTGCGTTCGAAAGCAGTAACGTCCTTGGGAGTTTCAACGACGCAGATCACGCTGTGGTCGCGCTCGGCGTCGCCGCATATGGGACATATCTCACGCTCGGTAAGATTGCAGCATACAGAACAGCAATGCACGTTTTTCTTGGCATTCACGAGAGCCTGCGCGAATTCTTCAACTGCCGCGGTATCCATCGACATGACGTGATAAGCCAGTCTTTGTGCGGATTTCATGCCTATACCGGGCAGAGAAGCGAATTTTTCTGCCAATATTATCAGCGGAAGCGCATTATGATCAGCCATTAAAATAATCCCGGAAGCGAAACGCCGCCTGTAATCTTGCTCATCTCGGCTTCTGTAGTATCTTCGATAGTGTTGATAGCCTCGTTTACCGCGCTGATAATGAGATCCTGAAGCATCTCGATATCTTCGGGGTCAACAACTTCGGGCTTAAGAGTGAGAGCCTTGATGGTTTTCTTGCCTGTCAGCGTAACCTCAACAGCTCCGCCGCCTGCTGTAGCGGTAAAATCGCGGGCTTCGATCTCCGCCTGAAGATCAGTTATCTGATCCTGCATTTTCTGAGCCTGCTTGATCATCTGATTCATATTCTGTGCGCCGCCTGCGCCCTTTGGAATTCTTGCTTTCATTATTAAAATCTCCTTTAAAATTTAAATATATATTCAGAACCTGTTTGACGGGTTCTTACGGTATTCCGCACAATATGCGAGGGTAAACCGTTATCAACAGCCGTTTCGATACCGCTGTTAACTGCGTTTTTTAATATTTGCTGCGCCATAGAGCGCGTTTCCGCCACGGAAGTTGTACAGCGTGCGGTTATTCTGTATCTTTGTCCGAGAACATTGAATATCGCCTTGCTGAGAGCTATTGCGTAGTCCTTTTTATCCTTGAAAAGCGATATAAACAACGGATCGGCGGTAAAAATGCACATAACGTTTCCTTTGGAAGAAGCGTGGGAATCATGAAGAGCCGCCGCCGCCGCAGGATTGATCTTGAAGCATTCTCCTATTATATCGTCCCATTTTTCGCAGGGGGTGAGTTCGTTTTCCTGAACCGTTTTGATATCCACTTTAACGTTTGGCGCAGGCGGATCAGCTTCCGCCGGGCTTGAAGCCGTGAAAGTTTTACGCTGAGAATCGCCCCGATCTGCGGGAATTCCTGCTGCCGGCGCTGAATTCAGCCTTTTTTCAAGAAGTGCGATCTTTTCGTATAATTCGGTATTATCGGCGGCTGAATTTCCGTTTCCTGCAACTGTATGGCTACAAAGTCTGATAAGGCACATTTCAAATTCAACGCGCTTATTCATAACTCTTCCCATTCGTTCGCGGCATATCTGGAGTTGACCCAGCTTGTCCAGAATCGTATCGAGTTCAGTTTTTTCGGCTATATTCCGCAGTCTCTCCATATCTTCAGGCATTACCGCTATTATATCCCCGGCATTTTTCGGAGAAGCCTTCATCAGCATGACGTTCCGCAGCTGGAGAATAAGTTCTTCGCAAAGCCGCGTCAGATCTTTTGACATATCATAAAGTTTAGCCGTAACAGCCAGCGCTTTCGCCGCGTCGGAATCTGAAACGGCGTCGAGGATATCATACAGAAAATCTCTTCCCGCGATTCCTGCCGCCTGAGAAACAGCAGCGGCGTCAATATTTTCGGCGCATACTGAGCATTGATCAAGGAGCGATACTGCGTCGCGCATACCGCCGTCGGCAAGTTTTGCAATCAGAGCCGCGCCGTCGGAAGTCAGGGAGAGCTGTTCTTTTTCCGCTATATAAAGAAGTCTTTGGGCGATATCCTGCTGTCTTATCCTGCGGAAATCGTACCGCTGACAGCGCGAAGCTACAGTCGCAGGAACTTTATGAATCTCGGTTGTGGCGAGAATGAATTTGACATAAGGCGGAGGTTCTTCCATTATTTTCAGGAGCGCGTTGAACGCTGAAGCCGACAGCATATGGACTTCGTCCACAATGTAAATCTTATATCGGCAGCGTTCGGGTGAATAAACCGCTCCGTCGCGGAGATCGCGAATATCCTCAACGCCGTTATTGGAGGCGGCGTCGATCTCGATAATATCGGTAAGCGAGCCTTCTTCGGCTTCGCGGCAGATGTCGCATTGCAAGCAAGGGTTGCCGTCCGTCATGTTCGGGCAGTTGACAGCTTTTGCGAGAATTCGGGCGCAGGTAGTTTTTCCTGTTCCGCGAGAACCGGTGAAGAGATAAGCGTGGGCAGTTTTTTCATTTTTCAGCTGATTTTTCAGCGTATCAGTGATATGCTGCTGAGAAATAACGTCGTCGAAAGTCAGCGGACGCCATTTACGATATAAAGCCTTATACACGCTGCATTCCTCCAATCGTTATGCGTTCTTGCCATTGCGCAAAAATTCCGGAACATAGATGTGCAGGCTGGCTGCGGCACACGAGACGATCCGCTTAATGCTGCTCGGTCTCCCGCCTGACATGGTTCACGGTGTCTTGTTGCACAGGGCCCGCACATCTATATTCCGGAGTTTTATAACATTATCATTATATCACATATTTTCAGCTTTGTCAAGAATTTTTTTAAAAATCATTTTACCCGCGCCGCATTGTCAGGGGTCGCCGTTCCTCCCGATTCCTCCGCATAAAGATTAGTCTTTATCATCCCGCTTCAAATTAATTAATGTACCCTTGCGGTACATTAATTAATTTGGGGATTCATAAGGGACTCAGTCCCTTATGCAGAGGGGTTCGGGGGGACAGCGTCCCCCTGAAAATACAGCACGAGTAAAAATTAATTTTTAATCATCAAGGCGGGCGAAGTACTGTTCGGAATACATAACGTATTCTTCGCGGAAAGTTTCGTCGTTTTTCTTGATATCGCTGAGATAAGCATGAATATTGGTTTTTTCATCGGTTTCGATAAGACAGCCCGCGATATTGGAGCAGTGATCGGAAATTCGCTCCAGATTCGTCAGCACGTCCTGGAAGATATAGCCGAGTTCAACGGTGCATTCGTCGTTTTGCAGACGGCGTATATGGCGATTTTTCAATTCTGTGCTGAGATTATCGACAACTTCTTCAAGCGGTTCGACCTTATGAGCGATTGCGAGATCGTCGTCAATATAAGCATTGAATGCTGAATCAATATTTTCGCTGACGGCGTCGGAAATTACAACTATTTCGTTGATGCATTCCGCAGAAAAGGCGATTCCCTTTTCGTGCATTTCCTGAACGGATTCTATAAGATTAACAGCATGGTCTGAAATTCGCTCGAAATTACCCACGCAGTGCATCATTTTCGATACCGTGCGGCTGTCTTTGCCTGTTATACTGCTTTTGGAAATTTTAATAAGATAGCTGTTTATCTTATCTTCATATTTGTCGATCAAATCTTCGGATTTAATAACGCCATTGATAGTTTCCTCATTATATGGCGCAGTCAGGAGCGCGAGCGCCTCGCTGATAGCCTTGCGAGTCTCAACCGCCATTTCAACCGCAACTCCGCGGCAGGCTTCGACGGCAACGCCGGGAGTGGCAAGGAATCTGGGATCGAGCGCGCTGAATACGCTGGATTTCTCTGCTTCGCCCTTTTTATCGCGTACAAGAATATGTGAAATTTTAACAAGCTGCTTGGAAAACGGCATAAGTATTGCCGTAACAAGCACGTTGAAAACAGTGTGCATTGCAGCGATTCCTATAAATCCGACAGGCTGCGCCATAAATTCTCCGAATCCCGTAAAATTTTGCAGGAGAAGAGTAACGGGAAGCAATATCAGCGTTCCGACTGTATTGATAAGCACATGGATAACCGCAACGCGCTTTGCGTCTTTGTTTACGCCGATACTTGAAATAACAGCTGTTATGCAGGTGCCTATATTAAGTCCCATTATGATAGGCAGCGCCATTTCGTATGTAAGCGTGCCGCCTACAGAGAAAGCCATAAGAATCGCGACCGATCCGGCTGAACTCTGTATGATACCAGTAAATACCGCGCCGACGAGAACTCCGAGAATCGGGTTTTCAAAGGCTGTGAGAATATTCTGGAATTCCGGAGAATTTGCAAGAGGATCGATAGAAGTCTTCATCAGATCCATGCCTGTCATAAGAACGGCAAATCCTACAAGAATACGTCCGATATCCTTTTTCTTTGCCTTTTTGCAGGTCATTATCATGATAATGCCGACAAGGGCGATCAGCGGAGAAAAAGATTCGGGTTTGATCAGCTTCATAAAGAAACTTCCGATACCGCTTCCCTCGCCGCCGTCGATACCGTTAAGACATAAAAGCCATGCCGTAAAAGTCGTGCCTATATTTGCGCCGAAACTTACCGCGACGGTATCAAAAAGAGCCATGATACCTGAATTTACAAAACCTACAGTCATAACGGTCATTGCTGATGAAGATTGAATTGCCACTGTGATCACTGTTCCGAGAATAAGCGCCATAAAAGGATTGGAAGTCATTTTTTTGAGCGCGACCTCCATTTTACCGCCCGCGAGCTTTTCAAGCCCTGTCGACATAACGTTCATGCCGTAGAGGAAAAAGGCAAGTCCGCCCAGCATAGTGAAAATATTGAAAATAGAAAAATCGCCCATAACAGGTTCTCCTTTTCAGAACGCGGAAGCTTGTCCGCATAAAAATAGCGAAGATTTTTTAATCTCCGCTTTTTATTATATCATTATTATAGGATTCGTCAATATTTCCCCGGAAAATTTTACACGAATTTTACATTGGGTCAGTATGGAAGCGTGAATTTGCTTACGCGCCATGAACCGTCGCTGTCCTTTGAAATGGAGAATTCGCGTTCTTTCACGCAGCTTCCGCCGCCGAAATCGTCGTCGGAGTAGGAATCCGTGACTGTGAATGAAATTTCGTTGTCGGAGCGTGAATTTACCGCTGTAATTTCGGAATCAATGTAAAAAATATCCGAACCTCTCTCGCCGCAGAGACAATATACTCTGCCGTCGTATTCAGTAAAGACTTCTTCCAGATGATCTTCGTAATGCTCGCTGAAAATCTTATGATAATCAAGGCGAACTTCTTCAAGTGAAAGTATACCGTCGGACGTCACCAGATAGCAGTCCCAGCCGTAGGAATTCTTAACCGAAACGTTCTGATCGACTTCATAGGGCGAGCCTACGGTGAAATTCCATTCCATTTCGCAAGCCTGTTCAAACAATTTCTGAGCGCCGGCGATGAGATCCGAGTCGGACGTCTCTTCAACGGGCGATGGGAAAACGACTCCGCCCTCTGTCGCTGATAAAAACGGCTTTGAGTCGTTGTTTTGAGCGGAGGAAGTCGCCGATGTACTGACGGATTTTGCGGTTGAACCCGACGTTTCGGCTTTTGTGGAAAGAGTCTCCGTTTGAGTTGTATCTGTATTTTCGGCAGTCGTTTCCGAAGCTTCGGAAGTTGTGGAAACTTCGGAAACGGAACTTCCGCTCTGCGAATTATCGTCTTTTTTATCGCCGCATGAAGTCATGACGCACATCAGCGCAAGAATCGCGGTCAAAGTTAGTATTTTTTTCATAGTTTACTCCTCGTCGTCAAGAACAAAATCGATTTTTCCGCTGCTTACGTCAACAGAGGCGCAGATTATCTGAACAGTATCTCCTAATTTATACGCGGTTCCGCTAAATTTTTCTGTCAGCGCGGTCGGATAGGTGTAGTCGTATTCGCCTTCGGGAAGTGTGCGGATATGGACTAATCCTTCTACTGAATTCGGGAGTTCTGCATAAAATCCGAATTCAGTAACGGAAGAAATTTTAGCTGAAAAGCTTTCGCCAATGTGATTTTTCATGAATTCTGCTTTGTAGCAGTCTTCGCATTCGCGTTCCACGGAAACGGCGCGAATTTCGGCTGCCGATGACGATGAAGCCGCATTTACCGCGAATCCGCCGTATCTCTTGTTAAGCCACGTTTCATTGTAGCCTGCGAGAATATCCGTTATTATGCGGTGAATAGCAAGATCGGGATAACGGCGTATAGGCGACGTAAAATGAGCATAATCGTCCAGCGCCAATCCGAAATGTCCCAGCGGTTCTTCGGAATATTTTGCCTTAGACATGGAGCGCAGAACCATTGTGTTTACAGCCTCGAAAAGTTCCGTGCCGCGCGCGTTGTCGAGTATTTTTGCGGCATGAGAGGGCGAAAATTCGCTGAAATGCGGGTAATCTATATTAAGTTTGGCAAGCGTTTCGCAGAGAAGTTCAGTTTTTTCCGCAGGAGGAGCTTCGTGAATACGGTACACGAACGGAACGTGTTTATCACGCGCAAGTTTGGCGGCGGCTTCATTTGCTGTCAGCATGAATTCCTCGATGATCCTTTCGGATTTGCCTCGCTGAATGGGCATTACTCCACAGCAAACGCCGTTTTCATCTATCAAAAGGCTGCTTTCTACCGTTTCGAGTTCGGGAGCGTGACGGCTTTTTTTCTTGGCAATAAGCTTGTCCGCAAGTTCGTTTATAAGCGATATATCATTGATAACGCAAGCGTACTTTTCAATTATATCCGCGTCGGCAGGACCGTCAAGAATGTGATTAATCTCCGAATATACGCCCTTTACGCGAGATCTTATAACGCTTTTGCAGAAACGGTAATTAAGCATTTCTCCGTCGCTGTCAAGTTCGATAAATGCGGAAAGCGTAAGCCTGTCCTCGTTCGGGTTGAGGGAACAGATGCCGTTGGAAAGTTCTTTCGGCAGCATGGGAATGACCTTATCGGCGTAATAAATACTCGTGCCGCGGCGCAGAGCCTCTTTATCAAGAGCGCTGTTGCCCTTTACATAATGCGAAACATCGGCGATGTGAACGCCCAGACGATAGCCTTTTTCGGTTCGTTCAACCGAAACCGCGTCGTCGAGATCTTTGGAATACGCGCCGTCAATTGTGAAAATATTCATCCCGCGCAGGTCTTCGCGGTTGTTGAAGCTGTATTCCTGAACGCCGCCCTCGGAAATTTTTCGTGCTTCTTTGAGAACTTCGGGCGGGAATTCGCATTCCACGCCGTGCAGCGCAAGTATTGAACGGGAGCAGGCTTCCGCGCTGTCGCCGCTGCCGAATACATAAATAATGCGCACTTTATGCTCCGAATGACGTCTGCCGCGTTTGGTTATTTCGGCAAGAACCTTATCGCCATCAGAAAATTTAACGCCGCCGTTTTCGATAATAAGGCGGCTGTTTGAAGCTGAATCCGGTTCAAAAAACATACCGCCGTCGGCATATCTGACGATGCCCGTCATTTCGGAGCTGCCGAAACTGAGAATATCGACCACTCCGCCCTCGGGTTCGCCGCTTCGGGAGGGAATATCCTCGATAAGGACTTTATCGCCCGGCATTGCTCCCAGCATACATTTGCCGGGTATAAAATATTCCGTGCCGTCCTCGGTCAGCGCGAATCCAAATGTGCGGCTTAGACGGCTTATTTCGCCGCGTTTGAGTGAAAAGCGATCGGCAAGACCCGCTCTCATGCCCTTGCGGACGATTATTCTGCCCTCTTCGCGCAGTTCGGAAAACGCCTGTATAAAGGCTTCTCTGCCGAATTTTTTGGTGCGGCATTTTTTTTCGAGCTGCTCTATCGGCATAAGTTTTTTGTCGCCGGTCTGCAAAAATGTAACGATTTTATTTTTATAATTTTCTGCTCCGAAAGCAGCGGCGGATTTTACGCCGGCATTTTTCTTTTTTGATTTTGACATTTGATACTCCTGTAAAATTATAGTTGAGAACCTGTCTTCACAAGATCAGTGTGCGGATTTTCGACGCAGTAATCGGCAAAATTTGCCGAAAAGACGTGTGCTGCAGCTTGTGAAGACAGGTTCTGAAAAGCAAACAGCCCCATGACATCTGTCACGGGGCGTTTGATTACTTATCAGTAAAAATCGGAATAATATTCACTGTAAGGGTTATCACGAAAAGGATTATTCCGCCTATTCTTGTGATTTTTGCAAGAATAGCTTCACGGCTTCTGCCTTCGTTCTTACCGTAGAAAGAATCCGCGCTTGCGCCCGTGAGAGCGGCGGTCATGCTGTCCTGTGATTTCTGCTCCTGTGAAAGGCAGAGTATGATGATAGCGATGCAAACGACAAGGAGAACGGCTCCTCCGACAATTTCAAGAACTCCCATAATTGTAACCTCCGTAAATAGTATGCCTCGGCAAAAAGCCGTTTAATTCAAATAGCTTTTTAATTATACCATACGTTCAATCTTTTTGCAATAGTTTTTATGAAAAAAGGGAGAAAATTTTTTAGATAATTTTTGTATGATTTTAACAAGACATAATATCTGAAAACGGCGAATAGAATTTAATAAAAAGGCTCTGGGAGCTTGTATTCTTTCCTATGGGCGCAGGTTCTGAAGCCGATCAAAAAGGAGATTTTTTATGCAGGACAAGGTTATAAAGAAAGATCACAACATAATTCTCGAAAACCGCGGCAGCATGAGTATTTCGGGAATAACCGACGTTGACAGCTTTGATGAAAAGGCGATATGTCTCTACACCCAGATGGGCGAACTGACTATTCAGGGGCGTGAACTTCACATCGATTCCATGAGCGTGGAAACGGGCGATATGACCATAACCGGCGATATATGGTCGATAGTCTACGGCGACAAGGATAAAAAAGGACCTATATCGGCGCTCGGGAGGCTTTTCAGATGAACGTGCCGGAAACTTTCTTTTCCATTGAGGAGGAACTGTTTCTCTTTTTCGCGTCATGCCTTTGCGGAGCGTTCATAGGGGCGTATTACGATGTTTTTCGCGCATTCCGGCTGCTCGTTCCGCATAAGGGCGTGTTCGTGATCATTGAAGATATTGTTTTTCTCGGCAGCTATGCCGTATTCCTTTCTTCCTTTGCAAATGTTTGCGCACGCGGAGAACTTCGCGTTTACTATATCATCGGAAACGTTCTCGGCGCGGCTTTGTATTTTTTTACCGTCGGAACGTTCGTAATGAGAACCCTCGAAAAACTTTTGTGCGGACTGAAAAAGTTTGTCGGCATAATATTGACTCCGATAAAATCGCTATATGCATTATTATATAGAAAAGCAGCTGCAAAATTTGTGGGATGTTCCAAATTTTTTGTAAAAACCTATAAAAAGTTAAAAATCCTCTTGCAAAGAACGCCGGTTTTGTTGTATAATAAAATGGAATCCAAAATGAGAAGGAACGTGAAAAAAGTTGGCAAAAAAAAGACAGTCGGGAAAAAAATCAGCAAAGCCGAAAATAAAAAAGCCAAAAGCTAAAAAAGGTCTGTTCAACAGCGGCCTTTTCAAACTTGCGGCAGTCGCAGTCGCAATAGGCTGCGGCGTGGTTGTATTTGCCACCGAAAGCGATTGCAGCGACAAGGAGCAGGAGCTTGTCCGAATTCAGGCGCAGATCGATTCGTATACCCTCAAAAACGAGGATCTGAAACGTACTTTTGAAAGTGACGACATTTCCGCCTATATGGAGCGAGTCGCATTGGAAGAACGCGGTTATGCATATCCGGACGAAAGACGTTTTTATGATACATCAAGGGACTGATCTTTTCGAAGATATCGTCACGGCAAAAAGTAAAATTATATTTAAGGAGTTTTATAAACATTATGCAGCTTGAAATCGGAAAAATCTACACAGGCAAGGTAAAGGGAATCGCGCAGTACGGAGCTTTTATAGACATTGACGGCGGCGGAAGCGGAATGGTACATATCTCCGAGATCGCCAATACCTTTGTCAGCGAGATCCGCGAGCATCTTACCGAAGGGCAGGAGGTCAGGGTAAAGGTCATCGGCGTCAACGAGGCGGGCAAGGTCAGTCTTTCCATCAAAAAGGCCATGGACGGCGGAAACGCTCCCGCACCCGAAAAGAGAAAGTTCAATCCCAACCGCGAACGCAGAAGCAAGCCGAATATCTGGGAACCGAAAAAAACTGTTCCCCAGTCCGAAATGACGTTCGAGGATATGATGTCCCACTTTAAACAGTCCAGCGAAGAAAAGATCGGCGATCTTAAAAGAAGTACCGACAGGAAAAACAAAACGCGCAGAAAGTAGCGGCGATCTGCCCGCACGTGTCATTGAACTCGTGCAGGCAGATTTTTTTGTGCAATGTGACGTTTTTTGACATTGAAATTTGTAAAGAGCGGCAAATTCTATTGACATATATTTCCGCATTTGTTATAATTTAATTTGAGAACCTGTCTGCACCGGAACTGGCATAAAATTTTTATGCGGACAAGTTATTGAACAATCCTTTGAATCTGAAAAGGTGAACTATGGAACATATAAAAAGAGACAGATATAAGCGAATTATCTCCTTGTGTTTCGCACTTGTGATGATGGGTATCCTTACGGGCGGTTTCGCTTTCGTCTGGTATAAATATTACAGCGAAACTATTATTCTGCCGTATTACAGGCGCGGAAACTGGGTGCTTATCGGAATCTACAGCCTGCTTGTGTATCTTTTTTTTAAGGCGTACGGCGGATTTAAGTTTGGCTATCTGAAAAAGACGGATATGCTTTATTCTCAGCTTCTTTCGGTAGCCTGCGCAGATTTTGTCGCGTATTTTCTTATCAGCCTTATCGGGCGCGATTTTATGGCGGTCTCGCCGATAATAATGCTTACGTTCGCGGATTTCGGCTTCATCGCCCTATGGACGCTTGTTACGGGAAGGATATACTTTCTGATCTATCCTCCGCGAAAGCTTATGATCCTCTATGGCAGTCATCAGGCGGCTTCTCTTGTAATGAAAATGAGCCGCCGGGTGGACAAGTATATGATATGCGAATCTATCAGCGCGTCCGAAGATCCCGAGAAGATCAAGGAACTTATATTGAAATACGAAGGCGTGATAATCTGTGATATTTCGGCTGAACAGAGAAATAATTATGTGAAATTCTGCTATGAAAATTCCATTCGTTCGTATATAGCGCCGAAAATTTCAGATATTATTATAAGAGGCGCGGACGATATTCGTCTGTTCGATACTCCGCTGCTGCTCTGCCGCAACTACGGTCTCGATTTTGAGCAGCGGTTTTTGAAGCGCAGTTTCGATATTGTTTTTTCGATCATCGCGATCCTGCTGTTGTCGCCGATAATGATCGTTTCGGCTGTTGCCGTTAAACTCTACGACGGCGGTCCCGTACTCTATAAGCAGAAGCGTCTCACCATAAACGGCAGGGAATTCAATGTCTATAAATTCCGCAGCATGATCGTGGACGCGGAAAAAAACAGCGGGCCTGTTCTGGCTTCCGACGACGATCCGAGAATAACTCCCGTGGGAAAATTTCTGCGCGCAGTTCGATTCGACGAGTTCCCGCAGCTTTTCAACATCTTAAAAGGCGAAATGTCGGTAGTCGGGCCTCGTCCGGAACGTCCCGAACTTACTAAGCTTTATCAGGAGGAAATGCCTGAATTCGAATTTCGCTTGAAAGTTAAAGCAGGTCTTACGGGTTACGCTCAGGTCACTGGAGTTTACGATACAACGCCTTATGATAAGCTTAAAATGGATCTAATGTACATTGAAAATTACTCGTTCAGAATGGATTTGCAGATAATTTTCATGACTGTAAAAACAATGCTGTTTCCGCCAAAGACCAACGCCGAGTCGGGCGAAGTCGTAATTTCGGATTCAGTGCATGGAAAAGAGGACGACAGATGAAAATAACAGCGGTTATAATGGCGGGAGGCAGAGGAGAAAGATTCTGGCCGCGCAGCAGAAA